>Ga0164310_10002446_pt1 | contig 10690 bp, 12 predicted proteins | sample GuaBasSedimGuay1_FD_121795 | JGI IMG/M metagenome (GOLD analysis project Ga0164310, IMG submission 121795) | Subseafloor sediment microbial communities from Guaymas Basin, Gulf of California, Mexico - Guay1, Core 4569-9, 0-3 cm | ecosystem: Environmental > Aquatic > Marine > Hydrothermal vents... | reverse complement strand
ATAATCATGGAATATAAAAATATTTTTAACCCATTCACAGGGAAATTACAAAAAGGGTATGATGATACAGAATTATCTGCGTCATTATCTGAATCAATTCAAAAAACTAATTATAATGTTATTATGAATGCTTTTAGAATTGCTATAAATGGCCTTTTATCAAAATTTAATTTAATAGATAGTATAGTGGATGATTATCAAGATGAAACTGGTATTTCAGCAGGAGATTCATCTAATTATAATTATGATAGTGTAGATAAATTATATACACCTTTAACACCAGTTACAAAAAAATTATTATTACATTTTGATGGAACAGATGGTCAAACAAGCACTGTAGATTCTACTGCAAGGCATAGTCCTATAAATTTTAATGGTGCAACGGAATTAGACACCGCTATTAAAAAATTCGGCACAGCAAGTTTATTATTACCAGGTGCAAATGGTGATTATTTAGATATTTCTGGCAGTGCAGATTTTAATATTTTTGGTGCAACTGATGAAGTTCAGACTGTTGATTTTTGGGTAAAACACGCTGACCACGTAGGTCAAGAGGTATATTTTGGCGTTAGAACTTTCGGCTGGGAAAATTATTATGGCGTGCAACATTTTCATGGAACTGGATTGGGAATGACTTATGTTAGAAGTGGTGGTGGTGGATTTGGAGGAACTACAACAGGTGCGGAAATAACGGACACCAACTTGCATCATATAGCACTTATTATTAAGAATGGAGAAGTCGGTTTATATCTTGATGGGATTCAAACCGCTTATGATACATTTTCAGGTGTTGTTGATATGTCTACTCGCCCTCTAGTGATTGGTGATTATGAAGGTGGTGGTAATGAATTTAAAGGCTCAATGGATGAATTTCATATTGCAAATGAAAATACATTTTCAGCTTCGCCTAATGTTGGCTTAACGGATACTATTGTTGTACCAACAGCTCCTTATGATTTGTCAACACAAAATATGACTTTAGTTTCTGATACTTTTGAAGCAGAAGCTCAACCAGAACAAGCATCTATTGTTTTATTACAAGAAGATGTTGATGCAATAACGATTAATACAGATATAAAAGCATATGCATCAAGAAATGATGGGGTAAGCTGGTCTGAAATAACTCTACAAAATGATGGGGAATTTGATACTGACATAAATATTCTAACAGGAAATATTGATATCTCTGGGCAATCGTCTGGAACAGATATAAGATATAAAGTTCAAACCTTTAATAATAAAAATTTAAAATTACATGCCTCAGCAGAAATGTGGGATTAAGGAGCGAAATTATGTCAATAAAAAGAATGTCAACAAATATAGACAAGAAAATAAGGCAAGGTGTAGTGAGTTTAAAAGTAAAATCTGCCAATGAACTAACAGATGCCGACAAAGATTCTATTCTTATTTATTTAGCCAAAAAATTTAATTTAATTAAAAAAGATTAGAATTAACAAAGTAGCAAGATTAGTTTAAAAATAAATTAATATAGGAGAAATAATTATGGGAAGAAATACGAAGATACTTGATGGCGCTTCTATTAATGATATAGAAGAAGGCGTATCTTATAATTATTATGGATATACTCGCTCTGAGGGTTCATGGATAATTATGAGAACTAACACAGCTCAAACGGTTTTAAGATATGATGTTGGTGGCTCTGACTATGCTACAGCATGGGCAGGTCGAGCTGGTTTAAATTATCAAACGTCTGATTCATTTAAATACTAATCTTGGGAATCTTATTATAAGGGTAAATTATGTTACAGGAACAATTAACAGAAAAAGAGATTCAGTTTTGTGAGGCATGGCACGACCCCACAGCTATGACTGAATGTTTAATTCCTGAAAACATAAAAGCTCCTCATTTTTGGCTAAATGATGATTGTAAGTTGATTAAGATTAGACCATATCAATTTGCTATGCAAAATTATTCTTACATGTATGCTAATGATGATAATTTAACGAGTAAACAGAATTTTAGAAAGAAAAAAGGGGCTGGAGATTTAATCAATGTGGCCTCTCGTAATATAGGAAAAAGTTATTTGGGATTAATTGTTGATTCATTTTTAACATTAATTCATGGTAGTGCAGATGAGAGTTGTGTAGGTTCATTTGACTTTAAACATCTCAAGAAAGTTTGTACACCAATCGCTAATTTAGCAAATTTTCATCCGTTCTTTCAAATTTTTAAGAGGCAAGGGAAATCTAGTGTTCGTTTCACAGGTGGTGGAATGGAAATTGATACTGTAATTGGGCATACTATGTACGGAAAAAATGAAAAAGTTGATGGTAATGACCCAGGTACAGACTTTCATGGGCTTCATTATAAAACCTTCTATTATGAAGAAGCTAGTTATATGTCTAATAAAGGAACTGAAAAAAGAATTGACTCTGGAGATAGTGAAGGGTATATTGAAAGAATTTCTGGAATTCCAGATATTAGGGTTGATTCGCCTTTAGGTGGAATTCTACTTAATCCTAATAACAAGAATTGGATATGTCGAGTACCACAGTATATAAGAGAAGATTGGGATGATACTTCTAAGGCTGAAATGATTGAAAAGTACAATGGTGAATCGAGTTATGCCTATAAGCTTAATGTTTTAGGGGAAATTATAGAAGGCGCTCAGGGTTATTGGGATATGGAGCGTTTGCGAAAAGTATGTAGATATGGAAAAACAGGTAATAAGGTTAAATTTTTTGAGATTGATAAAGAAAAATATCATAAACTAGACCAGATTTTAATCATAGACCGAGCCCCTTGTGAACAATGTTATATTGCATCAGATATAGGTACTTTAGGTTCTCCTTCTGAGATAATTATTCTTTTCTTTGATGGAGAAAAATATAAATACCATTATAATATTGCTCTTTATAAATTATCCACATATGAACAAGCTAAGGTTTTTAAGTGGATATATGATAAGTTAGGTGGAGGCTTCATATCTCTTGATTGTACTAATGCTGATGGTCGCTCTATTGTGGACGATTTAATCAGAGCGGGAGTTCCACAAGAAGATATAACTTCTGTTAGATTTAATAAAAATATGGAAGTTGACTTTTTAAAAGATGAAGATAGTAAAGTTCAAAGAGATAAGCAAGGCAATCCTTTGATGAAGGAAGAAAATACTCTTGATTGGGCTATGGCCAGAATGGAAAAATTATTCTATGATGGTTTAATGGAAATACCTCAACAAGAAAAATTTATAGCTAATTTCAGTAACTTCATTGTGAAACAATCGGGAATGCGAAGGTCATATGGCAGTTTAACTGGCGAAGACCATTTGCACCAAAGTTTCCAATGCTTTGCGATATGTCAGTTCATTAATGAATTTAGACAACAAATTGCTAAACCTCGTTCAAAAAGATGTTTAGGTACATTTAAAAATAAGGGAGAGATAACATGAGTGTACACTCAAATTATGTATGGAATACAATCTTAAACGACCTATTAACTGGTAGAAAAAGTGTAAAAGTGGCAGATTCATTTCATGGTCAAGTTGACCAGATTGATATCCTATTAAAAAATGATACATCTGCGCTTATTGCCACGATGCTTAATTTTATGGTAGAAACAGCTACAGTGGATTATCGCTTTGAAACAGGGAATACCAATTTTGATGGAAGGCTTAATGAATGGAAGCATAGCATTAATAAAGATGTTAATGTTGATATTCCTAGAGGATTGCGTTCAGTAACTCAACAATATTTTAAAGAGAGATGGCGCTCTTCATTGGTTGTCTTAAATATTAAATGGGGAATGGTTAATGGTTATGAAATTCCAGTAAATATGTGGTTTAATGATGGTGGTCATATTACTGTTAAGGGCACTGAATCTAAATTAAATGGCTACAAATATTATATAGGAAGAAAAGACCCAAAACTACTTAATGAAAGTAAAACTAAAAGTATTTTAGTGCGAAAGCCGTTTGATGCATGGTTCACAAAATACCCAACACCCTATTTAGTAAAAAAAGGAGCATTATATCATGCTCTAGTTAAAAGCGAAATTCTTTCAAAGCAGGCTGACTTAGTTAATTCTATTATACCTCATATATTATTGGCTAAAGCTGGTAGCGAAAGGCAGGCTATGAATGATAATTTACCTACAGAGGCTGAATTAATAAATTTAAAAGATGAAGTATTGAAAATGACTAATGATTATAACAATAGTACTGAATCAGGTACTAATGTTGGTGCATTTAGCTATGATGTTGAATTAAATAATTTAATTCCAGATTTAACAAAATTCTTAAATACTACTATATTAGCCCCATCTGATAAAAATATCTTATCAGCATTAGGCCTTATAGAATTAGAAGGATTTTCTAAAAGCAGGCAAGAAACAATTTTAAATCCTAAAGTTCTAGTTGAAGAGGTAGTCGATGCAGTTCTAGATTGGAGAGAAATGTTATATGAAGTGGCTTTAGAAATAGTGGAAAGAAACCAAAAGAAACATAAAAAGATAGAAAAAGATATTAAAGTAATTCCAGGTATTATTAAAGCGTTTCTTACTAATGATGATAAAGTCTTAATTCGTTCAGCTTTTGACAGAGGTACAGTTGGACATCAAGATTTTGTAGAAATTCTTCCCTTTGACTTTAATGTAAGTTTACAGAGAAGAGTAGCTGAACGTGATAATGGTATTGATGATATTCTTTATCCTCATGTTATCATGAATCAAGAAACAATTCCAGATGAAAATGAGAATCCTGAAGATACCAAAGAAGAAACTCCAGAGAAGAAGAAATCAGAAAAAGATGTTGAAGCTTCTACTCATGAGATAGAAGATTTTACTACATTAAATATAGCAAGTTATAATTGTGAATGTATAGAATGTGGGAAAAAAATAACTTCTTCTAAGCATTGTAAAGATATAACCTGTTCTGCATGTGGTGGAAATATGAGAAGAGAAGATAGGCCTGGAAATGGTGAAAAGGCCATTTATAAAACGATAGATGATTTACCAGAAGATTTAAAGGCTTCTTTATCTATTTCAGAACAGATTAAATATGTTAAGAATCTAAATAAATAAAAATTTGTGGGCTTCGCCCTAGAAATTAAATGAGGAAAAATATGAAAGAACAAATTCAAGAAAAATTTAAAGCAACTATTACACAAGACGCATCATCAGAAGAGTTAATTGACCTTGCAAAAGATAGAGGTATTATATTACCTTCCGATAATTTAGGCGCATTTAAAACAGTATACGCTAGATTAGAAGATTCTAATCGTAATGGTGTAAGACTGGCTACCGAGGCAGTAGAAGGTGCTTTAGATTCATTAATAGGGGCTCAAGTTAATATTAACCACTGGAGAGAGAACTGGACAGTTGGTAGTATTTTTTGGGCTAAAATCAATGATAATGATGCTATAGAAATAGCTTTTACATTTTTTAAAGATGTATATCCAGAAGAATATGAACTAGCAATGGAACTGTTTGAAAAAGGTGAACTAACAGTATCTTTTGAATTAACAGCCGACAAGGACAAACAAGAATTTAATGCAGACGGAACTCGCACATTGCATGACGTTCATTTTGTTGGTTGTGGTCTTTTGCTTAATGAAAATCCTGCAGAGCCCACTGCAATAGTATTTGAATCAGCGAAAAGACAGATTGAAGAACTTATTACACGTTCCACTGGTGATTTAGTGTTTGCTAATGCTAACGAAATCAATTTTAATAGACTTCGTGAAGCCATCAGAGCAACATTACAGCCAGATACGATAAAAGTTCTTGACAAAGAAAGTCAGATTAACCCTGTAACTGAAGGAGGAAGTGAACTCATGGATAAAACTGAGAAGAAAGAACCTTTGGTAGAAGCCGAAGAGGTAATTGAAGCTTCAACTGAAGAAATTTCTGAAGTTGAATCCACAGAAGTAATTGAAGCGGAAAAAGTAGACGAAGTTGCTGAAGAGAAACCTGAAGAGGAAGTACCTGAAGAAACAGTCGAAGAAGCCGAAGCTGAGGAACCAGAAGCTGAAGAAGCCGAGGAACCAGAAGTAGAGGAAGAAAAAGCTGAAGATATTTCTGAGGAAGCAGAGTCTGACAAGGCTAAAGTAGAATACAAGACTGAAGTTAATCAAGTCGTTAAGGAAACTTATGATGAAGATGAAACTAAAGTCGAAGTTGAATCTGAAGTTACTGAAACTATTGAAGTAGATGGAGAACCTGTCGAAAAGATAGTGGAAAAAACTAAGAAAGAAACTGTATATACTATGGCTGAAGTTGAAGCGATGCAAATTAGTTATGAAACTCAAATTGCAGAACTTAAAGAGGCTCTGGAGGCGAAAGATTCTGAAATAGAATCTGCAAGGGTAGCTGAGTTGAAGGATGAGCTTGGTACTTATGTTGTAGATTTTACAGAAGAAGATTTTCTCAATGAAGATAAAGTTGAGATAGCTAGACTTCGTAAAGAAAATGATGCACTTAAATCAATCGAGGCTCCTGTTGTAGAAGAAGCAGAAGTAGAGGTTGAGAAAGTCGCTGAAGTAGAAGAAGTAGAGGCAAGTGTTGAAGAAGATGTTGAATTAGATACTGGTCATGAAGAAGTTGTGACAGCATCTAATAAAAAATCTAATTTAACTGATGTAATCAGAGATGGAATGAAGAATACTAAAGAAGTTTAATATAAATAAATAAACTCAATGTTTAAATTCCAAGGAGGAATTAAAAAGATGGAAAAAATCACAATGGCAAAAGAAGATGTACAGAAAATAGGAAGAGCTTCTAATCGTGAAGAGCTTATTGCTCGCACATTAGGCGATGTTTATGATATTGAAATTCCTATTCCTGAAGTAATCGAGGCTGTTTTTAGAACAGAGAGAGCAGATGTTGGCGAGCATGTATATTACATGTCACCAGAGAACCCAGAAAAAGCAGTATTTAAGCTAACTAGCGATTGTACTGTAACACAGGAAAAAGTTAGTCCTTCAACAAGAACGGAAGTTTCTTGGACTGATTTAATTTCTAAAGAGTATTATGCATGTATTCATGACCTTTTGAAGGGCGACCATGATGTACTTTCTTTCATGGCTAAAGCTATTCAAGAAGCTATGGACAGAGAAGAAATTTATGGTGTACTTCAGCTTATTGATGCTGGTGCAGTTGCTAATGCAAATGTATACACTTTAGATTCTGGTAAAACTAAGTTCGATTACCCTAAATTGGTCGAGATGGTTCGCTCAGTTGCTAAATATGGTAAGAGTCTAGTTCTTGTAACAGGTGCAAACGTTACTACTGACATCGTTCTTATGAATTATGATGCTGATAAAAATCAAGCTATTAGTTTAGCGAGTGCTGGAATTTCTCAGCATATCCCTATAGAAGAGCTTACAGTTGATGTTGATGGTGGAACTAAAACTGTTATTTCAGCAGATGTTGCTTATCTAGTTGCTGTTTCTGACAGTGCACAGAATAAGCCTGGTGTGTTTGTTCGTAGAAAACTTACTGGTATAGCTGATGTAGAAGATACAGAGCTTATCAATAAGGAAAGAGCAGTTATTTCTACTGGAAATATGATGAATGCTGGCGCAGTTAGAAAATTCTCTAAAGGTCTTGCTGGCTTTGAAGAGTATTCTAGTACATTAGTTAATTCTTATGTAGTAGCCAAATTCACAAGAGCATAAATAGTACTTTAGTTTGCAAGGGGAATCAATGTTCCCCTTGCCCAAGGCAACAATAAAAAAGGAATAAAATGATTCGCCCAATAAAACCTAAAGACAATTTGGACTTTGTAGACTACTGTTTAAAAAAAGAATATAAAACAGATATTAATAACATCTACAGATTGTTTAAAGATACTCAAAAAAATGGTACGAAATGTACTATTTATGATGATTCTGGTTTTAAGGGAATTCTACTTATCATTAAGGAAGATGATAAGAAATATGTTACTCTTATTACTGATGATAAATATATTGCAATGAAGTTGATTAAACAATATATTTGGGGTAGTCGTGATACATTATATGTTAAATTTCCCAAATGGAATGCTTTAGTCAAACCTTTAACAAGATTGGGCTTTAGAATTACTTCCAAACGAGGAGATGCTACTGTTGATTTATGTAGACAGTTTGATAAAAAATTTTATTTCCCTACAAAAAGGATAAACAATTATGAGTAATACTACTGATATTATTACAATTATAAGAGGGCTTATTAAAGACCTTTTAAGAGCAGATGGAAAAAAAGCCTATATATATAAAACTGATAATACATTTTTATTACCAGAATCTTTTGTAGAATCTAGTTCTATTAATGTTTATCAAAATGGCACTCTTCTTGATACGGCTGATTGGAGTTATAATTCTACAACTAATAAAGTAACTATTAATATTGTATCATCTGGAAATTCTTTGGATATTGATGATAGTATAGAAATTAAGTTTAGTTATTATGCTAAATATTCTGATACTGAATTGATTAGTTATATAGAGAGTACACTGGTATTCTTTGCTCAAAGAAGATATAAAAAATTATTTATTATGGGTTGCAATGATAAGATTGTTACTTATAATGGTATCAATCCTACAAAAGAAGAAGAATATATTATAGCATTAATTACCGCTATTAATATAGAGCCACAGAACATTAATATTAAGACTAAAGGATTTTCAGTTTCCGCAGTTGAAGCTGATAGTAAAACAGAGCAAATAGCGAAGGTTTTTCGTGATTGGTTAAGAACTCAGGGAACAATTTCTTTTTCTGTAGATATAGATACAACAACTTAATATAGGATAATTATAATGTCAGAAAATATATATTTAAATTTAGAAGAGCCTACTCTATTAGCTAAGGGTGATTCAATGTGTATCCCATGTGATGTTAATATTGATTTAACTGATTGGAAGATTCGTTGTGAAGTTTATGATGATGATACTGGCTCAATTAAATTAGCTACAGTTAATTCTGGGGGTACATCTGGAGATATAGATATTGATAGCGCAGTTGATGGCTTATTTACAATTAATGTAGCGAAAGATTTAACACAAGCTTTTAACGACGATGCTTATATAGAAATAGAAGTAGAAAATTCAGATGGAAAAGTATATACTATATATCAAGCAACATTTAATCTATCTAATGAAAAAATTACTTGGACTGACCCTACGGCATAAGGAGCCAATATGTTATCTATAGTAAAAGGTGATACAATTTATCTAGAATGTAATTTTTGTGAGAATATTACGGATTGGAAAATCCGTTGCGAAATATATGATGAATCTGCACATAGCATTAAATTAGCTACAGCAAATTCAGGTGGAAGTAATGATGAGATTGAGATTACTGATGCTTCCGTAGGAGAATTTGCTATAAAAGTAGCTAAAGATATTACTACAGATTTTGATGATTCTTCTAAAATAGAAATTGAAGTTGACACTGGAAATACTGTTGCAGGAGAAAATGAAATTCTAACTGTATATCAAGATGAAATAACATTTGAAGTCCAACAGATAGATTGGACTGACCCTACAACCTAAAGGAGATGATATGGCAGTACGCTCAACAGCAATACAACTTATATCAGATACTTATATAGGTAATGAAATTCCTAGTGGAGATATAGATGGTGTTAATAAAGATTTTGTTTTAGCAAACACTCCAGTTTTATCGAGTGTTGTGGTACGATTAAGTGGAATTGTACAAGTTCCTGGATTGAGCAAAGATTACACTCTTTCTGGAAGTACAATTACATTTATCAAAGCTCCCAAGGTGGGGCAAGAAGTAGTTGTTAATTACTTCAAATAAATAAGTAGAAGGAGAACTAAATTATGGCAGATAGACACACAACAGTATTTGGTGACCAGATAGATGTAACAGCTCTTGGAGCTGGTATAGGAAAAGATGGAAGTGATAACCTGCAAGTAAATGTAGATAATTCTACAGTTGAAATTAATGGTTCTGACCAAGTAATTGTTAAAGATGGTGGGATAGGAAATACTCAATTAGCTGGGAATATCTCTGATGATAAACTTGCTGAAGATTATATTCAAACAACTGAAGTTGATGATGTCACTATTGAGTTTGATGAATCCACTGGTGGACTTGGATTACAGATTAAAGATGGTGGAGTTGATACTCTACAGTTAGCAGATGAAGCTGTCACTGAAGATAAACTTGATATGTATGATACTCCATCAATTGGAGAAGTTTTAGGTTACACTGCAAATGGTATGGAATGGGTTACTAACACAGTACCTGGTGTAGTTCTTGAAACTGATGTTATTGTAAATGAAATACCGACTGGTTTAATTAACAGCTCGAATGTTGTATATACATTAGCAAATACACCTTTCGCAGGAACAGTAGCAGTTTTCTTAAATGGCATGTATCAGGCTCCTGGTGTAGGTTTAGATTATACTATTTCTGGAACAACTATCACATTTGTTAAAGCACCTCATACAAATAGTGATTTATATGTAACTTATATTATAGATAATTAATCATTAACCCTTATGGTGGGGATTTAATCCCCACCACCAAACAATAAAAGGTTAAAATGAAAAAGAAAGTTAAAAAATCTAAAAAAGAATTAGCTAAATGCACTCAAAAAGATAGAAAGAAAATAAGAAAAGAAGATTCTATTCATTTAAGAAAAAAATCAGAAGAATTAATTAAGGTCATGACGGCAGATAAAGAAAAATTATTAGAAACTCGAAAGTTACGTCAAGAACAATTAAATGT
>Ga0164310_10002445_pt1 | contig 10690 bp, 10 predicted proteins | sample GuaBasSedimGuay1_FD_121795 | JGI IMG/M metagenome (GOLD analysis project Ga0164310, IMG submission 121795) | Subseafloor sediment microbial communities from Guaymas Basin, Gulf of California, Mexico - Guay1, Core 4569-9, 0-3 cm | ecosystem: Environmental > Aquatic > Marine > Hydrothermal vents... | reverse complement strand
GTTCCTAATATTATCACGCTAAACGCTATCGTTATCCTCATTATTTCAACATCTTGCTCGAGAGCCTCTTTAGGCACTTTAATACTACCTCCTTTATACGTTAACATTATTACCATTATGCCTAGAAGAACTCCATTAAAAGCAGAAGCCAGCATAACAGTAAGAATAGCTATTTCTCTCAAATGAGGAGAAAATATCATAAAGATAGCAAGTACTGTTTCCGGAAGGTTTGAAGCTAAGCTTGATATTATCCCAGTCATATACTCGGTAAAGCCTGTATATTCGCTAAAGCCTTTAAATCCTTCAACAACCATTTCGCTAGCCAAGAACACCAATGCTAGGCCAACACTGATTGCCAAAAGCGCAAAAAGTAAATCAACATGACCGGAAAATATCAAAGCAAAACCAACGATAGTTAACAGTATTACTCCAAACTCTCTTCTACCCATACAAGATTATATAAGTGGTTTAATATAAAGTTAAGACTCATCAACGACTAAACACTCTCAACAAATTACAATAAGTGCTAATGACAAAGCTTAGACTACTATTTTTGAAATGTTTATGTTCTAAAAACTCTTAGAACCTTTACTCTTTTAATCATGTATCGTTCGGCAATTCTTTCCAATCATCGGAAATCGACACTACCACTAATAAGCCCCAAACGTATCCCCCTGCTTCATCTATTATATTGAAAATAGCGCGTAGATAAGCCCAATCTTTAGCTACGTTTTTCACTATAAGGACTCCATCGCCCTTGCCTATAGCATTGCTTGGCAAGTAAACATTCGTCAAGCATTTCCAATCAAGAAGGATATACGAAGCTTGCAAACACTTTCCTACCTCAATTCCTAAACGTGTAAATCCTATACAAGTTCTACACCCTGGCCATTCCGAGGCAGCCAATGCAAGCGGCACATCTTCTGGAGAAAAGCCAACACTACGTCAACATCGTAATCCTTTACAAACTTTGCAGCTTCATAACCAACCAATCCTAAAAAAATAAATATCGTACAAATATCTCCAAGACTCCACATATCCATACGAGTTTTGCGCAACAATTCTATCTATAACATTTCTAACCAAGTCATATTCTTCGATTTTCTCGATAATTTTCCGTGCAGTCTTCTTTCAGGAATATTAACTAGGCTAATATACCTCCAGAGAACCTGAGATGGTATACCCATTATCTCTCCAACTCTTTAAAAGTATAAAATCCTTTTAGAACATTCAACATTTTTACAATGATATACGGAGATTCAAGTTTTTTAATTTTTGACATGGTCTACCATTTAATCAATAAGAGTTAAATCACAATTATAAAAATATTCAGAGTTTAAGCTCAAAACCTTGACCAGTTTGTTAATATTCCCCTTCCTCTCCATTTTTCTTCTTTTTCTTCCCTTTTTTACCCGTGGCTTTCACCCAAAGTATTAGGTTAAAACCAAGCTTGTCAAGATTTTTAACATCTGGCAAGTATATTTCTGGAATAATCAGCTATTCCTTCAATACATATTCATACTCAAGCTAGTTTAAACTAGAAAACACCAATAGCATATTCTGATAATCTCAACTATATAGCTTCATCTGTTAACAAGTAACAAACTCTAAACGTCAGTTTATTATAGTATTTGGCTATTGTAAAAATTTTAAAGCGTCGTCGTTACAATTTGGGTTTTCCACAGCTTAGCGTATAGACCATTCCTAGGCAATAATTCGCTATGACTTCCCGATTCAACTACTCTTCCTTTATCTAGGACGTAAATATAGTCAGCCATCGCTACCGGTACTAAGCGATGAGCTATCACTATCACGCTCATACCCTTAGCCTTAGCTATTTTCCTCAACCCAGCATGTATTCTAAGCTCGGTCTCTATGTCGACACTACTAGTTGCCTCGTCAAGAACAAGAACTTTAGGACTTGCTAGCACAGCCCTAACCAATGAAATAATCTGCCTTTGTCCCTTAGAAAGATTACGCCCCTCCTCCAGCACCTTCGCATTTAACCCTCCAGGCAATACATTTAAAATCTCGGCAACACCCAAATCTTCTAGAAGCCGTGTAATCTCTCTCTTTGTCATCTCTGGCTTGCCCATTCTCAGGTTATCCAGCACAGTTCCCGAAAAAACCACTGGCTCCTGCGGAACATAAGCAATAACTTTCCTAAGAAAGCTTAGCCTGTACTCCCTCAAATCTCTATCATCTAGTTTTATAGAGCCACTCCAAGGATCGTAGAATCTAAGCAGGAGCTTGGCTAAGGTACTCTTTCCACTCCCGGTAGGCCCAACGATCGCTGTCACCCTGCCTGGTTCCACCCTCAGGGAAACATTATCAACAACAGGCTGCTCAGGCTCATAGCCAAAAATTATGGAATCAAACTCTACGAGCCCTTTCACGGAACCTTCATATTCTCCACCCTCATCTTCGCGATCTATTAGTAGAAGATTAACTATCCTCTCAGCGGCGGCTAGAGCAGACTGAGCTGTGTTGAAGAAAATAGCAAGAGTTTGAAGAGGCTTAAAAAACATCTCTAAATACGCGTAAAAGGCAACGATCGTACCCACGGATATACTCCCCGACTCGTAAAGAACCCCACCCAAGTAGAGTATCAAAGCCATGCCTATAGCCCTCATAAGCATCATAACAGGGTTAACAGACGCGACAACCCTCGTAGCTTCAACACTAGCTTCAGCATAATCTGCGCTAACCCTCCTAAACTCAGCCTCGTTCAAGCCTCTCCTAGAGTAAAAGCTCCTAACTACAGAAGCCCCAGAAACCTCCTGCTCCACCTTACTCGTAACCACAGCTATAGCTTTCCTAGCCGTCCTATACACCCTCCTAGCCTTAATAGCAAAGCGATAGTTTATGATGAAAATTAAAGGTATAAGAGGAAGCAAGGCCATTGTAAGAATATAACTTATAGAAACCATTATGAGAAATGCTCCAACTAGGCTTACGATATCCGCTACCGTGTCCACCAGCCCGCTAGTGAACATATCGCCTATAGAATCCACATCGTTCATAACCCTAGATATGATCCTCCCAACATTTTCCGTCCTAAGAGCTTGTATTCTAGCTCTTAATATAGCCTCGACCAACCTCTCCCTAAGATCTCTAACAAAGTTCTGGCCAAGCAGGGACATATAGTATATTCTTGCAAAGCCCACCGTCCAATAGATAGACAGAATTCCAAGAAAAAGGAGGGAATACTCCATTAACTTCTCTACAGAACCTGTAACAGCAGAATCAACAAGCCATCCCATTACTAGCGGGAAAAGCAAGCTTAGTGCTAGCCTAGCCATAGTTGCAATGATAAAAACTATTATTAGATACTTGTAAGGTTTTAGTAGGGGAATTACTTGCTTAGCTATTTCAGAGACAGGCAACCCTACCCTTTCCTCGTCAAACTTGCCCAGACTTCTAAACCTCCACCCCACTACGAGATCACCCCCATAATCTCTTCAGGCCTCCCCTCCCTTACTATACGTCCTTCTTTAACTACAACAACGCGATCCGCTAACGCCATTGTAGATGGACGCTGGGTTATCACTATAAGCGTCTTACCCCTCAAAAAATTAGTCAAAGCCTCGTATATAGCGCGCTCTGTTTCGGCATCTATTTCTGATGTAGTGTCGTCAAGTAACACTATTTTAGGATTAGAGAGGAGAGTTCTAGCTAAAGCCACTCTCTGCCTCTGACCACCGCTCAGCGTAACCCCCCGCTCGCCCACCAAAGTATCGTATCCTCGAGGAAGACTTTTAATGAAATCATGTATTCTAGCAAGCTTAGCAGCCTCAATAACTTCTTCCTCGCTAGCTCCAGGCTTAGCATATGCTATATTATTTTTAATGGTATCGGGAAATAAGTACACATCTTGATGCACAACTGCTACTTGCCGTCTCAGAGACTCCAGCGTCACCTTTCTAATATCCATTCCATCTATTACAACACGTCCTTGCTGAGGATCGAAAAAGCGCAAGGCTAAGAGAGCTAAAGTACTTTTACCACTGCCTGGTGAACCAGTTATCGCTATAAACTCGCCCGGCTTAACCGTTAAGTTTAGACCCTTCAAAATCCAATTTTCTCCGCTATAGCTGAACCATACATTCTCGAACCGTACCTCGCCGCGCTCAATCCTTAAGGGAACAGCATCCGGAGCTTCCTCTACTTCAGTCTTAACGTCTATTACTTCAAAAACTCTTGAAGCCGCTACGCGCGCCATCTCTACCACCACAGTGAAAAGACCTAGAGAAGATATAGGCCATGAAACCATGGAAACATACATAGCAAAAGCCACGAGATCCCCCACAGTTAACGTTTCTTCAATAATGCCGAGACCTCCGATCCAGTAAGCTATTAGCAAAGCTCCATAAGTTAGCCCTGTCAACGTCGGCCAGACCATAGCGCGAAACTTGCCCACAGATATCATGTTATAAGAGTACAACTTGTTGCGGATAGCAAAGCTATTCTTAACAGACTTTTCAGCCCCTACAGCTCTCAGAGCTATCATCCCCACCAAGGCCTCCTGCAAAACGGAAGTCATTTTCGCGTATTCTTCTCTAGCCTTCTCAAAATGCGCTCTTATTTTCTTAGCGAATAGTTTCACTAAGGGAGCTGAAGGAACTAGCACAGCAAGCGATACAACGGAGAGTATAAGGCTTATGGAAATCATAGCGCTTAAGGCCAGAACTAGAAGCAGGACGCTGCTTAAGAACGCCGAAAGACCAAACATGAAAAGACGCTTAACCTGTTCGACATCCCCCGTAACTCTGGCTACAAGCTTGCCCGCACCCTCTCTGTAGAGGTAGGTTAAAGATAGGTCCTGAAGCTTTCTGTAAAGATCTACTCGGAGATCGAGAGTCACCATTTCAGCCAATCTCCGCGCATTTATCCTCCCGATAAACGTCAACAAGCCCTGGAAACATGCCAAAGCGATAATTCCAGCTACGATCCAAGGCAGCGACTCGATATCTGCTTCAACTACAGCATTCACAGCTTCCCTAGCTAGTAATGGAGTAACCATAGCGGCTGCTGACGATGCTAGAGAAGCAAAGGCCGCTAGGATGAGATACTTCTTATACCTTAGAGCATACGGCCAAAGCCGAGTCAGCGACATCTACAATCACGCCAGAACCTTCTCAGCCTCTTCTAAAAGCTGCTTAAACTCAGGCTTAGAAGCCATACGAACCGCTGCAAGAAACTCCAATAAGATCCAAGATCCTCTAGGCAACTCGCCTCTCTTCCTGCTTAATAGTTCTTCAATAACCCTGCTCTTCAAAATCATATACTTGTGTAGAAGCTCGGCGCCTACCTCTTCGCTAAGATTATAGCCTAGCATTTTGAAGCCCTCCGCAGCCTCCGTCAACAACTCCTTAACTATATCGGCAGCCTCAGGGCTCTCTGCAATCTGATAGGAAACTATGAATCGCTTTGCTACAGCTCTATAATACTTCTCTATGAGATTTCTTTTGAGTTCAGTTCTAGTAACTCGGATAAGCCCCGCAGACTCCATTAAACGCAAATGATATGATATTGCTTGGGGTGTCTTCCCCAAAGCCTTAGCTAGATCCATCGTAGAAAATTCCCCTAATCTTAGCAGTGCTAGAAGCTTGCAGCGTGTCTTATCTGAAAGCAGCTTCGCTACTTCCGGATTCTTTATTATAAAAACATCATTCATCGTTAAAATAATTATTTTAACGTTAATAAATTTATTTTAATTAAGGTTTTACGCTATTAATCCCCAGCGAGGAAGCTCGCAACGCTCCCATAAAATTTTATGATGAGAGACGCTAATCAAGGTATAAACTTTCATTTTCTCACTTAAGTTTACCAAATCTCAGAAATCAACCAAAAATCTCTAGCTAACATCAAAGGAACTAAATTAGAAATTTAAAAGAGGAAAAATGACCCAGAATGTTATCTCGTTTCTCTAAAATTCGGGTCTCCGTCAACTGCTCTTTACAGCTAAAAATAGGCTAGGTAAACTGGATAAATTTTATCCAATCGCCAACTACAATACCATCTTTAGTAAACACTATCTCGCTGCCGAAAATGAGCCCAAGCTAGAATAGTGCGAAAAGCTAGCAAAATATTTATCTATCTTTTGCATGAGATCTTTGCCTGTATAGAAGCTTATCTACAGCCCAAGAACATGGATGTATAGTTTCTCCCATAGCCTTGTTCTACTCAGCAAAACAGTGTGGCAAAAATTAACATGTAAGCAATTAGATTAATTTAGACATAATTATCCGAATATCGCATGTTTGTGCAAAGTAAGCTTCCTATCTCCAGAGCCAAAGCCAAAAACTAATATCATCTATGAGCCATTAAGATGATATCTCAACTTTAATGAACTAGAAATAATTGCTGATTTAGGATTAACTCTTCCTCTATGCTTAGCACCTGCTCGAATTAGCTCACAATATAGTCTTTATCATTTAACACTGTGTAAATCTAAAAAAGAAAAATATGAGTGCTGTGGTCAAACTTTTAAAACAAAAGAAGAACTAGAGGCTCATAAAGAAAAACATCATAAAAACCCTGCTGCTCTTAACTCTAACCTAAACATGCTTCCTGCAAGCTAAAAGGATATCAATCTTAGATAAAATTAACTAAAATCAGCGACTAATGCATTATTCCCTATCTTCATTTCATCCTTTAGACATAACTTTTTATTTATTACTTAACACTTCTAAAAGTTTTGAAAACTCAACGATAAACATCAAACTATTTTCTTAATATGAAAAATCACTTCTATTAACGCTTCGATACAAAACTCAAGTTTAACTGGATAAATTCAAAGATAAAATATTATTTCGGAGATAACTTTATCCGCCGATAACTTTCTATCCACAATTCCCTCTCTTCCGCGGCTTAACATAACCATCTCATTCACTTTGACGCTACAGCTTACTATTAGACTTTTACATTAAAAAGAGAGAGACAAAAGCTATCTCTCATCTATCTAGTTCCAAGAGTAATCGCGGAAAGAATAGAAAAGAGCCTGTACGCAATAAATTCTAATCATCTACAAAACGTTAAAGTAGAAGTCATATTTCCTCTTTCAACCTATTTATGATATAGTCTAAGAATCCTACAAGTTTTTCAACGGGGACATTTGATACTCCTATTTTAAGCCCTTTAAGATCTAGCAATCCCTTGTTATATAGCATTTGTATGGTTTGGTTAAACTCCCTCCTACTGAACTTTTTAAAACCGTAATATTCACAAATTTCGAAATGCCTCTCCCAAACATCTTCTAAGTCCACGTAGGCTGTTTTTCTAGCCTTAAGCTCTTCCGCCACCGTTAAAAGCAGTATTTTCTCATTAGAGTTGAGGTTCATGATATCTTCGCTTGTAATATGCGGCTCTAGCTGGCTTAGCACCGTTCTAACGTGCTCCAGCGTAACAGTCTCTGAGTCTCTGTTCTCTGCTAAAGTTCCCGCATACAACATTATATCCAGAGCATATCTTATATCGCCATTAGCATAATCCACCGTTACCTCCGCGATATACTCTAACACTTCATCGCTTATAGCTCCGGCTTCAAAAGCTTCACTCGCTCTATAATCGATTATATCAAAAACTTGATCTTTCGTATACGGCTTAAAGTTTACAACTATCCTACCTAGCGAGCTTAACTCTGCGTTATTCAGCATTTTACGCCATTTTGGATCTCTAGCTATGAACATCAATCCTAGAATATTTATCGGCTCTCCGAAATATATCTCGCTCATTTTCGTTAAATCAAATATTATGTTAGTGCTTTTAGAAGTTTTAAGATAATAGTCTATCTCATCAATCGTTAATATAACATACTTGTTATGTGCTTTTAAATACCTGAGAATACTTCCTAAAAGCTCTTCTGCACTTACACTACGCGAGACTAATCCAGGATCAATCTTCCTAGCAATATTACTGTACATAACGAATTTAGAAGTCGACTCAAGCTTCATGTTAACGTAGACATGTTTAAGGTCTACGTTCCTTTCCCTAGCGTCAGCCTCAATTTTCCGGCCTACGTGAAAAGCAACGCTTGTCTTTCCAACTCCGGCGGGTCCTTGAAGCTGTATTATACGAGTAAAAGTTTCTTCGGCGGGAAATATATCTCTAAAAAGACCTTCGACGAGGCTAAGCTCTCCCTCTCTGTGAGGTAGTTTCAAGGGCACATATTTTGGTGATAGCTTATTCCTATCCTTGAAAATCATACTATAAAATAATGCCTAAACGTTCTATAATAATACTATTTCGAAATATAGCCTACTTTAACTAGAAAATGCTCTAGTTCTTTTACAAAACTATTTTCTCTGTTTATCTCGTATTTTAAAACCGCAGATTCTACAGTCTTAACTATCCCAAGCTCGATAAATCTTTCAAGAGTTTTCTTAGAATCGTATACTAGAGCATTCTTCTCTATAGCGTATCTTGATAGTGGCTTGTCGCTTTCAACCAATGCTCTAAATACTCTCAACGTTTTAACGCAGCCCTTGAAGAGCTCCTCCACATAGTCCATAATTAAAAGTAAAAAGCAATTCTTAATATGATATTCTTTAAAATAAAATCACCCCTCTCCCTCCCCCCAAACACCTTCTACTACTTATATAATATTAGTTAACAGCAAATATGAGGATAAAGCGTCTATTCAAACTGCTGAGGTGAAGAATTGCCTCATAAGAATAGAATGCTACTTATTGACAAGAATAATAGAGTATATCCCTTAGAGGAAAAGCTCGACAAGTATATTTTCCATGCTCGTATAAAAGATCTAAAAGATCCCGTTTCAGGCGTGATTTTATCGGGTAGGATTGCTAAAGTATTTAATGTACTAGTTAAAAAGTGCAAAACATGCAATGGGATATTAATAGATAATAAATGTCTCAACGGGCATAGCGACGGATTTTACTATGATCTGAGAATGTCTTTCATTTTGGAAGATGATACTGGAGCGGTAAAATGCGTTGCCCCTAGAGAGTTAACTGCTAAGCTTCTAGGCATCCCATTAAGCACAGCATACGATTTAATCTATGAGAAAGATTCCCAAGGATTCTCCATAATTCTAACTCCTAAATCCGGGGTAAGAGTTGACTATTATAGGAGTGGAGAGAGAATCGAAGGATATTTTTATGATGAAGCTAAAGGTTTAGTTGCTATTCTTGAAAAAGATCACGCTCCTGAAGGTTTAGATTTTATAGGCTACGAATATGTTAAAAATGACTTTGTTGGCAGAGCATTTTTAGCCGATCTACTCCAATACTATCTCGATAGAAACCTGCCAAGGCGATTTCTCGGTTTCTACCTCGTAGAAACGTATAGTACAAGCCTTCAGGGAGTAGACTTATACATGGGCTTTAGCCTGGATATAGAAGTCGATGAAAATTTAAAAGTTAACGTTTATCCACTGGTTAAAGCTTTCCAGAGCGTAAAAAATTATATAAATTATTGCAGAATACACGGAATTTCCATTAAGGCTTTAAAAAATACTCTTACAAAATATAAGAACCTAGTATACCTTGCTCCTAGAGGATACTTAGGTAAGATAATAGACGTTTTACCTGTTAGAGCTGGAGAATACATTATTGAAGGCAAGAATGTTAATTTAAGCGAGTATTGGAAGAGTAAAGGCATAGAAGTTGGAGAAAACGAGAAACCACTTCTAAAAGTTAAGATTTACGAGCTTGGCGGTATAGAGCTCGTATACCCGCCGAGCCAGTGTTTTTTCGAAGTATCAAATTTGTATGGTGAGAGCCCAGCCTATAAATATTCAATCAACAAGGTTAAGAAAGAATCATTACACCTTGTTAGGAAAGCTATTGAAAAACTTAGAGTTTTCAATGTCGAGGTTGTGGATAGGGCTTCTGGAGAGCCTGCATTAGAGAAACTAGCTTCTGGAATTGTCGGTAGGGAAGTTTCTCTCGAAGGAGACGTGTTGAGATATGGCGATAGGTTCGTTTTCTTAGCTAGGAGGTTGATAGATTATGAATACTAGCTTTATCCGATCATCTCAGCTTTTACTCAAAACCGTTAAATTGAACACGGGATGTAAAGCATTGGATAATCTCATCGATAAGATTGAAACGGGTAAAACCTATCTATTCTATGGCGATGAAAAAGTTCTCGAAAAGCTTCTTTACAGCTTAGCTGTCAACGCCTTACTTAGGCTTGAAAAACCAGTTCTGGTTGTTACTATGAGAGACTACCATAACGGCATTACCTTCGATACTTACGATCTAGGCTATACAGCTGTTCAGTATGGTCTAGACCCAGAATATGTCCTGAAAAGCGTTTACGTGGCTTCAGTCTTTAATAGGAGACAGGCTGTAAACATTAAAGACTTAATAGCTTTCATAAAATCGCGTGGCATCAAAATCGTTCTAGTATGGGCTTCAACTGACTTATTCGAGTATGAGGACTATCCTAAAATGATAAAATTTCTAGGATTGCTTAAGCAAACGCTAGAAAACGATATAGCCCTGGTATTTTTCTCTAGAAAATCTAGGCTTAGCATGGGCTATCCTCCAAAGCCCGACGGCCCAATATTCTTCAAGCATTTTGCGGGCGTAATAGTATATTTTAGGCGGAGTGCCAGAGATGAAAAAATTGTCAAAATTTACCTTGTAAAGCATCCCTACAAGCCTCTAAAAAATACTACCGCTTTTCTAGATTATCATGGGCTTACAGACTTGTAGGTGAT
>Ga0164310_10002444_pt1 | contig 10691 bp, 11 predicted proteins | sample GuaBasSedimGuay1_FD_121795 | JGI IMG/M metagenome (GOLD analysis project Ga0164310, IMG submission 121795) | Subseafloor sediment microbial communities from Guaymas Basin, Gulf of California, Mexico - Guay1, Core 4569-9, 0-3 cm | ecosystem: Environmental > Aquatic > Marine > Hydrothermal vents... | reverse complement strand
TTTCGAACTAACCTTTCGGAACCGATATTAACTCCTACAAGCTGTAATAATCGTTAGCTGTGGTGGTGGGGATGGCACAGGTTGATTTTTCCGATTTTCAGGAGCTTGACATAAGAATTGGACGCGTTATCTCCGCGGAGAGGGTTGAAGGGGCTACAAAGCTGCTGAAGTTGACGGTGGACTTCGGTCAATACCAAAAGCAGTCAATCGCCGGTCTTGGCCATATCTACGATCCAGAATATTTCGTGGGAAAGCAATTCGCGTTCGTGGTCAATCTAAAGCCGAAGAAGATCCGTGGAGTCATCTCAGAATGCATGATGTTAGCGGCGGTCGTCGACGAGAATAACGTGACACCCCTGATCCCGGAAAAAGAGGTCCCCGACGGCTGCAAGGTCTATTAGCCGACGCCTCCGAGGAAGCGACAAATGCAAAAAAGGTGGCGAATTCTCATCTTGACTGGGTTAGGGTGGCATGCTGAAGGACTTCTACGTCGAGGATGCTTTGAGGTCCCCTGAAGGGAGCGAGGTCGAGCTGCTGGGCTGGGTTAGGAATAAGAGGGTACATGGAGGCCTCATCTTCATAGATCTGAGAGATAGGACGGGAATAATACAGGTCGCGGTGAAGAAGGGGCAGGTCCCGGAGGAATGCTTCCAAGCCGCAGATGAATTAAAACAAGAATCCGCGATAAAGGTTAGGGGCCTCATCAGGCGTGATCCCAGGGCACCGAACGGCGTCGAGATCCAGTGCAAAAGCTTAGAGGTTATCGGACAAAGCATAGATGACTTCCCAATAAAGAAGGGAGTTAAGGTGAAGTTCATACTCGACAACAGGCATCTCCACATAAGGAGCCCTAGGGTCGCCGCGATAATGAAGATACGGGCCGCGCTCTTAAACGCCGCTAGGAAATGGTTCCAAGAACACGGCTTCGTCGAGATACATTGCCCGAGCTTTATAACCGCCGCGGTTGAAGGTGGGGCGACGTTATTCAAGGTAGACTATTTCGGCAGAGAAGTCTATCTGACTCAGAGTTCTCAATTCTATCAAGAAGCCGCCATCTATAGCCTAGAAAAGGTATACAGCATCCAACCCAGCTTCAGGGCTGAGCTGAGCAGGACTAGGAGACATCTCACCGAGTTCTGGCACCTTGAAGCCGAGATCGCTTACGCGGAACTAGAGGACCTACTGAAGATCATCGAGGAATTGTTCTATTCCATGGTCTTAGGGGTCTGCGAATCCGCCCAGAAGGAGCTTGAGCTGCTCAACGTGAAGATAGACCCGGAGGTCGCTAAACCCCCATATCCTAGGATAAAGTATTCGGAGGCCCTCGAGATCCTGAGAAAGAAGGGCTTTCAAATCGAGTGGGGCGACGACTTCGGGGCCGATGAGGAAAGGGAGCTGTCAAAAGAGTTTGAAAAGCCATTTTTTGTTACCCACTGGCCGAAGGAGGCAAAGGCCTTCTATCACATGCCCGATCCATCTAATCCATCCGTATGTAGAAACGCAGATCTGCTGACTCCGGGTGGGTTCGGGGAAGTTGTGGGCGGAGGCCAGAGGATTCACGATTACAATCAATTGATGGAAAGAATACGGGAGGAGGGATTGAATCCCGACGATTACAAGTGGTATCTCGACCTGAGGCGTTTCGGACCGGTCCCACACAGCGGCTTCGGACTCGGGGTAGAGAGAATGCTCTGGTGGCTTCTAAAATTAGAACACATCAGAGACGCCTGCTTATTCCCGAGGACGCCGGCAAGGGTTTACCCGTGAGGAGATAAAGATGTTGTTAGAAAAATTCCGGTAAGAGATCGCTTAGAATTCTTCTTCCTCTTCCCATTCTTCCTCTTCTTCTTCCCATTCTTCTTCCTCTTCCTCAAATTCGTCTTCAAATTCCGCCCAGATCATGGCGCCTCGGAACATAATTCCTAGTCCCTGATTTAAGCCTTTCCGGCGCGAAGTTAAAATTCGACCACTTCCACAGCTCGGCCTAAGACGCGGGCATCATCCCGCCCCTTGGATCCTCGTTAAGAAGACTATGAAATCCCCTTCTTCTGGTAGCTTAACTTTTTCATGTCGGATCTGAAAATAAGCGGACTCCACATATTCGAGCAGGCTTCTTAGGTTTCCAATGGATGCGAAAAGGTGACCGTTTAGTATCTTTCTGGAAGGCTGATAGAGGGAAAGTACCATCGGAACGAGGTAGATCTCTCGGGTTTTTTCCACGCCAGCGACCTGTTCCTCAAGCTTACTCCTTAGAGCCATGAGCCTTCGCTCCTGAGCTTCAACCATTTTGAATTCCGCCGAAGGTGGTGGAGGTCTTTTCCAATGTTTACAATCAATTAAGAGGACTAGGTTTCCGCGGTATGCCAATAGGTCTATTTGATATCTGTGTCGATGTCGAGGGATCCTGACATTCCACCTAGTCCGATAACCAGCCCTTTCAAGGACTTTAGCAACTAATTTCTCAAACTCCGTCCATCCCAAGTATCTCGAAACGCGTTCTCCTTCCACACCGTATTCTAATGCTTTAATGATAATGTCGATTTTCTCTCGCTCACTTAACTCTATGATGTCCCCTGATATACCCCAGGAAAAGAGTATCTTTCTGGCTATTTTCTCAGATACTAAGGCTCTTTCCGAAAGATCGGAAATGGAAATGGCTTTACCCGCCTTAGAGTTCTTCAATAAGATTTCTATGATCCTGGCAACCACTTCACGTGAAGGATAATCCATCTCAATACAAGATCACCGCTTTGCCTTTTTAACTGCTTACGCCGAGGTATAGGCTTGCCAGCTGCGGGTGTTCTAATAATTCCTGACAACCGCCTTCAAAGATGAGTCTTCCTCCCACGAGGAGATACGCGTGATCGCCTATTTCAAGGGCCTTTTTTGCGTTTTGCTCGACGAGTATTATGGTCATGTTCATCGAGTCTCTGAGCTCTATTATTTTGGCAATGACTTCATCCGCTATTTTCGGCGACAGACCCCCAGTGGGCTCGTCAAATAACATCACCTTAGGATTTCTCACGAGCGCCATCGCCATCGCCACCATCTGCCTCTCTCCACCGCTCAAGAGCTTTGCCTTTCTCTTCCAATATCTCTTAACTATCGGGAAAATTTCCACGATGTCTTCGACGCGTTCCTCTAACTCCTCCTTTCTCATGAGATATCCGGCCATTAGCAGGTTCTCCTCCACCGTTAGGTTCGCGAAAATGTTGTCTACTTGTGGAAGATAGGCGATGCCGTATTTCGCGATCTCGTGGGAGGGTTTGCCGACCAGTTCCATTCCCTCGTAAACTATTGATCCAGAGTATATCGTCGTTAGGCCGAAGATGGATTTCAATAGCGTGCTTTTTCCGCTTCCATTCGGGCCGACTACGACATTTATTTTCCTTGGCTCAAATTTCATGGTTATATCGAAGAGGACATGTAGCTTCCTATATCCCGCATTGAGATCCTTTATCTTTATCGTGGATCTTCACCCCCCTAAATACGCCTCAATGACTTGGGGATCCATCATTACCTGCTTCGGCTCGCCGCCGGAGATAATCGACCCATTTGCCATCACGTAAACATAATCCGTGTACTGGAGGGCTATGTCAAGCCTGTGTTCCACGAGGAAGAGCGTGATCCCAAGCTTATCTCTGAGCTCCCTAAGCGTCTTAAAGATCTCATGCGCCAAGGTAGGGTTAACCCCGGCCACCGGCTCATCCATTACGAGCAGCTTCGCGTCCGCCATCAAAGCCCTCCCGATCTCCAAGAGCTTCATCTGACCGCCACTGAGCTTTGACGCCTCTTGGTCCCATAAATTATCTAACTTCAGAAGTGCGAGAATTCTAAAAGCTTTCTTAACGGCTTCCTCTTCATCTTCCATCCACCTCCCTCTACGGAGAGCGCTGAAGAATCCTTCTCCGGGGTTATTTGGGTAAGCTGCTAGCAGGTTTTCTAATACCGTGAGTTTCCTAAAGGGTTGCGGAATCTGGAAGGTTCTAGCCACGCCGAGTCTGAAGACTTCATGAGGAAGGAGGCCCGTTATCTCCCTCCCATTAAAGAATACTTTACCTCCATCGGGCTTATAGACCCCTGTTATTAAGTTTATGAGGGTCGTTTTTCCGCTCCCATTCGGGCCTATAAGCATCGTTATGAATTTTTTCTTAACCTCCAAACTAACCTGATTTACGGCTATGAGCCCGCCGAAGGCCTTAGATAGGTCCTTAGTATATAGGATTACATCAGGCATCTTTGCTTGAAAACGATAAAAAATGGAAAGGTAAAAGTTTTTCGCTCGCGATTTACTCCCACGTGATTTCGTTTGTCCTCGGGTTAAAGTTGCCGGTGACCTTCCATTCGTAGCCTCCATCGGTCTTCACTATCTCGTAGAGGTAGTAGTAACCTAGTGGAACTCTGTCTCCGTACTCGTCGAGGGTTATTTGCCCGCTAGCGCCGTAGTAGCGTTCCACGATCTGGGGTAGCAGGTCCTTGATAACCTCGGCGTCATATTTACCCGATATCATAATCGCTTGGGCAACAACCCATACGGCGTCGTATGCATTATAGGAATATGCCTCAGGCTCCGAGCCTATCTGCTCCAAAATTTGTTCTCGTAATCTCTCGGTGACTGGCTGTGGGATCGGCATCTCCACAGGCGCGTACATCGGGCTGACAAATCTTACCTTTGAACAGAATTCGGCGACTTTTTCATCTTGGATAAGTCTTGAACTGCGTACGGTGCCGTCGCTTCCAAACCATCGGACTTTCCACAGCGTATCATATTCTGCCGCTGAGAGGAAGAAGGTCTCTGCCTCTTCGTAGGATATCAATTGAACCATTATGTTCTCTGGTGCGACTCCTTCGTCGATCAGCCTATTCACTATATCCGCGACGGAGGCTACCTCCATGGAGAACTCCTTTGCGCTTGGATCATATTTTATCTCGCCGGCGATTTCTATTCCAAGTTCTTCGGCGGTATTCTTGACAACGTATGCTAATCCATCTCCCCATGAATTATGTCTCCACACCAATATTATGTGGGTGACGCCGAGCATCTTCGCAAAATATGGCGCTATGCGGCCTTGGTAAACATCGCTGGGCACAAATCTGAATACGAAATCGTCCTTTATGGCGAGGAAAGGCGATGTAGATGACTGCGAGATTAACAGGATCTTGTTTGAATCAGCGTATTCCTTAATGTTCTGGAGGGAGGCGCTCCCCATCGGCCCTATAACCACCTTTACGCCTTTGGCATGTAGGCTCATTAACTTCTCTAAAGCCACCTGTGGGTTCAACTCGGTGTCTTCAACGATTAACTTCAATCTCCAATCCGCTCCGACGCGCTCGAGAAGGGAATTTATTTCATTGATCGCTATTTCAATCGCCAATTTGTTTCTCTGCCCATAAGTTGCGAGATCGCCGGTTAATGGCAGAAGTGCCCCAATAGGTATCTCTCCTTTAAGCTCTCCACCACCTCCGACAGTCACCGTGGTCGTGGCCTTCTCCGTAACGGTAGTCGTGCTTGCCTTCGTCTCTGTAACGGTTACGGTCGCCCCCGCGCCTACCGAGACCGTTGTTGTTTCGGTCTTAGTTACGGTTGCGGTGACCGTGCTTGGCGCCGCTGCAGCGGGTGCTTTGACGACGTATCCGATGCCTATTCCTATTATTAGGGCGACGATCACTAGGATTACAGCAATCGTATTGGATAGGGCTGCTTTCTTCTTCATATTTTTCACCACCTTTCTTTTTTGCTGTAGGGCTCTTAGAGGCTTATAAGTCTTTTATGGCGTAAAAATCCAAAAATTCATATTTTACCCATTTACCACACGGTTAGATTATTAAGCTATGGGTGCTAGGAGGCGCATGGGCTTTGATCCCGCCGATGTTCCGCGACGCTATAATCTTTGCAGCTCTTCTGAGCATGCTCAGTACAAGCTTGACCCTAACATATATGACGACGAAGGTCCCGAACTTTGCCCACGGAAACTTCGCCACAATCGGCATATACATGACCCTATTGTTGGCGAAGGTCCTAAAACTTAATGTCTATTTCACGCTGATTCCAAGTCTGATCGTCGGCGGCGTGGTGGCCTTAATCCTATACCTTTTCGTTCTGAAGCCATTAATGGACCGGGGCGCCAACTACATTACGCTGATGATCGCGACAATCGCCTATGACATGATACTCTTCTCGTTCCTTAACATCTTCGCAGATTATCTAACTCGGACCTTCAAGATCCCAGCCCGGCTCTTCATACTCAAATCACTTGATTTCAGAGTTATGGGCCAGCCAGGGCTCTTCATAATCGCTCCCCTTCTAGCAGTAATTTCCGTAATCTCATTTTACCTACTTCTGAATAAAACGAAGTTCGGAATAGCTATGCGCGCTGCTATCGAGAATCCTTCACTCGCTAGCGTGGTTGGAATAAACGTGAATTTGACGTATGCTGTATCCTGGTTTATCTCAGGGGGATTAGCTGGATTGGCTGGAGCCCTGACCCCACTTCTAATAACATGCGACACTAACACCGGGATGACTCTAATAGTTCACATATTCGCGGCGAGCATAGTGGGGGGTTTAACCAACATCTATGGGGCGTTCTTCGGGGGGCTCCTGATAGGTTTAGCCGAACGACTGGGAACGGGTTATCTTTCACTACAGGTTGGAACATGGATAATCGCGTATCGTTCCATAATTCCATTGGCTTTTATGGTTGTGACCCTCCTCTTCGCTCCAAAGGGTTTAACGAGCATCCCTTGGAAGAAAATCCTGAGGAGGCGTTAAGATATGGCGTTGCCGGTAGCTTTAACGTTCCTCATAGATCTTTTGGCTCTTTTAGGTATATTCGCCATAATCTCCCTCAGCCTGAATATAGAATTCGGATATACGGGGATACCGAACTTCGGTAAATTGCTGGCAGTAGCGGGAGGCGCTTTTTTCGTGGGCGCTGTTCCCGGGAGAATCCTAGCATATGTTTACAATGCGTTGGATAACTTAGATTATATACGGGATACAAATCTTGTGATGACGAATATAAACAGGATTCTCTCCACAGATGTACTCTCCTCGATAACCTTGCTAATTCTCTCTCTTCTCGGAGCCGCTTTCATCGGCGCCATACTGGGTTTCATAGCCTCTTATCCTGCGATAAGGCTTAGGGAAGACTATCTCGCGATAACCTTACTGGCCATGGCGGAGATCTTAGTGATGATAGGACGAAACTATGAGGATCTCATTGGTGGAACAAGGGGAGTGGCTATTCCAGATCCATTTAGGTGGGTTGGGGGAGAATGGCGCTTTGTCGCGGCGACGTGTACGATATTGGTGGTGCTATTATTGATATTGTTTTACGTTGAATCGATTTCGAGGTCGCCGCTGGGAAGGACGTTAAGGGCGATTAGGGATGACGAAATATCAGCTGAGGTATTCGGAAAAGATGTTGTTAAGATAAGGATGAAGGTCCTCATGGTGGGTTCCTCGATAGCCGCCGTGGGAGGGGCGCTCAGCGCCTTCTTGAGCGGAAGCGTGGTCGCAGCCGGATTCACAAGGGTTACTCATACCTTCTGGCCATGGGTTATGGTGATTATAGGCGGCGCGGCGAATAACTTCGGGGTACTTCTCGGAAGCGCCTTATTCGTAACTCTTAGAAAGGTCATAACCTTTTACAAAGATGTCTTCAAACCCTTTCTCCCATTTGATGTCGTTTGGCTGGAATATCTCCTGTTAGGCATCATACTGATTATCGTCCTGATCTATAGACCTGAAGGGATAATCCCTGAGAAGCCTAGTAGAACTTTAAGCCGGAGAGAATTGGATCAAATTATGAGGGAGCTTAAACTCAAGACCGCAAAATGAATCTGATTCGTTCGTATCCGCCGTAATGATCCCCGGTCCTCGCCCATAAGATCAGAAACCTATCATCGCAAATTTCGTAATTCGTGTCCGTAACGACCTCTATTATTTTCGTTTTTTCCGGGAAAAACCAGTAAACCTCGTAATCGTATTCTGCGATCCCAGGTTCATATCGGTTTTCATAGATATTTTCTTCGTTTGAGTTCAGTTTTCCCGCGAATTCTATGTAAAAGGAGATCGTTGGTTTTTCTGCTTCTCCGCGGAAGTCTAGGTTAATTGTTAGGGCCTCTGCCTTGACGCGTTCTCCATTTATCCGAATCTCTTCTCTTGATAGGAGCTGGTTCATCGAGTTGAGGAGCTTCTGCATTTCGACTTTATAGGATTCCTCGTCGTGAAGTATTCGATAATAGAATTTGTCGGGGTCAAGATAGTCGAATATGAGGATTTGTTGGAATACGCCGTTATAGCTTAGGGTAAAGAATGATTGGCCGTGGATCGGTTTTATCTCCGATTTTTCGGTCATTTCGATTTTCCAGCGCGACCTACTGGAAGAGATCCGTTACGACTTTCTCGAATTCCATGGTGGCTTCCTCTAAATCCACTGTTTGCAGTTCTCCATTCCTCACTATTATCTTCCCGTCGACGATGACGTCCCTGACATCGGATCCCGACGAACAATATGTAATGGCGGTATAGGGATCTCTGAGGGGTAGATATCTCGCCTTCCTGGTATTTATGACTATGAGGTCGGCTTTCTTTCCGGGCTCTATGCTCCCGATGAGGTGGTCTAGGTTCAGGGCTTCGGCGCCGCCCCTAGTCGCCATCCTAACAGCGGTCTTCGCGGGCAGGCTTCGAGGATCCATGTACTTTAGCTTTTGAAGTAATGCGGCGATCTTCATGTCCTGAAGCATGTCTAATGTGTTATTGCTCCCGGGGCCATCGGTTCCCAGGCCGACCCTAATTCCTAACTTCATCATCTCTTCGATTCTAGCGGCGCCTGAGGCGAGTTTCATATTCGAGACCGGGTTATATGAAACTGCCACGTTCCTCTCTTTGAGTATCTTCAGGTCTTCGTCGTTGAGGTAGATTGCGTGGGCGAGAAGTACATCATTCTTTAAGAACCCTATATCGTCCAAGGCCTTAACGGGCGTTTTTCCATGTTTTTTGATGAATTCATCGACGGGGGGCCTGACTTCGGCGAGGTGAATATGTATCCCCACCTTGAGTCTATCTGCTTCCTCTCTAACCTTATTCAGGAAGTCGAGGCTGCAGGAATACTCGGCATGTGGTCCGAGCATCGCCCATATCATCCCCTTCCATCCATGGTATTCTTCGGCGAATTTTACGCCCCTCTTCAATATTTCCTCACTCGTCTTATCACTGAATAATTCGACTAGCCCTTCTGAGAGGACGCCTCGGATGCCGACTTCGACGGCGGCTTTTGCGACTTCGTCCATGAAGAAGTACATGTCATTGAAGCAGGTTACTCCAGCTAAGGCCATCTCGATAGCCGCCAGTCTCGCTCCAGCTCTCACATGTTCCGGTTTAAGCCTCATCTCGACCGGCCAAACATATTCCTTTAACCACTTTTCGAGAGGCTGATCCTCAAAGGCGTTTCTGAATATGGTCATGGGTGAATGGGTGTGGCAGTTGATGAGTCCCGGCATGACAACGCATCCGCCGGCGTCGATCTCTTCCTCTCCCCTGACTTCCTCCTTGCCGACGTATTTGATCTCGCCGCCGCTTATCCCGACGCTTCCGGGGTTATAGACTCTCATTTCATCATTCATAGTCAGTACTATGCCGTTCCTAATCGCGATCTCGAATCTCCCCATACGCCTGAAAGATATCTTTAGTCTCAAGATAAAAGTTACGACGCACTTGAGATCCTATAGTTGGCCAAGGGATATCCATTTTAATGGAAGATTTTTGGTCAGACTGCCCGTCGCGTATCACGGGTCAACTTGGACGTTGCTCATCATCCCGGACATATCTATTGGAGAAGGAGTTATTAAATCGTGTTCCATGCCAGGTGTCGGATTAGGGTCGGAGGTGAGCTGGAGGATGCCGGTCTCTCTCTTTATAAGTTGTGGCTGCGGGTTTAGGACCACGAGCCTAGAAGAAGCGGAGGAGCACGCAAAACAGACGAAACACACTTTACGGGTTCAGGGCACGGTGACCCCGCCATAAGTTTCCACACTTTTCTTTTTCGGTGAAATCTCCTTTGGGCTTCCGCGAGCTCCTTAAGGACTTGAACGCGGTCAGGGCCGAGGAGAAAGCTAGGAAGATTGTTGAGGCTAGGTTACGTTCTTTCAAGAAAACGGGCCGTGGTTCCTCTAAAGACATATTTAGAGAACTGGTTTTCTGCATCTTGGCCGCGAACTACACGGCCTCCGGGAGCATGAGAATAGTTGAGGTACTTGGAGATCGGCTGCTGGAACTCGACTCGACGTCGTTGGAAAGAGAGCTTAGGAGACTTGGTCATCGTCATCCTCATGCGAGGGCCATGTATATCGTGGAGGCTCGGAGGAAGCTCGATCAGATAATTAACGTGATAAAGGAGGCTGAGGACGAATACGAGCTCAGAGAATGGCTCGTGAAAAATGTCAAGGTCCTAGGCTATAAGGAGGCCAGTCACTTCCTCAGGAACATAGGGTATGAGGGACTCGCGATAATAGATTTTCATATCCTGAGGCTACTGCAGAGATATGGCTTAATATCCGAAGTTAAGCGATTGGGAAAGAGGCGTTATCTGGAGATAGAAGATCTTTTGAGGAGGATTGCACAGGAAGCTGGAATGACGTTAGCTGAACTCGATCTCTATCTCTGGTACATGGACTCGGGAAAGATC
>Ga0164310_10002443_pt1 | contig 10692 bp, 25 predicted proteins | sample GuaBasSedimGuay1_FD_121795 | JGI IMG/M metagenome (GOLD analysis project Ga0164310, IMG submission 121795) | Subseafloor sediment microbial communities from Guaymas Basin, Gulf of California, Mexico - Guay1, Core 4569-9, 0-3 cm | ecosystem: Environmental > Aquatic > Marine > Hydrothermal vents... | reverse complement strand
TGGAACCATGAGGACGTTGACAGCGATACAGAATGGTCTCACGTGGTAGAAGGTGATACTCTCAGACTATCATTTCAAGGCTCAATGAGCAAACTTGATTGGCTGCAGAACTTTATGGTATGGCGTGTTCCTTACAGGAATATGGAACGTAAGTTCAGGGTTCATGCAGGGTTTCTAAAAAAGGTTAAGGCAATCCGGGAAGATGTTTATTTCTTAACTGCTGATCCAGAGATAACTAAAATAGAGACCTATGGCTTTTCTCAGGGCGCACCAATAGCCATACTCATGGCAGAGATAATAAAATACCATTATCCACCCAAAGATGTGTCAGCAATCGTCTATGGTTGTCCTCGGTTTATTTCAGTATTCGGGGCTAAAGAGTTTGAAAGGAGAATTGATATTACAAGAGTCGAATACGGCAATGATATTGTTACAAAAATACCACCATGGTTATTACTTTACAAACATGTAGGTAAATGTATACATATTGGTGAGAAAAGAAAATGGTGGAAGTTTTCCATTAAACAGCATTGTGAATCACAGTATAAGGAGTAGTAATGGTAGATTTTAGGTGGTTGATTGGAATAATCACAGGACTAATAGCAATTGGTGGAGCGACAATAAAATTCTTTCAACTTCAAACGAGGCAGAACATGAAAATTGAACAATTAAAGATTGACATTGATCAGAATAAGAGTGATCTACAGAAAGCCTTAGACGAAGTTAGGAGAAAACAGTCTGTAGCGACAACTAATCAGATCAAGACGGAGAAGGATTTGGTTGCCATTAATGGTAAATTAGACCATATATTGTTAGCGATTGAAGACTTGAAAAATGGAAAGTAGGAGATAATGTGAGCCTATCTGTTACAGACAGAGTGAAAATCCTCAAACAGCTTTCTCCTACCAAAGAGGTAGCCCCGGAGATCATTCGTGGAGAAAGAGGCGACAGAGGCTTCCCCGGCAAAGACGGAGTTGACGGCAAAGACGGTAGAGACGGCAAGGACGGGATTGACGGCAAGGACGGGATTGACGGAAAAGATGGGAAGAGTATCCCCGGAGAGAAGGGGAAAGATGGTAGAGACGGAAAGGACGGAAAGGACGGAGAAAAGGGTGATCGTGGAGAGCAGGGTGATCGTGGAGAGCGTGGTCCGAGAGGGTCGTCAGGAGGACGTGGGCCCGCAGGAGCTTCTTTGGCTTTCTCGGATGTAGAGAAATATGTCTCAGATACCTATGCTTACTTTTCTGGCAATACAGACGCAGGATGGCAAGTGAACAGGTGGGATGTATACAATGTTCAGACAACAGCAACGGGGACAGGCACAAAACCTGGATCAGTTAGCGAGTGCGAAGCTCAGAGTTACGGTTGATCTGGGTTATAATATACAGCATAGCAGTACTATTACTGTTAACATTTTTAAAGGCAGGAGATTAACATGGCAACATCAAGTGAAGTAAAAGCAGGACTGGATGAAATATCCGCAATGATAAAAGCAAGTAGACAAAGACTTGTTTCATCAAAGGCAATGATAGGAACACAGGAAACAAATCTAAAGGCTATTCCGACAAGGTTTAGCGAGGTGCTTTCAACTATTGACGGTTATGGAACAACGGACGTTTTTGAAGCATTGTGTAAAGCAGAATTGGCTAAAATGACAGCCGAGTTTCTGGCACTGGTAGCAGATGCAACTGAAGCAGTCACAGACTTAGGGAAAAGAACGGAGTTCTAAGTGGCAGAAGTAATCCGCTATGTTGACCCCGATGCAACAGGATCAGGCACAGGGGTTGACTGGACAAACGCATATACCTCACTAAGTGCATGGGAAGCAGCAGAACAGACCAATCTTGTAACAGATGGTGATTGGCACCATGTTTATTGCCGAAGTAGTTCAGGTACAGCAGATACTACAGGCTTCGTTCTCGCAGGGTGGACAACAGATTCCACACATAATATTGTTGTTGAGGCGGCAGATGGTGATCAAGCTGTCAAGACAGGTTGGGATACATCGAGGTATAGACTCGTAGGAGTAGATGATCGAATCGCAGATATACAAGAGGATTATGTGACATTCAGAGGTCTTCAATTCGGGTTCGCATACACAAGTGCTGGGTATGAAGATATTATGAGGGTTAGGAATCAAGGAGTTTCAAATGAGATTCTTATAGATTCCTGTTATTTTAGAACATCCAGTGCAGGCACAACAAATCAACAAATATATGCAATGACAACTAACGTTAATTTGATTGTTGTAAATACTGTCATGATCAATGGGCGAATGGGGGTCAGAGTAGCTACTGATTGTTCAATCACCTTGTATAATAATGTAATATATAATTGTACTTCTATGGGAGTATATGGTAATGATACAGGGGCAACACTATATGCAAAAAATAATGCAGTATTTGATACCCCCGATGATTTTGATTTTGCCGGAACTGCAACAATTGACCACTGTGCAAGTGACGATGGTGACGGAACTAATTCAGTAGCTCCAAGCGGTAGCGATTGGGATAACGAATACAGCGACCCTGCAAACGGGGATTTTACTTTACTAAATACAGGGAATTGTTATCACGGCGGAGCGACCGGACCTGATACAGGACTTTACACCACCGACATGGAAGGCGATACTTACAATACGAGTGCCTATTCAATCGGGGTAGACGAATATGCTGCATCAGGGGGCATAGTGATCCCAACAGTAATTAGTTTAATACGGAGGTTAATAGGATGATATATGTCAAACAGTCTACATCGGTGACGCTTTTAATAGGACCGTTCTTGGACAGTACAGATGGAAACACAGCAGAGACAGGGCTTACAATTTCACAAGCAGATGTGAGGCTATCAAAGAACGGGGGCAACATGGCTCAGAAGAATGAGTCAACAGCCTGTACCCATGATGAGCTGGGATACTACACCTGTCCATTAGATGCGACAGATACCAACACCCTGGGTATCTTAAAGATTATGGTGCATGAGACAGGGGCTTTACCTGTCTGGATGGAAGCAGAGGTTTTGACAGCCAATGTGTTTGATACTATGTATTCTACCGATCAGTTAGATGTTAACGTGACAAATGTAGCAGGGACAGCACAGACAGGCAATGACAATGGAGCAGATATAAATGCAATCTTAGCAGATACGGATGAATTACAAAGCAATCAAGGAAATTGGTTGACAGCAACCGGCTTCGCTACCGCCGCAGCATTAACAACACACGATGGAAAACTTGATACTGTTGACGGCATAGTCGATGCAATACTTGAGGATACGGGGACAACCCTCCCTGCTGAACATGGGCTGTTAGCGACCGAAGCCAAGCAGGATGTCATTGACGGAATAGTGGATGATATTTTAACAGATACCGGGACAACTATCCCGGCAACACTTACCGACATGGCAGGGGCGACATTCGCTACAGGCACAGACTCTCTTGAGGCAATTAGAAATAGGGGTGATGCTGCATGGGTAACCGGAAGTGGAGGGGACGCTACAGAAGCCAAGCAGGACACTCTCCTTGCTAACCTTGCAACAGTAGATGGGATAGTAGACAGCATCTTGGTAGACACAGGCACAACCTTACCTGCATCAATAGCGGCATTAAACGACATAACAGTTGCAGATATTATAGCAGGAGTAGCAGAAGGTTCTCTTGATCTTCAAGCGATATTGAGGATCATCCTATCTGCTGTAGCAGGAAAGACAACTACAAATGGGACAAGGTTCAGGGATGTTGCAGACAGCAAGGACAGGATAGTTGCTGTAACCGATGCCTCGAAGAACCGAACTTCAATGACATTGGACGGTAGCTAATGGGTGATTACTGGGGTGGCGACTATTTTAATGATGGGTATTGGGAAGCGGATTACTGGGGCGCGACAGTTGCAAGCCCTACGGACGAACTTTATCTATTGGCTGATTTTGCTACAGGCAATACAGTAACGGTTAATATTTACAGGTTGTCTGATGATGCCCTGGTCGTTAGCGCAGCAAGCATGAGCGAGATAGCCAGCACAGGGACTTTTAAATACGCTTTCTCTCAGACAATATCCACGAAGATGGAATATTTATACATAGCCAGCAACGGCTCAACCGTCCAGCAGGGGAAGATAATTCTCAATGTGGCAGTACCTCTCGCAGAGGCGGTATGGGAGAATGAAGACGATCCTGTAACCGTAGATTCTAAAGCCGGTCAACTGGCTAGAGCAGACATCAACACTCAAGGAGTCTAAGATGAGTACTAAAAAGATTATGGCGACAGTCGGAGGGGCAACGGTCTACGGGTTAAGCATTTATTCGGTGATCAAAGATCCGTCTTATATCGGCCCCGTCTTAATGGCCATTGTTCCATTGGTTATCGCTCTCTTTGCAATAAAGAAATATTTCCCCGGCGGAGATAAATGAGATACACCGTGCGATTTGCACACTTAAAAAAGCAATCACCTCTCGCTGTTGGAACAAAAGTTACCAGGGGTATGAGGCTTGGTGAGATCGGAAATACCGGGCAGTCAACCAGCAGACACCTTCACATAGATAATATCGAGGACTGGATAGATGTTCACTACACTTTAGCAACGATGGAGATAGGTGGGGTTTCCCCCTCTCCTAGACAGCTCAATTATTTTATCGATGAAGAGCTGTTTGGAGGGAACCCCTTCCATATAACAGCACATTACTGCGATCCGAAATATCAATACGAGAGGAAGAAGCTTCACTATGGGTATGATATTGTTCTGGACGATGTCGGTGCTTGGGAATTATTCTGGAATCGCACGCCTCTTGGGGTTATACTTGTGAATAGAAACCATAAGTATTATGGGAATCATTTATGTATAGGATATGAGGTATGATCTATGTACGGAAAGTGGATTTTAAGAGTATTGTTGTGTGTGCTGTTTTTGTATGCTTGGGGTGCGTTATCACTGCACTTGTCAGCGGAGGAATCAACAAAAGCACTCTACGAGAAGCCGTTGAGCAGCATGAGCGAAGCACTCAAGAAAGGGAAGCAATATTTAAAGAGTTTAGAGACGGAGTTCAAGGAGTTGCAGACGAACTATCAACTAATGAAGTCCTCTTTCGAGAGAGCGACGATAGCTTTGACGACATCTTTGGATACCTCTCTGCGTTGGGAGGAATCTTCGATACTGTGGGAGAAGAGATCGAAAGACTTCGAGGCCTCCTTGAAGAGTTCCGAAGCCCAACACCTTAGAACCATCATCATCTTTACAGCAGTAGGGACGGCTTTTGGGGTTGTCCTTGGAATAGTCTTCGAATAAAAACTTACATATAAGAAAAAAGTGCTTGCAATACTCTCTCACTTGTGGTACTATATACACATGGATAAACTATACACTTTGAGGGAAGCCTCAGAACAGTTTAATCTTTCTCTATGGAGCCTGCGGAAGTTCGCAGAAAAGAACTGGGCTAAGACGGGGCGAGATTATTTAATTACGGAGGAGCACCTTGTAGCTTTCGAGGCAAGGAACAAGACTATTGGATATCCGAAGGGGAGGAAGCGGAATGGAAAATGAACTTCAAGCACCTTTTAAGGAAGAGGACTTAGAGTGGAGAGTCTCAAGGTCCGGGGAAAAGGACGGGAGGCCCTGGGCAAAGGTTCTGGTCTACGTCACAAACAGGGCTATCATGGACAGGCTTGATGATGTAGTTGGATGTGCCCGATGGCAGAATCGATATGAACCCGGCCCCGATGGGGGAGTTGTCTGCGGAATCTCTATCAAGATAGGTGATGAGTGGATTACTAAATGGGATGGCGCAGAGAACACAACCATAGACCCGATAAAGGGCGGGCTGTCGGGGAGCATGAAACGATGTGCTGCGCAATGGGGAATAGCCAGGTACTTATACCACATGACAGAGGCATGGGCGGTTATCTCTCCGAATGGTTCTCACAGTGACAAGACTAAGGGAGGGACATGGTTCAAATGGGACCCTCCTATGATTCCTCCACAGTTCCTCCCGGAGGGGGTTCCTCCGAAAAAGGTAACCCCTGCTAAAGTGGCAGAGGTCTTTGATGCTCCTCCTCCTAACATAGAAGATGCATCTAAGCAGTTGTTAGAGACTGGTAAGAGGCTGGATGCTGTTATGTCTACTGGGGTTACAATGGGAGAGATAGTTGCCCTTGTAAACAAGGACGGTGGGAAGACCCTTGATATGGGAGAGATTATGAAGAGGGCTAATGATGTAAAGAATAGTGGGGGCACTTTTGATGCATTGATGGCAGAGATAAGGGGTGGTAAATGGACAAAGAAATAAAAGTATTTAAAGAGCAAGCTGAGGATATTCTGGAGCAGGCCTCAATGGCTGTTATTTCCTCACAGGAAGAGTATGAGAAAGTGGCATTGATCGGGAAACAATGTCACAACACTAAAAAGAGGATCAATGAGTATATGGCTCCGAAAGTGGCAGATGCTCACAAGGTTCATAAGCACATGGTGCAGATCAAAAAAGATGCCCTACAGAATTGGGAGCTGGCAGCTAAGTTGTGTGCAACTAAGTTGGGAGAATGGGACGCTAAGAAGGAGGCTAAGAGGAAGGCGGAAGAGGAAGCTCTTAGAGTCAATGTCCCAGAAGAGCTTAGGGGTCAGGTTAGAGTGTTTGCTCCCCCCAAAGCCAAGGGGCTGTCTAGCAAAGAAACTTGGTATGCAGAGGCTACTGACATTAATAAGTTCGTAAAGTGGGCTATTGAGAAGAACCTTCCTGAGTATCTGTTGCCTAATTTTAAACTTCTAAATGACCATGCAAGAACCGAGAAGGGAGACTCTGGTATCCCGGGAATTGAGTTCAAGTGTGAGAAAACCACCTTTTTTAGCGGGAGCAACAAATGAGAGATAAATGCCGAGATTGTGAATGGTATGACATGGACTACGGCTGTATAGCCTCTAATGAGGAATGTGACATTATTGAAGAAGCCATTGAAAGACAGGACACTATGAAGACAGAGCTAAACCGCCCTACAACAGGGAATACTGACTCTACAATCAATTATTAGGAGAAAACGATGAACTTATGCGAAGAGATAGTTGTTGACTTATTAGAAGACCATCCTGCTCACCCGATAGTCTATGGAAGGATGGAGATACGGGAGATAGTCAGATTAAAGGCTGAGAATGAGCTTGACTTCAATGCCCAGGACTATGAGTTTATGGCTGCCTTGTTAGGGAAGGACGGGAACCATTTATTATGAGTGTAGCTGTACTGAAAGATAAGTATAATGCGGTGCTGTATTGTAGCACTACAATGAAATCAGTTAGTAATGTATTTGCAGATCCTGACAGGGTAGAGGGATTCCTGGAACAGTTTGACGGAGACCCAAGGCACTATTCAGCATATGAGATTGACTGTATGTTCTTTGCATGGTTAGAAGGGGAGAGAGATCATGACAGCGAATGAGTTAAAGAGAGTAACTGAAAAATACTTGAACGCCAGAGGGTGGAAAGTATGGCGTACAAACGCCGGGTATTCAGGGCGGTACAATGTCAAGCTATCCCCTTCGGGGACGGCGGACATTATCGGGTATGATACCTATGGTTATTTTGCAGGTATCGAAATCAAGATCGGTACCGACAGACTACGCCCTTCACAAATAGAATGGTTGAAAAAGCTTAACGAAACAGAGTACGGATATGGCGTAATTATAACATGTGTTGACGATGTAATCCAATTAGAAAAGGAACGGAGATGACAGAGAGGGAAAGCTTTAAGCTATACGAAATGAAAAAACATATAGCAGCACGAGAGCAGTATAAATGCTTTATATGCGGGAAGCCTACCCCCTTGGGCTTCGGGCAGTTAGCACACCGGATAGGGCAAGGGAAAGTGAACATTAAAAAGTACGGAAAGAAGGTTATTCACCACCCTAAAAATCTACGGTGGGTAGACAGCTTGAGATGTAATCAGAAAGTGAGTATTGATAGCAGACCGCTGGAAGTGCTGGAACTAGTGGAAAGAATAAGGGAAGATAAATGAGCATATTAGGAATAATAACAGTATCGCTAATTATCAGTGTCGTTGTCCTATTCGGGATCGGGACGATTATTGACATGTGGCAGGAGGAGAAGGAGAATGACAGATAAAGAATTTAGAGATCAATTCTTATGGGCGGTTAGGCATTATGGAAGCGATGATACATCCGGAATATTACAACATCTTAGAGAAGTTTTATTTGATTCTGGTAATTGCAGAGATGATAAACCAAAAAAGAGACCTGTAAAATGTGGTAGTTATTATTTTGAGTTTGGGGAGAGGAAGAAATGCGTGAAATAACATTCCGGGCATGGGATAAAACAAAAAAGAAATATATAAGAGGGTGGGATGTGACAGGCTTTTTATCGGTTACGAATCCCTTTGACAGGGTTAATATGAATGAGTACGCAATAGAACAATACACGGGCATGAAAGACAAGAACGGAATACGGATATTCGAAGGCGATATTGTAAAGTTTAAATGCTGGGGACATCCTTATACAGAACCAGTTGAATATCATAAATGGGGCTTTTCCCCTATGGCTTCGGTCAGGGTAGAAGTATCTGTTAGTGCAGATGGAGAAGTGGAAATAATAGGCAACATCCACGACAAGGAGGGATCATGAAAGACAGTTTTATGCTCACATATATAAGAGACGGCATTGTATACCCGGTGGCATTGAAAGCAAAGCAACAAAAAAGGCTACAAATTGCTATAGAACTTGTTGCAGGAGATGAAGAGAAAATCAGCGTTATAAGCGATAAGCCGATGGGTGAAGCCATTTTATGTGGAAAGAAAAAGAAGGTTTACAAACCCCCTAAAGCATGATACTATATAGGGGTATTGGATATTCATTCTAAACCATGAATATTGACTATAGATAGGGTATTTTTGCAAGAGGGGCGTAAAAGCCGGTTTAGCCTTTTGTTTAAGATACCCTTTTTTTATTGGAGAGAATATGAACAAAGAAGATGTATTATTAAAAATGATGGAAATGCTGTTGGGTGACAAGCCCATAAGCACGCAGACGGGAACAGGGTATGAAAGATATTTAGGGAAGAACGTATTTATACGGACTGTCACGCACCATTACACAGGGCACGTGACAGAGGTTGCCACCATGAGTCTAACCATGCAGGACGCAGCATGGATTGCAGATGATGGGAGGCTGAATGAGTCGTTAAAAGATCCAGAGAAGTTTGAGGAGGTAGAGCCGTATGTAAATCCAATTACAGTCAGCCTATACTCTATTCTTGAGGTAACAGAAATCAGCAAATTAATAACAGAGGTGAAATGAAATGACTACATGCATACACCGTGTGGGGTTTGAGAGGTCATGGACATGGTCAATATCAGAGACATGGTCAAGGCCAAGGTCATGGTCAAGGTCAAGGTCAAGGTCATGGCCAAAATCATGGTCATGGTCAGCAACAAGGGCAGGGTCAACAGCAAGGGCAGGGTCATGGTCAATGTCAAGGTCAGGGTCAAAATCATGGTCATGGTCAGCAGCAAGGGCAGGGTCAAGGGTATGGTCATGGACATGGTAGGGGCGTAATTGCCGGTTCAGCTTTCCGTCATTGATCCCCTTGTTTATTGGAGAGAATATGAAGATAAAAAAACGCATAAGCCAGACCAGAAGAGATTTCACAGCAGTATATGAATGTGAGCATTGTGGGGAGACAGAAGAAGGAGAAGGATATGATGATGCATATTTCCATAAAACTGTGATCCCGGAAATGAAGTGTTCAGAATGTGGGAAAACAGCGGGGGATGAATACCGCCCTAGTGGCACGAAATATCCCGAAGGGGTTCAGGTATGAGTGATAACAAAAAGTATTATTACCTGAAATTAAAAGACAATTACTTTGATCAGGACAACATCAGGGTATTAGAAGCACAAGAAAACGGCTATATATATTCTTTAATAATCTTAAAACTGTATTTAAAAAGCGTGAAACATGAAGGGCGTTTGATGATGACCGAAAAGATCCCTTATGATCCCAGAAGGTTGGACATATTAGCAAGGGTTTTAAACCATGATGTAGCACACATAAAAGATGCTTTACGGCTTGCACAGGAATTAGATATAATAGCCTTAATGGAAACAGGGGAAATCTGGATGACCGATATTCAGAATTTTATAGGGCATTCATCAACAGAAGCGGATAGGAAAAGGGAATACAGAAAGAAGATAGATGGACAAATGTCCAGACAATTAGTGGACAAATATCCACCAGAGTTAGAGAAAGAGTTAGAGTCAGAGTCAGAGCTAGAAATAAAGAGAGAGAGAAAGAAGAAACCCTCCCCCCCTAAACATAAGCATGGCAGATATAAACGGGTACTACTAACAGATGATGAATATCAGAAAGTACAGGATGAATCATTACTTATGTACCTTGATAATCTTGATGAATATATCGAGATGAAAGGCGATAAGTATAAGTCACACATTGCAACTATGAGGGCGTGGAAGCGGAAGGACGAGCCGAAAGCACAACCGAAGAAAAAAGTAAACTACGCGGAGGGGTGGTAAATGACAAAAAATTGTAACACACATGGGGATTATGAAAGCATTGAAATGGATTTATTCAATAAAGTGATCTGGACAGGCTGCCCGAAATGTATAGAAGAATCAGAACGGGAAGCAGTAAACAGAATAGATGAGAAGGAGCAGCAGGAAAAAGCAAAGAAGTTAACAAAGCTAT
>Ga0164310_10002442_pt1 | contig 10693 bp, 18 predicted proteins | sample GuaBasSedimGuay1_FD_121795 | JGI IMG/M metagenome (GOLD analysis project Ga0164310, IMG submission 121795) | Subseafloor sediment microbial communities from Guaymas Basin, Gulf of California, Mexico - Guay1, Core 4569-9, 0-3 cm | ecosystem: Environmental > Aquatic > Marine > Hydrothermal vents... | reverse complement strand
TTCTTGACAAGTTCGTTGTATATTTCTTCCAACTTTTTAAGAATTTTCAACATAGCCATATCTCCCTATCTCCGTTTACCGTAAATGTATAAATATCCCGCGTCAAGATCTTCTGCTTTCAATCCGCTTACAACAACGCCACCCATAGGGATAACCAAGTAATCAGACAAGGCTGTTGCTTCTCCGCCTGCCACAACAACGCCTGCACCATCTTCAAGTAAAAAACCATTCGCCGCACCGATCTCAGAACCTGCAGCAGAGATCCATACAAGAGTTTCGATCTCATACGACGCTGTTGTTTCTTGATCAGCAGCCGTAAACTGCACCATGTTGCCCTCTTCGATAGTAGGCCCTGCAGCAATCGCAGGATTAGCCAAGAGGATTAATGCGATTAAAACTAATGAAAAAAGTGTTTTCATTTCATCCCCCTTATGACGATTCGTCAGCGTCAAGTTTATCAAGACAGTCATTAAACTGCGTGATGAAGTTATCAAGAAAAGATACAATCTCTGCCTGGCCAATGCCTGTGCCAGAAACAAGATCACTGAGATCAACAGCATGTGTTGCAGCGTAATCTTCGTCTTCTACCCCTGCGTCTGCATCAAGTTTTGCCAAGATTGCGTTCCAATTCGTTTCGATCTCCAACAGAACAGCGTACAAATCGCCCTGGTGAATACCCGTTGTTCTTAAATCATTGCGGCCGATCAAGGCCGTAAGATCATACGTTGCTGCAAAATTCGTGTCCGTAACTCCACCGTCTGCGTCAAGCTTTGCGTTCATAGCGGCGATCCCTGCAGCAATAGCAACGATCAGCGTGCCTAAAGCTTCTTGAGACATTCCAGTATTGTTTACAGCAACTGCAGCGATTCCACCTGCATTACCAACATCAGTGAGAGCAAGCGTTGAATTATAATTTGTATCAGCGACTCCTGCCATATCCGTGACTCCTTTTTATTTCGATTAAAAGGCTAGGGGCCAAAGCCCCTGCCTTATTTTCTTGTGTCCAACTACTATTTTACAATAGCGATCAAATTCACCGTTGTGTCTGACCAAGCAGTTGAAGCCGTACCATCTTGTTCTACTGAAGTGATCGTAATGACCAAGCTTGAGAAAGAAACTGCAACAGCCGTAAAAGCTGCGTCTTGCCCTGCATTAGCACATACAATCACATTCTGAATTTCTGAGACATTGTTGCTCGCAACAGAAAGCGTCAAAGTATCTGACGCACTTGCGATAGCGAGATTATAAAAAGACAACAGCTTATATTCGCCTGCAAGCTCAGTTGGTTTGTTTTTTGGGTTTGTTATTGCTCCCATGATCCGTTCTCCTTTTCGTTATTTATTTATTAGTAGCAAACCACTAACAAATTGACCGTTGTTCCCGTAAATTCATCTGCTGCCGTACCTTCTTGCACAACAGAAGTGATCGTTACTACTAAGCCACTAAAACTACATGCGACTTCAAGAAATCCATCGTCTTGCCCGCCGTTACAACATACGACTGCGTTCTGAATTGCTGTGATGCGATTGTCTGCTTCAGTCAATGTCAGAGTGTCAGAAGCTGCCGCGATAGCCAAATTATAGAAGGAAAGAAGCTTATACTTTCCGGCAAATTCTTTTCCGCTACCGCCTGGGTTTGTTATTGCTGCCATTGCACTATTCCTTTCTCAGTAAATGAAAAAGACTTTTCGGGTGATCACACTCTTATGCGACCACCCTAATCAGTCAAATATTACACAAGCGCTGTGATCGCAGTGTCAACCGCAACGACGCCGTACTCTTTACTGTTGAACATGATCTTTTGGATTCCGCCGATAAGACCAGTCGCAAAACCTGTCTTATTTTTGTAATCAAAAGTCTTTTCAACCCAACCATTCGGATTCTGACATTGCACATATCCACCTGCTTGACGACCACAAAGCAAAGCGCGGCAAGCATCTGCCGTACAATTAGTACCCGTTGCTGCTCCACGAAATGAGTTTCCTGCTACATCAATATCAAGAAACGGTACATATTCGTGTTCGTGGATGATCACACCATCCCAAACGCCAAGAGCGCCTGTAAAGATTGGGTTCTCAGATCCGCGTGCTGCTGCTTCGCGCTGCGCTTGAGCAAACGTAGCGTTGTTCTTCAGATCAAATGCCTGATAAGGATGAACAAACAACACATAATAATTTTTTCCACCAATTTTCAGTGGGATGATCTTTGGGCTTGCAGTCATTGCTTTGACCTTTGCGCGAGAAATCAACGCAGGAGTGATCAAGTCAGTTGTCGCAAGTGAATCGGTTCCTGCAGCATAGTCAGCACAAAGGTAACGATCACCAAAGCCTGCAGCCGTGTCTGCATCAGGAATATAATCAGGAGTGTTCGACCAACTACAATCTGCACCAACAACCGTACCTGCGATGTCAGTAAGAGTAGGATTAGTCACACCCGCCAACTTTAGGAAAAACTGTCTTTCGATGAACTCTTGCAAGCGTGTTGCAAGTTTTTCTTTCGCGTCTGCACGCATGTTGTAAGCGTTCTTCTGCTCATCAAGCACACCTGTCAAACGTACACCAAAGCGTTTCTGATTGATCGTGATCGATTCTGAATAAGCGTTGATAGCTTCTTCATTACCTTCCAACTCATTATCACCGTCTACGCCTGCGCCAGTCAATTTAGCTGTTAGGCCAAAAGTAACCGTGTCGCCTGATTCTTTTTTCAACTCGTCTTTGATCTGGATGATGTTATTAGAATCTTTGCCCATCATTCCATTTTCCACAAAATACAACCCGTCCATAGCATCTTTCATTAATTCTTTCTGCCATAATTCAGGACGCATTGCATTAATTGATACTGTATTTCCCATTGTGAACGCCTTTCAGTTTATGTCATAGCAAGCAATTACCCGCCCTGCAACAATCTGTCTCTTACGTGCTTTGGAAGCTTGTTGTATTCAGCCTGTGACATACTGACAACATCTGCTGCCGTTAAGTCATCGACTGATACTTTCCGCGATCCGCCGCCCGTTGATCCACCGATCTTCGCTGACCCGGTTCTCTTGCTTGCGTTATCGACCATTTTATTAATTTTATTACCATCCATTTTTTGACCTTCAGAGCCTGCTGCCCCGATCTTCTTTGCTTCCGCAAGTAATTCTGCAAACTGTGGATGAAATTTACCAAAGCTATACAGCACTTCAGCCGAATTTTGCTCAGGATCTGCGATTGCTTTCACGACTGTATGATAAGCGTGCCTGGTTTTGTCCACCTTCTTTATATATTCAATGGCGATGTCTGTCACTGCGTCAAAATCATCGTACTTTGTACGCGCCTCAACATCGTTTGCATCAAGCCGTTTGTTAAGAACTTTGGCTTTTTCTTTTCGCACTGCGTCGGCTTCTGCCTGCCGTGTCGTCTTGTCTTCTTCTCTCTGATCGAGAAGAGCATTTATTTCTTCCTTGCTCATTCCATCCGTTACGTCAGGATCGTCAAGGTCTATGTCCAACTGCGACTTGTCAGGATCTGCTGTGCGCATTTCAGCGATCTTCTTGATGTCAGCTTCCAACGATGAAAGCTTTTCCTCAAAGTGGTTATTCTTAATCTTCAAAAGATCGCGCTCATTCTCTGCAGCTTGCCTTCTCGTTCGATCCTTCTTGCGCAAAAAGTACATTGCTTGCTCATTCTTGTTAAACTTCTTGAGACTTTCATGCTCTTTCTCAGGATCTTCTGTCATAGCCTTGAACTCTTCGTCGGCGATCTCCTTTGGCGTCTTCTCAGTTTCCTGATCGGCCTTTTTAGAAGTGCCTTCTTCCTTATCCGTTGCAGGCTTTTCATCGCCTTCACCGTCTTGCGGCTTTTCGATAAGGCCATGATCTTCGGCCATCTTCACCTCTTCTGGTGATAACCCTGATTCAAGCGCCTCTTCTGCACTCACTGGCACAGTTTCTTCTGTTGTCGGTTCTGTTGCTTCTGGAACTTCTACAGTCATTACTTCGTTTCCCATTACGTTCTCCTTTTTTTGGTTTTCACCAATTATTGTTGCTCTCCGCCCTGCTGATTTTGTTGTTCAGCCTGACGGGCTTGTTCTATCGATTGCTTAATCGATTTCTTTGAATCCTCTGATAACATACTTTCTTCTATAAGAACTTCTGGCGGAATTGGGATCTTCTTCTCTGCCATTTCCAACAGAAGCAAATAATTCGCATATTTGACTGTCTCTGTGTACGCACCTTCGCCGATCGCTACATCGTATTCGCCAAGCTCTGCATCGTTTAAGACCATATTGAACATAGCCTTGACGTTCTTCCTGTTCACTTCCATCTTCATCGACTGCTGACCCTGCCCGTTGTCTTCCATAACTGGCGTGCCTTGCTTGCCTTCTTGCATTACTGGCGCCGTGAAATTCTTTGTGACAAACGCATCGCCAACAACCTTTTCGGCTTTCTCTGTCGTAAACAATTCACCAAGCTGTGACAAGATAAACTGCGCAAGATTCTTCTTTGTCTGGCCATAATTGTCCATAACTCTCTGGATCATAACCATGCCTTGCTTCTGACGTAAGAAAATAGCGCGTCCTGAAGCTGATTTGTCATCAGAAACAGCAAGAAGATCAGAATTAATGCCTGAGATCTCCTTCATATCGTTTGTGTTCTCTCCGGCAAGCTGCGCATGGCCCTGTGAAAGTGGTGCGGGGTTGATCCTTTCGGGTTTATCAAAGCCTTCATTGTACTCAAGCATGACGCCAGGTGCGGCCCCAAGCTTACGTACCTCTGATTTCTTAACCCATGCTCCCTTTTGACTGAGCCATCCGCTATTCGCCGTACTATTTAAATGCCGCATTTCTTGCGTTCTTCGCTTATTAAGCTCGCGTTGTGGATCCTTTAAAGCTCTCACAATGCCTTGAACCATGTATTTGCGTGCATTTTTGATCGGAGTTGTGATCCTATGGCCGAAGAAGGGAATCAATGAGAATGATTTCCATCGTGGATAATACGGCGACAGGTAATCATCAATGACTGTATCACCCAACAGTGCGGCGATTCTGAACTCTGGGATCGTTCTTGGTATGATCGCTGTCTTCGGTTTGTCAGGATTTGGATCTCCGCCTGCATCAAGCTCTTCAATAAGCTTGACATAATTTTCTGCATCTTCTTTGTTTTCAACCTCTTTCGTCGTTTTCTTAATACGATCGATCACAAGGTAGCGCGTTGCATATTCTTTATAGTGATGTTCGATAAGATCAAATTCTTTCCGATTGCTCAGGCCTGCATGGATCTGTGCCGATACCGCATTGCTCGATGATTCGTACCCTCTTTCCTGCTTGATCTCTTCTTCGCCTATTGCGTCGATGCTGATCTTGCGATCGGTGATCCTCTCAATCTCTGCCTTCTTGTCTGGATATAATTGGATCGCCTGGTTCTCTGTGATGTTCTGCGTCAACTTATCGATGTATTCTGCGTCGCTCATATCATATTCGCTGAAGTCAGGATCAGGGAATACGTTCAATGGACTGACCTTTTTGAAGCGCATACGGCCATTTAAGAGATCATACGTGCGATCGATGTACGGTTCTATCCATCCTTCACCACAAATAAGGCCATCTTCAAACATTTCTGACAGTTTATAGTCAACTTTACCGCGCTTGGCGACGTTTTTAAGCAATCTTGTCACGATGTCGCTTGTCAGACCATCCTCACTACCTTCAGGAAATGCCTTGAAATCGGTTCTATTCTGTCTCTCGATGCCGGAAACCATGAATACATTCGGTTGGATCTTGTTGATCGTGAGTCCTCTGACGCCCTTCTTAGCAAGCTTTATAAGCTTATCGTCTTCCCATTGCTTCCCAACTGAAAACTCATAGTCTTCTATAGCTTCTGCGATCCAATCTTTCTTGGCGTTATAAGCTCTTTGAAAATCTTCTAATATTACTTTTTTATCCAACATCGCCGATCTCCTTTGGTTACTCTTTGATATTAGCCACAATAGCTGCAAGAAACGCTTTTGCCTTGCTGCCAGGCTTCACATCATTCTGCTGCACCCATTTCCCGTTCACTAGCTTATAGTTTGGCCTCTTCTTCATCGCTCCCCCTTACACCAGATCAGGATCTAAATCCTCGTCATCCTCATCTTCGCGCATATATCCTGCAGGTTTAACAACTGGCTCTGCTCTTCCAACCGCATCAAGCCCCATTATGTATGTATCACTTCTGTCCGGCGAACACCTCAGCATCTTCTTGATCTCTTCTTTTGTGAGGATATATATCTTGCCGTTTGATCCGAATTTATACGGAAGTCCTGCTAACTGCCTGATCAACTCAGGATCGTTTGGTATGTCGCACTTGCTCTCTGCGAATTTCTTTGCTGCCTTCCAGTGGTCTTCTGCACGTTTGTTGCCGAAAGTTATTGAATCAACTGCACTTAGGCGACTGTCGTACCCGTAGATCGTCATCTTCTTGTCGTTCTCATAGATCTCACAAAGACGATCATACACGCCTTTACCTGATCCGATTACGTCAATGGCGATCATGTTGCTGCCGTTTTGTCTCGCATGTGACTGCAACCTGCCGCATGTGTCCATCAACGTGCGATGCGCATAAATCTCTTGATCAACGATGCGAGTGTTGTGCATGTCGTATATGACTGTCTCGTCCTCACCACCTGATTCAGATATGTCTGCGACCGTAATTTTCTTTAAGATTGGATCATTCTGATTATTGTTGACGTTCCATTGCACATGCCTGAGTGGGATCGTGATGTTCGCAATGTCCAGATCTTCCCATTTCCCGTACAAATATGCGCGTAATAGCTCAGGTTTGAACGAAAAGGCCTTCTTTAATGTGTCGATGTATGAAGGCGGCAAGAACGGATTGTCTGTAGGTAATGCTTGAATGAAGCGTGTACCAGGCTGCGGGTTGTCAATAAACGCATCCTTAAGCCAACAAACAGCCGGATTAGCTGTCATAAGACCTTTGTAGTCATAATTCTTCCCGCGCATCTTAAAACGCAATGCCCCACGCAATGCGCCGATGTCTGACTCGCTACACTCTTCTGCCTGATCAATGAAGTAAAATGCGTACTCAGCACTATTAAATTTGTTTAATGTCTCAACACGATCCATTCCACCAAACTGCAGCGCGACCGCACCACCGATGATGATTAGCTTCTCCTGCTTCCTGATCTCGTAAGATCCTTGCGGGATGAAGCGTTTCCATGTGTTCAGCGTTGTCGTATTGAAGTCAACTGATTGCTTTCTGCCCATATAACCAACAACAGGCGGATGCTTTGAAGGTTTAAGATCGTAGAAGTTCTTGATCCCACACGCTTTCTCAAAAATCCAATAGCAGCCAAAAACTGATTTACCACCACCTTTTGCGCCGCCGTATAACACTTCCTGCACTTCAGGATCGTTAAGCGTATCAAATGCAAGCCCTTGTCTCTTTGATATCGTAAAAGCAACATTACCCATTGGCCACCTCGTCTCTGTCCTTGTCTTCGACAAACACAACAGCAAAAAACTCTGGTATGCCAACAGTAAAAGCTTGCTCTGCAAATTTCAACGCGTGTTCTCTTGTCCAGGGGATAAGTTTTGATTCGTTTTTACCCATTGATCACCGTCGCCTCTGCCTCGATGATCGCGTCAGCCTCGTCAGGAGTGGCTGTCTCAGGCAATACATTGAACGTAATATTGAATGTCGTATCGCCTTTTTCTTCACGATCGTTCTCACCAACATTACGTAAATAAGCTGTAAGTTCTTTCAGGTAGCCAAGTTGTGTTTTGAAGTCTGGTACTTCAACAAAGTCTTTTGCGTTAGCGTCTGAATCTTTGCCAACAAGCAACGATACAACCTTTGTGGCTCCCTTTGTTGTCTGGCCCTCGATCGCCATTGCTTCATCAAGCAACCCGGATCGTTGTGCCATATGCTGTATAAAAACACGCGGGGTGAGCATCATTCGCTCTGCAATGTCATTAGGCTTTGACGAAAGCATATCATCCTGCAGCTCTCTGCTCGTAAAATCAAGTGCTTGTTTCTCATTCATGCCAGACATCATTGCTGCGTTGTATACTGTCACGCCATGCTCATGCACCATCTTAAGGATAAGATCCCTTTGGAAAGAAGGATCTACCTTCTTGATCACTTTCTTGGTCTTCTTCTTCTTGGGCTTACCCTTCTTCTTAACCATCACATTCTCCCCTCATTCGTTTCTAAAACGATCCCTTTGCCCTTTCAGACAATCGAAGTAGTCTCTACTAATAAGAGGAAAGGTAGCTAATTAAGCACTTTTAAAAAGCTTAAACAGCTACCTTCAAATGATTTAAAAAGATTTTATGCTGCAACACTTGCCTGCAACACTTTTCACAATGATTTGCTCATATCACTTCTCCTTTAACAGATGGTTGCGGATTGCTTGAGTTAAATTGTAGCAGTAGGCATTAAATTCCCTTTTTGTGATAATCCAAACATCATCTGCTTTACCTTCTTCTAAACTGTCGCATCTCATTTTTGCAACGCTCCAAAACAAATCCCTCGCTATCTCTCTCAACCCCTGCACCTTCCCTGCCAGAGCAAGTATTGTTTGCTCTCTGCCTTTGTTTTTCCACCCGCATGGAGTTACATTTGAACAATTACCATAGTCAAGATAAACTTCATCTTTCTCAACCATCCCATCAAGTGCTACTACATCTTCTGCGAGTTTGTACAATGGGTGAATTTCGCTAATGCTGATTTTGGTTTTCTTCCAATCAAATACGTTCTTTAATTTGTTGACACATTCCTTGATTTTATCCATTATGTTCTCCCTTGCAATCACATCGCTTATAATAATAACTATTCTCCTTGCCGCACTTACGGCACTGCCAGTACCATGTGTAGCATATCTTTGTTGGTGTTATCTTTGGTAGCTTACTCATTTTGATTGCTCCTTACACGATCCCAAAGTTTTTTAGTGTTCTCTCAGCGCTTGACTTCAAACTCTGTATATTTAACAATGTCCTGCCAGCAGTGGTGTTTTCGTTTATCCTTCTAACACCATCAATCAACGGCTTCAGCTTTTCTTTGATTTCATCCTGCGTATAAAACTTCTGCTTGGTAAGGCCTTCCATCCACACCTTGTCCATACAATCTTTCACGCGCTGCATTTCTTCTTTTGTCAACATTAACGGCCTCGACGGAACACAGCACTCTTCATCCGACGCAATCCACTTACCGCAAACGCTGCACTTATAATCTCTTATTACAGTTTTGTTCTCTGGCTCACGCATGGCTTGGAACATACTTATAACAACCATCATGACATCATGGACTTCAGACGATAATGGTTTGCCCCTAGCTTCTTCCATTGCTCTATCAACAGCCTCATTTAGTTTACTCACGATCCACCGCCATTTCCCCAAAACCTTGCCCCATAACATAGTCTTCTGCGTCAATGCACCCGTCGCACAACTGCACTTCTGTGGCCTCTTCAGGCATAGGTATGATCTTAAATGTGATCCAACAGCCAAAAAATATCCCCATAATCAAAAATATAAGTCTTTCTTTCATAAATCGCTCCTTTCACCGTCCATGTATAAAGCACTGTCTTCACCATCAAACACCAACGCAAGATGATGATATTCATTTTCTGCGACGATCCAATCAGTGTCAGAATCCACCCTTAAGATCTTAAGACCCATAGTCATGCTGCTCGGTTCGTCGCAATCTTGGTCAAATATGATCGTCTCGCCATCCTCAATGAATGGCCTTTCCTCTTCAAAAGGCTCAGGTTCGCCAATCTCATACTTCACCTTCCACCCATTTGAAGAAGGAATCTTGTCAAGCACTACCCACACAAGGATTATGACCAGTATAGTGATCAGTATATTGCTTGCGTTTCGCATATCACAGCTCCTCTGCAACTTGTAGCATTAATATCCTGCCAGTAACCTCTTCTTTCGCTTTGTTAAGATACGCTTCGACGATCCCCAGATGCGAAAGATGCAATCTCGCGCTCTCTAACACGGTCGGCACATGATCAAGATAGCACACAGGGATATTGTTCACTAAAATATCCTGGTATGTTGTCGCCAACTTGAGCGCCTTCTCCATTTCCCTGTAATATCTCATTGTTGCTTCAGCCATAATTACCCCCTTATCGCGCTGATCGTACACCAAATTGCTACAACTGCAGCAACCAGTAACCACATTAAACATAAAAACCCATTCGCCACTTGATAACAAGCGTCAAGACCGATCAACCCACCACCGATTGCACACAACAACAGGATCATAAAAAAATTTCTCTTTTTCATTTCGTTCTCCTTTCGTAAGAGACGGGCGCCGTCTCGTAATCCAACTTCGGTTAATAATCTTCCTGATTATTTTCTACAATTAGGTACGCAAAGAGCAGTTTATCGTCCGATCTTCAGGACTAGGCGCCCGCCTATTCAAGTGATTGTCTTAAGTTTCTTCTAAAATCAAACATGATCTTATCTTTGATCACATCGCATAATAAATTGCAAAATGCTGACTTGCCAAAATACCCGAAATTAAGATCGGCGGAATCCTTCGTCTTATTCAACTCCATGCCAAAGATAAAGCTGTCGTATCTCGTTGCTATTTCATCAATTAGAACTTTTGTCGGCACTAAAGATAATGGATTCATTCTGCCACCCGTCTTCCTCTCCAATCCCTTTTGGGATCGTACTTCTTACATTTCGTACACCAAGTATGTTTG
>Ga0164310_10002441_pt1 | contig 10693 bp, 5 predicted proteins | sample GuaBasSedimGuay1_FD_121795 | JGI IMG/M metagenome (GOLD analysis project Ga0164310, IMG submission 121795) | Subseafloor sediment microbial communities from Guaymas Basin, Gulf of California, Mexico - Guay1, Core 4569-9, 0-3 cm | ecosystem: Environmental > Aquatic > Marine > Hydrothermal vents >... | reverse complement strand
ATACCACAATTAAAACGACTACCCTTTACGCTTGAAACTTGGGTTTCAAGTGCTTGTGCTAAAGGACCGGGACCATAGATACAAAAAAAAGTTCTCAGTGGCGGAAGTCAATCATTAATCGCCCAAAATGGGAGTCATGATTTGGGCATGAATATTATCACATCTTGAAAAAAAGGTCAAGCATTTTATGAAAAAATTTTCTAGGTCAAAATAAATATTTCTTCAAATTCTATAATTTTAAAGGTTTCAGCCAATATAAAAATATTTTTGTCGGTTCTTATGTTTAATTGGCAATTATTAATTGCTAATTGAATTAGGAATTAATCTGCCCTACTGATGCTATATCCTTTTTTCGGGTTCCCACGCGCCAGCGTCAATGCCATTGACCCTACACTAACCCAACCTACCTGGTACAAACAGTTCAAATCGAAATTCGCATTATAAGCTAAAATACAAAACGGGAAGTTATTTTGTGACCATTCCTTAGCCAGGTAGCCCACCATTCAGGGGTTGACAAGCGCAAAATTTTTGAGATTGAAAGGTGGGCAACAACAAGACGTTAGAGCCCTACCTGGCTAGGAATGTAGCTCATTTGAAGTGAAAACCTCTCTGTTCAAAATTATCAGGAAAATATATTGGCACAAAAAATGCTGTGTTTTGAAAGTGCGGAAAGCGGAGGTTTCCGTACTACTTCCAAATCGGAGCAACCTTGTGATTGCCCTTTTAGCTAATCTTTGTGAAATTATTATTCACCTGCATTTCTTGAATAAACTTATTGTTTTCAGAGGTTCTTGCAAAACTCTGAATATATAAGGTTTAAGAAATCGGATTTTTGAAAAAATCGGATTTCTAAGCTTGAAAAAGGTGAGTTTTGCAAGGGGCTCTTCAGTGAAAATATTTATCTGAAAAACTAGGATAAGCACAATTTCACATTTATCATTGGGGAAATTTTTATGTTGAAAAAATACGGTTATTTATTGAGTATAATGGCTTTAGCCTTAGCATCGCCCATAACCAATGCCACTTATTACGTTTCCAGTTCGAGCGGAAACGATGCTAATGATGGCACTTCAGAAGCCACCGCGTGGCAAACGATTGATAAAGCCAATTCGATTAAATTCGATGACAATTCCACGGTCCTTTTTAAGCGCGGTGATATATTTCGGGGTACGATTAGTACGAATGGGTTCGTTATAGGAACCACTTTTGGTGCTTATGGTACCGGCGACAATCCCATTATTGCCGGCAGTGTTCCAATTACTGGTTGGCTCCCAACAATCCATCCAGAATTAGGCGCAAATATTTATGAAGCCGACGTATCTGCTTTTATTACGACAGACGATAAAGGCAATACCAACGCGATTGAACATTTATTCGTTAATAACGAATTAATGACTATTGCCCGTTATCCCAATGTGGATTCTCCAGCCGATAAAAATTGGCTCAAAGTAGGTGCCGGTGTCGGTACAGATGCCTTTACTGATCCCGTTTTAGCCGATTATGGCAAACCTGACAGTTATTGGAAAGGTGCCACTTTACGCATCCGGACTTATAGTTGGTATTATAGGGTTTTTGAAATCACCGGTTATTCCGCTTCAAACGGTAAAATCACCGCAGAAGGACTCGGCAATCAATTGCCAGAATGGGGCTATTTTTTGGATGGAAAATTAGAAGAGTTAGATCATCCGGGCGAATGGTACTATGATGCTATTGCCCAAAAGGTTTATTTTTATCCAAAAAATGGAGCCAATCCCAATAATTTGTTGATAGAAGGCTCAACTTATGGCACCGGTATTAATGTGTATTGGCACGAGGATAATACCACGATAGCGGATTTTACTTTCCGTCATTTTACCAAAGCTGGCGCGAATATTAATAGTTCTGACAATGTTACCCTTAGAAACTGCCACTTTGAATACAATACCACTGGGGTTACAGTGTGGAATTCCGCCAATGTGTTAGTCAGCGGCAACACCCTTGAGCATCATTTAAAATCCGCTATTGGACTCAATGCTGCAAATGACTTTGATGTGCAAGCCAGCATTATCGAAAAAAACAAGATAACCAATACGGGTATGTTTCCGTTGTATTGTCGCAGATATAGCGGTACTTGTTATGGCATCGGCATTTCTGTGTTTGGGAAAGCTCAGACTGTGCGCCAAAATACCGTTGAAAATACTGGCTGGAATGGCATTAACCTAAAAGGTGGCGGGCATCATATTATCGAAAATAATGTGGTTCATAAGGCACTATCACTGCTCAATGACGGTGGCGCTATTTCCATTGGTTCAAGTGGTAATATCATCCGAGGCAATTTCTTATTAGAAAGTATCGGCAATGTTGATGAATCCAATGGTTGTGGCAGCACCAACAGTAATCCTTGTATGCATCATCCCACTTATGGCATGGGTATCGGATCGGATAGTGGTTTTAAAGATAATGTGATTGAAGGCAATACCATTGCCAATAATCCTGATATGGGTATTCGCCTGAATGCATTCACTAATACCATTGTCCGTAATAATGTCGTCTATAATAACGATCCTCAAATCGTTGTTCAGGACAAAAAAGGTCCCTCACACGATAATGTTGTAGAAGGCAACATTATTTACTCGCTCGCACCGGACCAAATCGGGCTATCGCTGACAAATGCTACCAATCATGGAACGTTTGATAATAACGTTTACTGTAACCCTTATAGTGAGGTGGTTGCTATAAGGGATGGTAAAAAATATTCTTTGGCACACTGGCAAAACCAATTTCCTTCTTATGATCAACACTCTAACTCGTGTGGGCTAAATATTAAGGAATATAGCGTTTCCAATGTCGGCACCAATTTGATCGGCAATTCGACTTTTGATACTGATGTATCAAATTGGAAAGGTAACATCTTTTATGACGCGAACAAAATGGATGGCGGTAGTTTACAAGCGGTTTATAAAGGTACAGGCAATTTAAATGTCATGCCCAATACTTTTGATTTAATTGAAAATCAATGGTACCGCTTACAATTTAGTATTATTGGTAATGGTTTTGGCAATATCCAACTGAGAACCAATGATACTACGCCTGGCGGTTCTTGGCAGATTTTAAAAGAAAGATATTTTGCTTACGAGCAAAATCGTAATGATTATGAAATGTTCTTTCAATCGCCCAAAACCACCAACTATGGTAAGCACCTTTTCATTACCAAGGATTATGATGCGGATAATTATTGGTTAGACAATGTCACCTTTGAACCGGTGGATGCGACTTTGTATGATGCCACCAAAAAATCGGTGCTGTTCACTAATCCGACTGCAAATGACAAGACAATCAGTTTAGAAGGCAAAAGCTATTGGGATTTAAACGGCAATACCGTGACGGATAGTATTACTTTGGCACCGTTTACGTCTCAGATATTAATCTTATCAAGCGAGGCACCGCCTGCTCCTTCAACACCCCCAGAACCAACACCATCGCCTTCAACTCCCCCGGAACCAACTCCGTCGCCTTCAACCCCCCCGGTATCTTCAACACCTTCAAGTGGAACTGGCTTGATTTCATGTTCTGACATTGCTACATTACATTCTAACTGCAATGGAGGTGGCAAACCACTCATTGACTTAAAAGAAATCGAAGAAGGTGTGCAAATTGTCAATGCAACTATAGTAACAGAAGTCACCAATAACGGATGGCTCTCTAATGTCACTATCGGCGCTGAAGGAATCGTTTCCGGTGGTATTGCAACGGGTTATATCATCGTTTCAGGTTATTTTGGAGACTTTGATTTTCGCGGTGCATCTGTCAGTGGTCTCAATGAGGCAGGTGAAATCGTTGGTAGTCTGGGCGGTGCAATATTTAATAATAGCAAAGTGCGTGGTTCCATACAAGATGTTCTTTTGAACCCGAACACCTCTATTACAGGCGGTATACTGAGAAAGACAATTATTGGCGATCCGCTTTATCCTGCATTCTTGGAAGAATTGACCGTTGCGTCTGGAAGTCACCTTGACAATGTGATCATTGGTCCACAGGTTGATTTAGCAGAAAATGTCAGCTTGGGTGCAGGTGTCGAATTTGTTATGCCAGGAATGGGTATAGATAACGGTGGGAAAGCGATAACTAGCCAAACAGGCTTCTTGAGCCAGATTCGCACCGAAAATCAACGACATGCTAACGGTGTCAAACTCACTCCAGTTCAGGTTGAAAAACTTCAGATTGAAGAACAGTTATTTGTTGAAACCAAACATGTTAGGCAATCGGCAGAACTTCTCATAGTGGCTTACCACAAAACGGTTACCAAAACCACGACTTATATGCGCGTTGGAGAAAACTGGAAAACGTGGGATGGTGAAATCGCTCACCTTGAAGCCGCTACGCAATACGAAGCCCTTGCTGAAAAAATAGAAGTTTCTATTTTTGAGGGCGATTTAAGTGGATTATCTGGTGAGTTTACTGTGTATATTGGCTATCGTTTAGAAACGGAGCAGAGTATTATTTTTAATGGATATTCGCCCCTTGAATTTTCCGTAGAAGGCAAAGAATAGGCTCTGTATTATGTTATATGTAGGGGCGAACCTGCGTGTTCGCCCTGGCTTAACTTAATGGCAATGTAGGCTGCACAGCTTTATAGTTGCCCTTATGCGTATGAATTTATTTTTCTGAACATTTATATAGTAAATCTTTCAGTTGATAAATCACTTCTTTTAGGACCCATTTTGTAGCGAAGTAAAGATTTTATCATCAGAACGATACAAGATTGTTATAAACAGTCGCTTTCTTAATAGATAGTTTTTTTATGTGGGAGTAGATTAATTAATAAATTCGTTATCAGTCTGGTCAAGAAATCCGATTTTTTCAAAAATAGGATTTCTGATTGGTTCCCATTAAAAATCCTATTTGGGCAACTTGGGCAACTTAAACTGGTCAGTTACATTTCACTACTCAAAGCCGCCCCTTTCAGAACGAAATGCCGTTGCACCAAAAAGACGTTAGGAGCCCTACCGTTTTTGGCTTTCTACTGTACAGAAAGGTATTGTAACTTGAGACTCAAGTTTTTGGTAAACAGTTTAGACTCCAAGTTGTTATCAATCTCTTGTTCAGAAAAGATTCGTCTATCCGAAGTTTGGGTACGTTCGAGATGTGCCTTTAACATATCCCTTGTCATAAGAGCCAGCGATTTTTTTACTTTCAAGGTAACTCTCTGTTTTTCTTTTTCAATGACGAAATTAGGGAATTGTCCCTGCAAACGTTTTAATAAAAATACATCAGAACTCTCTACAGTAATAAGCGCAACTTGCTCTTCTTGAAGCGGTACATAGTCTTGCGTCTTATTGCCGGTGAAGCTGACATATTTTTGTACACGCGCTAAATTAATATTACTCCTTCCACCCCAGTCAAGTTGTAATTGCATATAGCTTGAATCCGTACCTGGTATAAGTTGTAACGGGATACCACGCATCATTTTTGGTATCCAAGGTTCACCCGATTTACGTAGGGGATTATAAGGAAAATCCACTTCTGCTTGGAGTTCCTTTGCTAAAAGTAAACATCTAATACAAGAAGAAGATAGCCTTGGACGCAAAGGCGAATCCAACCAAGCCCTTCCCATAAGCCATGCTACTGCATCTTGTGTCGCTGAAGAATCAAGTGATAGTAATTTAGACTCTCCGCCATACTGTATATCATCACAAAACATTTCATAACGTTTTAAATCTTCATTTAAAGTTCGACGTGTTGGTATGGCAATTCCTTCGTCTTCAAGCTGCTCAATGTAATTTCTTAATGCCATGCTACCATCAGATTTTTTCCGTAAATGCGTTTCTAAACAAAGCAAACGCTCAGTGCGGGGGGCATTAAATGGTAGGTGGCTGGATGATAACAATTTTATCAACATGGTAATTATCTGTTATTTATTTTTTTTCAAAATTATATAAAAAAACCTTGAAATATGAAACTAACGTACTTATATAGTGAGTCACATATAAATTATATGTCGTATAATATATGAGTAAATTAATATTAACATTTTACGTTAGGATTATATAAAAATAATAATGCAAGATGCTATAAAGCTATATATAGATTTACCACGACACTGCCGTACTACTATTATTAAAGATCGTGATAGTGTCGCCAACTTATTAGCAGCGGCGATGCGAAAATACGGTTATCAGCCTCAGGAAAATGTACCGGTAAGATGGGGCTTTGGTGTGGTGTCAAAGTCAATCAATACAAATAATACTAATCCCAAACAATGGCTCCATTTAGTACAACGAGTCATCGTGGGAAGTAGCGATCCGGATATCGCACCAATAATTGCCAAAATCCAATCAAAAGATTTACTAGAACCCACGCAAGTGGAAGGGAGTGGCTTAGATTTACGCATGGCAAATGTATATGCTGCCCCACCTTGGATAGAGACAGAAGCAGCGAGTTTTTATTGTGTCTCACCGATTAGAGTGACTGAACAACATGATAAAAAATCCGGTTACGATAGTTATTTGAAAACCGGAGAGCGATTAAATCAATTGTTAAATCGTACCATGCAAGCCCGTTTTAGTCATTCTTTTGATTTAAGCCTAGTGCCTGACAATCTGTATGTGCGCTCATGCGGAGGCAAAATTAATGCGGGGATGGCAATTAAAACGCGTTCCAATGGTAATCCGTTAGTTATTAAAGGTTTAAATCTTCCCTTTATCCTCACGGGTGCTGTTGAGGATTTACGAGATGTGTGGTATTCAGGCTTAGGGCGTAGTACCGCACGCGGTTTTGGTTGTTTGGAGATGCAAGAATGACTTTAGATTTGAACCAATATTTAGACAGTGATAATGGCTTATTTGTCAAAGCATTTGAGCCATTACGTCAGAAACTTAACCAAGAAGCTCAAGCCGCCTGGCATAAAAAACCGGCGGAATTTTCACCCTGGCTGATACGTTCTGGCAAAGGGGGCGATACCCAATATATTAATTATCGTGATGTTTCTTTGTATCGGCATTGTATGGATGTCACCGTTATTGCGGTGATGGCATTTTTCTATGCTTGGCAAAATGAGCGGATTCCACATCCTGATAAAGCCGGTGAAATGCTCAAACCCGATGAAGAAAGAATTGCAGGATTATTATTAAAACAAATAGTTGCTATTGCGTTTTTACATGATGCCGATAAATACTGGGCAGCAGAACATTCCAGTAGCCCTAAACTTGAACAGCTTGAGCAGCTACATGAACTCCTTGAAATAGAAAAGTGGGCATTTTTAGATGTAACCACGAGTTTTACAATGGTTTCAGCTATGGAAAAGCGGGGTGAAGGTTATGCTTTATTTACCGGATTAAAACCCTCTTTGACTCATCAAAAGTTAATTGAAATGCTAAAAATAGGGGATAAAATCGCTTCTATTGGTAGTAGAAAAGGGCTTGAGGCAATGATTGAGGATTACAATCAAAAATATTTGCCCTCCTTGAGTGATTTTTTTGCGGTGCCGGCAGCTCGCTTGAAATTGCTCACTTTTCGTCATAGCCCGGTTGTCTTGCATAAGTTGCAATACCATTTTCTTTATGATTTTTATGCTAAACAAATTTTTCCGTTAGTGTGTCTATTGGATGGGCAACAGTTTTATATTAGTGTGCCTGAAAAATATGATTTTAGCCCTGTTTTTCAAGCACTCGAAGAGGAAATGGCTTTCAAACAACCGGATATGAAGCGTAATCCAACTAATGGTGAAATTTCTTTGTTTCAAGTTCACAATGCCAAGGCGTTAATAAAGGCGATTGAAAAATATGATCGGGAAAATAAAAATAATGCGCCTAAACTACTGGTTGTCCATGTTGACGATTGGGACGAAGTTTATCGTTACATAACTGCTTGGGCGGGTGATGTCGGTGATTTATCACTGGTTGATAAAGCAGAAGTGGGCAAATTATTATTAACGGTGACAGTAGAAAGTAGTCCACCACCTGAATATACTCACGCTTTGCTGGTAGCGACAGCTTTACGTGCTAACGCTAAAGGCAAATTGTTTGAACAACGAGTACAAAATTTAATCAGTTTGGACGAAGAAGGTTTTGCCTCACTACAAAACACTTTTCCTAATTGGGCAGATTTTAAGAAAGACACGCGCCAAACGCTATTGGCTATGCAAGCGACTGTGCGTATCGAAGATGAAGACGATTTGATAAATGTCATTGAGGGTATCTATGGTGAGTTTCCCCCAAGCATAGATAAAGATGAAGCAACCCAAGCCATTATTAAACAACTCAAAATGCAATGTGGTTTAAGCAATGAAATAGAAGACTCGCAAACGATTTATGCTGCCGCTATCAAGGGCGGAACTTGTTTATTGTGTGGTTATCCAACCGCTAATCGGATTGAAACCAGTAAAATGAAATTAGCCGGCATTAAAAGTTCGGCTTTTAACAATCGCATTGGGCATCAAAAAAATCTGTGGTCACAATCTGAAAAAAATTATATTTGTCCTGCGTGTGTTAAGCAACAAGCCCTACTGTGTCAAATTCAACCCAAATTGAAAGCCGAACCGTTAATTGTGGCAACCCCACTTCGGGGTTTTATCAAACCACTGAATACCGGTGGCAAAGATTATGAGCAGGATGAAAACCTTATTGACTCATTTAATGTGGTAAATCCTAAAAAGGATTGGACAAAAGTTTTGCCCTGGAATGTTGATGTAAGCAGTCATTTTCCTCTTGTGTTAGAAAGTATTGATGCTGGATTTGATAGCGCAGTCGATGCCATGCACCGTTGGGCAGTTTTTGCATTACATAGCGGCAATCCGGTTCATATCTTTATCTCTTCGCAACGCAATTGCGGAGCAAACTTTCTATTTGAACAAACGCCACCGTTAATACGCAAACTGTTAGCCGATTTATCAGTGCGTGATCGTGATTTGGATGAATTACCGCCACAGGTCAAAAAACGGCTTGGTGAAAAAGGCTTAAACGAATTAAAAAAATTCGTTCCCCAAGAACAAGGGGGAATACGACGTAATCGCTTACCCCAACTGATTAAGCGATTGGAACTTTTCAAAAATATCCTGAGAACCCATTATGGTCATGATGTATTAACTGCCCTGCCCGGTTTTGGATGGTGGGCAGTCGCTTGGTTAGACGAACGAGAGAATAACGGCAAAACTTTTTTGGTAAAACAAGCTAAGGAGATTTATTCCATGAAACAAGACATAAAGATTTCAGAACTGGCAACACTAGCGAGAATCATTCAAAAATACCCTGACAAAAAGTATAAAGCCAGTTCTAGTGAACGGACATTTGCGCTAACCACCGCCCTTGAACAATTTGATACTGGTAGAAAGTATCAAAAAGATCGCACGGATACCATTGCCGGCATGGCAGAAATACTAGCAATTTCCCTAAATCGGAGAAAATATGCTAAAAGCCCAGATGGTGAACGTGAAGATGCTCCTTTTTATGAGCAGTGCCAAACGTTTGCCGAAAAAGTGTACGATTTTGTAGAGCATCACAAACAGCAGCGTCAATTCGATGCTCGTTTTCATCGTTTCTTTTTAGCCGCTTACGCTTTCCAATTTATGGTAGGCAATCATGACAAAAATATCACTGATTCTCAAAACAAGGACTAATTATTATAATTAACACACATTTTTCTAAACTACGCACCAAAGTCATAACAACTGATGACATCACTGAAAAACCGTTTGATATTCCGGTGCTGCCCGAAGCACAATGCATTGTCGTCCCCGTCGTTAGGGAAGCCATTGCGCCGGTGATTATTCGTAATAACGATGCGGATATGATTACCGATATTGAATTAGCCAATGAGCTGCGAGTACGGATGATTGCCTCCAAAACCAAGGGCGTAGAGCGGCGCCGGGGTAGCCAAATTTTACGGACTTTAGGGCTAGGTGGATGCGCTGCGGCTAACAAAGCCTATGTCAAAGACGAACCCAGCAAGGTATTTGATTTAAATACTTTTGTCTTTGGTGACGCGGCACCCGGTGGCAAAAGTAAAAAAAGCATTTACCCAGTTCATGCCGCTGTTTTATATAGCGATGCCATTTCCGTTCAACCGTATGATTCACTCATAGATGATGTCTTCCGGCAAGGCGGGATTTCTGAAGAATATGTAAGTTATGATATAGAAAAACGGGGAACCAGTTCTAATATTTTCACCACCCGTTCAGTACGCCCCGGGGCATTCTTTATACAAACTCTAGTGATGCTTGGGCATCGCATCACTAAAGAATCGTTTAATCATTTGTTGCTTTCCATTGGTTTAGCCGGTAGCTATGGGGGCGCGACTGCCACTACCGGCACTAACTTGAAAACGCATTTTGCCGGTGTCTATTGGGGCAAAATAGAACGTAGTATCAATGCACCCAGCCAGTTGCTTGAAGAACTCAAGTCTGATAATGAAACTGTAGCCACCGACTTGGTTGAGCAAATTACCCAGTTGATGCAGGGAAAAAACGCTTATCCACATCATATTGATGTTAAAGTGTTAAACGCACATGTACAAAAACTGATCGCTGATTTTGATTCAGAGCCCGTTAATCCTGATTTGAAAAATGACTATGAAAAAGCGGCTGTAGAAATGCGAGATTTATTTGATGCGTGGTTCAAGCAGGATAAAAAAGGTAAATGAGGTAAGGTATGTCGCAATATCAGCCAGAAACTCTTGGCATCAGGGCACGTTTGATAAGCCCCTTCTATTATCATGGGTT
>Ga0164310_10002440_pt1 | contig 10694 bp, 11 predicted proteins | sample GuaBasSedimGuay1_FD_121795 | JGI IMG/M metagenome (GOLD analysis project Ga0164310, IMG submission 121795) | Subseafloor sediment microbial communities from Guaymas Basin, Gulf of California, Mexico - Guay1, Core 4569-9, 0-3 cm | ecosystem: Environmental > Aquatic > Marine > Hydrothermal vents... | reverse complement strand
GGCTATAATGACAACGTCTCTTCCAGACGAAGAAACTGCGTCTGAAATAGCTTTCCCCAAAAGTTTAGAAGTTTGAAGATCTTGAGCAAGCATGATAATCGGCACTATTCTAAACTTATCACCGTAAATAGCTTGTAAAAAAGGAATTTGGACCTCGATCGAATGTTCGAACCTGTGTGCGACGGTATCTTCTTCTATTAGCTCACAATTCTCTTCTATCATTGTACCAACTTCAAAATCCAATTCAACATCTCCAAGGGGCGTCTCCCAAACTCCTCTCTTCATTATGGATACCGGACCGCCTAATCCAGCATGATTAGGCCCAATTATAATGAAAGTCTCTGGTGCACCATCTTCTGCAAGCGCTTGATAGGCCTTTGCCGCTGTTGGACCCGAATACATATAACCAGCATGAGGAACCATCAAACCCCTTATCTTTCGCAGACCTGAAAAGTTTGGTTTGGGTATCTCAGGAAAACCGACGCTCCTAAAGGACCACTCAATCATGCGAAGTAATTTAGCAGGATCTGAAGGGTAAAACTGTCCCGCCACAGCAGGTGGGCGTTTCATATAGTCCAAATTCACCTCAAACCAACGATCCTAGTGGCAAATTCCTCATAATCCACATCTAAGTCTCCATCTGGAGGGATGTCCCCTCTGGCCCTTAAGACCTCTCTCGTCAACAACCAAAAGACTAAAGCCAAGGATCGCCTTCCTTTGTTATTGACTGGAATTGCAAGATCTATGTTGCTAAGCACGTTGTCTGCATCTACAAGAGCTACAACAGGAATACCTGCCTTTATGGCTTCCTTATGAGCTTGTTTGTCTACTCTTGGATCAGACAGAATAATTACGTCTGGCTCAATATATTCTGGTGAGCTGGGGTTAGTCAACATTCCTGGCAGAAACCTACCGGTTATGGCCTTGGCCCCAACATATTTAGCGAACATTCTTACCGGTTTAAAGCCATAGATTCTCACTGAGGTAGCTAAAATTTTTGAAGGCTCAAATCTGGCAAGGAACTTGGCAGCAATCCTGATTCGTTCATCGGTTTTGTCTATATCTAATATAGCCAACCCATCAGGCCTTATTTTGTATATGAATCGCTCCATATCTTTAGTGTGAACCTTAGTACCTACTTGTACGCCTGAAGACAGGTACTTTTGTCTGGGTATTAGAAGCCCTTCTTCCACGACATCAGCCCCATCATCAACCTCGCTCATTATCCATCCCTCTTCTAAAGGCGGTTCCACTTATAAAACTAAATCATGCTTCTCTCTATCTCTCTCTATACCTGTACGGAGAAAATCTAAGGTATTCGGGTGCTAAATCAATGTGGGCTAGAAAAATCCTCCTACAACAATATCTGTCTATACCCATATCATCCAAAACTTTCTTAGGGCTCTCTCCAGCCATAACTCTCTTTGAATACTCTTCCCATTTATCCCCAATGACCTTTCCGCAAGTAAAACATCTTATCGGAAACAACCTTATGCCCCTCTACTCAGCTACTGGCGCTTTGTGGGCATAAATAAATTTTATTAACCCTCTGAAAATTTCCCTCATGCAAATTTACGCTTAACCGACATGAAAGATTGGGAACAAGCCGCTTTAACCAAGCCATCAATTGATAAATAAAGAAATTCTCTTTTCTAACAATCTAGAATAGTTCAGTTATCACTAAAAGCATGCAACGATATGAATGATGGAGGGGATAGGATGAGCTATGAACTATGGGTTGAGAAATACCGCCCAAGAAAGCTAGATGACATGGTTGATCAAGAAGAAGTCGTAGAGGCTCTAAAAGGATTTGTTAAGAGCGGTTCTATTCCTCACTTACTATTTGCAGGTCCTCCTGGAACTGGAAAAACAACTGCTGCACTTGCTTTAGCAAACGAGATCTATGGTCAGGAAGACTTGGTTCAAGCTAACTATCTTGAGCTTAATGCATCCGACGAGCGAGGTATTGAGACAATCCGTACAAAGATAAAGGATTTCGCAAAAACAGCACCTGCTGGAGGGGCACCATATAAAATAATACATCTCGATGAAGCTGATCATTTAACACCTCAAGCTCAACACGCGTTGAGGAGAATAATGGAGATGTACTCTTCAAGTACTAGATTCATACTTGCCTGTAACTACTCCTCTCGAATTATAGAACCAATTCAATCCAGAACGGCGGTATTCAGATTCCTTCCCTTGCCCGAGTCCGCTATAAAGGATAGATTAAGGTATATAGCTGAAAAAGAGGGCGTTGTTGTTTCAGACGGGGGACTAGACGCTATCGTGTATGTTAGTGAAGGAGACTTAAGAAGAGCTATTAATACTCTGCAAACCGTATCTGTTGTGGGAAAAGAGATAGACAAGAACCTTGTTTTCAAGATGGCCGGTCTAGCCAGGCCTGAGAAAGGTGAAAGAATGATAAGAGCAGCATATAAAGAGAACTTTCTTCAAGCAAGGGAACTACTTAGAGAATTGATGTTAGAGGACGGGGTTTCGGGTGAAGATTTGATTAAACAAATTTATAGGGAGATCTCTACTTCAGATGAGTTTTCAGACCCAGAAAAAGCTAAATTAATCTCATACATAGGTGAAGTTGACTTTAGACTGGCTCTTGGGCTTCATCCCGATGTCCAGCTTGGATTCTTGCTAGCTCAGATACTTGAACTAGGATCAACGGGGTGAATGTACTTTGCTACCATGGGTTGAGAAATACCGCCCAAGAAAGCTAGATGAAATAATAGGCCAAACATCTGCCATAAAGGAGATCAGAGAGTGGATCGAGAAAGTTAAGAGTAAGAAAAGTAAGAAGGCACTTCTCCTCTATGGTCCTCCTGGAACTGGAAAAACCTCTGCAGCTCATGCTATAGCAAATGAGTTGGAGTTTGATGTAGTAGAAATAAATGCTAGCGAAGTATCAGCTGGAGAAAAGCTCAAATCGATAATAAGTAACCTGGGAGCCCTTTCCCTCTTTGGAAAAGGAAGACTTATAATAATAGATGAGGCAGATGCGCTTTCTTCTTCCGAAGCGAGAGAAATAGCAAGATTGGCTGAGAAATTGGTGTCAGTCTGTCCAATAGTTATCACAGTTAATGATATGTATAGAAACGTGCCTCCTGAGATCCGCAGGATATCTGAGCCAGTAAAATTCAACAGGTTGAGGTGGACGACTATAAGATCAGTACTTGCTTCAATAGCCAGAAATGAGGGAGTGAGCGTAAGCATGGATGTCTTAAAAGAGATAGCAGTTAACGCATCTGGAGACCTGAGAGCAGCTATAAATGACCTTCAAGCCATCTGTCAGGGATCCATGGAGCTAGCTTCTGAGATAGGAAGGCTAATAGGGCAAAGAGATGTTGAAAAAGGCATATTTGATCTTCTTAAAGCCGTATTGATATCAGAAAGGTGTGGATATTCGAAAGCGGTGCTAAGAAGCCTAAATCAAGATCCTCGTTTCGTTTTCAGATGGATAGAGGAGAATTTACCTCTCTTCTACAAAGAACCTAAAGCTCTTCGTTCGGCCTATGATGCTCTATCAAGGGCAGATCTATTCTTTAAAAGAGCTTCTGAAACAGGCAGAATGGGTCTCCTAGCGTACTCCATTGATATGATGACGTTCGGGGTTTGCACCTCAAAAACACAAAAACCAACTGGCTGGGTTAAATTTAGGTTCCCTGACATTATTAGAAAAAGATCTGCGACCAAAGAAGCTAGAAAAGAGGCAAAAGAAATAGCCCTGATGTTAGCAAAGAAACTTCACATATCATCTTCGAAAGTAATAGAAGAAATATTCCCAATAATCAAAGGGGACATTAAGAGAAAGGGATTAATCTTAGAACATATTTCTCACGAGATAGGAGTTCCAAAAGAGAGATTGAAGGAAATTATTGGATAGTTTACTTTGTTTCTCTTTCCTTTAAAGAGAATAGGGCCAAAATCTTCCTAGTCATCGGATGTCTCTTATTCAACCTGAAAATTCTGATTCTCCCTAGTCTGTGCTCCTCTACAATTCCTAACTCCAACAAATTGCCCAAGTGTCTTCTAGTGACCTCAAAGCTTAGATGTGCTTCTTTAGCAAGACTTGTTATATTCAACATCTCGTGCTTAGCCAGCAGGTATAGGAGCCTAATTCTTCCTCTGGATGAAAGACTACGTTCAATTAACTCAAAAGAGGGCTTCTGATCAATTTCAGACATCCATATCTTCACCAACTATCGCGCTTTCAATGAGTTGCCTTACCCTTTCTTCGAGAGACTTAGCTGGAAAGGCGTTCATTCCAATCAGAGTAGTTTGACCTCGATACCCTTTCCCAGATTTTCTTAATTCTATGAAACCTCTTTCCCCGAGGCTTCTAATTCTTCGCCACACCGCAGTATGACCATATGGAGGAACCCCATACTCCTCGCAAATCACCCGATATTCCTCTTCTACCTTGCCCATACGAACGAGAACATCTTGACTCTTTATCAACGTTCTAGAGACAGCTAGTAGGAGTATTTTCTCATGTAGTGGAAGGTCTCTAATTTCCTCATCAGTACACTCTCTCTCCTCCATGGGTCTGTCAAAAGACCCAGCTATCCTCACGTGCTCAGGCAATATCCTATCATTACCATCCATTTCCGCCAAAAGGGCGGCTTGATGTAATAAGCCAATGGCATATCTGGCAGAACCTCTGTTTGGTTTGGACGCTAGCTCTGCTATCTGTTCTAATACTTCCTCGTCATAAGAGCCCTCTCTAAGAGCAAGTCTAGCCCTATATTTTAGTATATCAAATAGCTGCTCCTTTGAGTAAGGCTCAAAAGTCATTTTGAGTGTTATGAAACTCCATAGGATCGGTTTCAACAAGTAAGGGGGGAACCATTCTCGGACAATCAAGATAACTGGAGGGGGTTTAATAGGGCTACCTTCATGCATTCTAAATATTCCATAAATGAGCTCTTCCCCTTCTTTTTCATTGCCTCTAAGTTCCTGAAGCTCGTCCAATATTATGAAGACTCTCTTTTTAGAGGCCATGAGTGCATCCTCTAGGGTTGAGAGCCATTCTGATAGACTCAAACCTCTCGAGGGGAATTCAGGATAGATCGTTCTTATGATCTCCCTCAAAACTAAATTTGGAGACCCCTTTCTCTTACAATTCACATATGCTGGCTGAAATTTGTCACTGAGTTCTTTGGCAAAGCTCTTTACAAAGAATCTAGATACTACTGTTTTTCCAACACCGATCTTCCCCTTTATCAAAACTACGGGGCCTGAGCTGTCTGGATTTTCTTTTAGAGAACTAAATGCAACTCTTAAGGCATTCAATTCCTTCCCTCTATGAGGAAGGGAAGGAGGCAGATGACTAGGCATTAGTTTTTCTTCATCTTTTATGATTTTTCTCAAATCAATGGCTGGAGTGTGTCCCATAATTAAGTATAGATATAAGATTTGGGTTCATAATCTTTTCAGACTCCTTAGTCAGTCGAGAGATCTTTCCGAAAAGTTTTCTGAGGTACATCATTCCACCCCCCTTATACAAGAGGGACGCCGAAAGCAGGAAAGATATCAACGGTAGGCTTACTATGGCTATTTTAAGTAGAAATACCTTTCTTAAGAATCGTTCTGTTTCAGAAATAAGCCCATCAAGGTAGGTATCGCTTAGGATCTGAAATGCTCTCTCTTCAAATCTAGCAAGCGAAACTTTCTCCAGCAACCGTAAAACCGTTTCGTGATTAAATGAGTAGGGTAGGTTCTCCTCTAACCGGTTCTCTAAATCCTCAAGTTTTTTCAAAATTCTTTTCTCGTCATCACCTAGGCTCTTCAAATCTAGAAATAGATTTTGAATTCCGGCCACTGCTGGATCCCTTCTTTCGATCAACGGATCTCTAAACACCCAAACTAAAGTCACTCTATCTTCTTTCCAGTTGACAATGGCTGAAGATTGTCTTGGAACAACTTGTAGTGCAGAATATCCCTTTGGGAGAGTTACAGTAAGTTTCAAGACATCAACTAAAATTACGGGAAGAGGAGGTCTTACAATGGTTACCCATTGGAGGACTCCCCCTCTAATTAGTTGTAGAAACCCCCCTCTAAACTCATAGTGAACCCAATATTCCCCTGCCTTTCCGAGGACTGGTTCTCCCTCCCCAGTCAAGTTGAAACTTATCGATATCCTGCTCCAGTTTGGTCCTTTAATGAAATCAACTCTGGGTTCAATATCTGTGTTGAATCTGATAGCATTTATTCCTTCAGGTTCTGCGGCTTCTGCACACTTTTCCTTTACGTAGTCAACCATCTTATTTCTAAAATACTCCCTTAACGTCTTATTGTCGAAAATAGCTGCTAAAGCAGCTGCTGAATAGCTGTATGATGTGTAATTGATTACAACGTTAACGTTTTTCTCATCAACAAAGTATAATGAAGCGTCAGCGGCTCCAAGCACCCTCATTTCTCTGGAGGCTTCTGAAGGCTCTAATAAAACTGTAAAGAGCGATACAATCATAATTATAGTTAGAATTATGGCCCTTCGTCCGTTCAAGCTAGATCATCACCCATTCCTCTGAAGGAAATCTTAAAGATAATTGTCATATTGTGAATCTCGTTTAAGTATTAGGTCAGTCAATACTATAAGCGAGTCCAAGAGGTATCATGTAGATGACTGGGACTAACATTGATGAAAGTGCCTACCTAAGATGGCTATTAAAGTACAATCCATTTATTCATTTATCTAGTGAAAGTCTAAAATCTGTCGGGAATTTTCATGTGTGGACGGAAACAGATAAGGCCTTTTGGAATTCCGTTAAGGACTTCCTAGAGAACAAGAAGAAGAATCTTGTCTTTTTAGTGGGTGAATTTGGAAGTGGTAAAACTCATAGATTGAGACTCCTTTACGAAACACTAGAAGAAGTGCCTTGCATCTACATAAAAGTAGATTCTCAGGATTCTCGTGATGTAATGAGAGGCATAGAAGCAGCCCTGCATTCGCTTGAAATAATCCCAGCCAGACATCTAAAGAAGGTTATCCTTTCACTTGCTGGAAAAAAGTCAGATGGATATGCTAACGATCCAGAAACAGCAGCTAAAGAAGCTGCCTCTATGATGAATAATAGGGAAGAAGCAATCCTCCTAATAGATGAGATCGAGAATGTGATACTGAATAACTCAAAAGAAGAAGCTAAGGCCTTCACAAAATACCTCATCTCCCTATACAATGCTCTTTCAGATGGAAAAATGATAGTAGTAGCTTGTATACCAAAAGCATATGAGACCATTAAGCACATGTTGTGGGGATTTAATCCACCTCCAACCGTAATCAGAGTAAAAAACATCTCTGATGAGGAAGCTAAGGAAATAATTGATCGTCGATTGAAGCTAGTTTTTGATTTTAAGAAGCAGGGAAGTATCTTTGGAAATCACTTCTTAAGTAAGGAAACCATCGCAGAGTTGAATAAGATATCTGGAGGCAATCCCAGAAAGCTAATGCAGCTCTTTAGAAATATTCTCCTTACTGCTCCCAGCTTGGATGACAAGGAAGTGAAAAAGGCTATAAGATCCTTAAGTGGAATAAGAGAAGAAATCGAGAAGGAGGAGAAAGAGACTCCAAAGTATGAGGAATATCTCAGAATGATTAGGACAAGAATCGGCAATAGGAAATACTTTTCACTAATAGAAGCAGCAGAGGCTACAGAGTTATCATTAACGGACATAAAATCCGTCCTGAATGAATTAAGGGCAAGGAATCTTGTTGTTAAAAAAGGTGTCAGATATTACTTCACCGAAAGCGCACTTAAGCTTGCAGAGATGGCAAGCAGTTAGCTTATAGTGAATTTTTATAGCTTCTAATTACTCTTTTCTTTTAGGGCGAGGGCGAGGATCGATTCGAGCCCGGCGAGATATTATTCAATGAGCGTGATCTTGAGTAGTGAGCCCCGCCCGATATATGGAAATAATTCGCTTAGTAAAGAAAGAACTTGTAAAGAGCCATTTTTCAATACGTAATATTATTAAATTCCTAAGTCTCTACGAAGAGAGGGCCGGTGGTCTAGTGGCTATGACGCCGCCTTGACGAGGCGGAGGTCGAGGGTTCGATTCCCTCCCGGCCCACTAGCTTTTTCTGAAGGACAGGTCTTTCTAACAATAACTGTACAGATACAATATCTCCGTCTCTAAGGTGCAGCCTTTCCCTAAGGTTTTTATCGCTTATGATCTCTAGCACTTCGTCACTATAGTGACGTCTCTCAGCATAGATAGCATAGCAGACTAAATCTTCATTGATTCTAATGGGAAGAGCTACTACAAACCCAAAAGTTCTGCCCTCTTCCTTAAATCCAGGGATGTACACTGCGGCTGGACATGAAATTCTCCATTTACGGACTATCTCCACATCCTGAGAACCTCTTATCCTTAAGTTCAAAGTACCCGGAAAGGGGGTTTGCCCTAAAAGTTCCTCAAAAGCCTTTAGATATCCCTTTCGTGTCACGTAATAAGCGCCTTCTCCCATTCCAGTAAATACCTGGCCCTCAACAACGAGCCTGCCTTCAAGTAAACGAGTAGAAAACACCGAATCTAAGACTCGGTAAATACCTCTAAGAGCCCTATATCCCTTATCATTCAGCTTTACCAGATATTCTCCCTTCTTTCCTCTTTCTATCATAATATATCCAGAATCATAGGCCTCACGAAGCCATCTACTCAATGTGGCTTTCGAAACTTTCAACCTACTGATAAGCATCTTGCTACTAACTGGACGTACATGTCCTGAGAGCTTAACCAATTCTATTAGGAGGTATTGGGTTCTTGCCTTCATTCCAGCCATTTCTTCTTTCATTGATTTCACCAGGCTCGGTATTTTAATGATTAGAGAAGAGATCCAGTTGTCTTATAAAATAAAAGCTCTGAAAATGTCTTGTCTAGTAGAGACCTTCCTACATCAATTTTGTGTCTTATTGGAATTAAGGAATCTGGATATGCTAGCTGTGAGATCTCTTCGACTAAAACCCGCATCCATTCTAAAAACTGATTAGCTAAGTCAAGGTTGTTGTTACTGATGGCGATCAATACTTCCCTTCTGAGCTCCCCAATTACATCTGCTAGACCCAAAGCATAACTAACTACTCCTACTCCCAAATCTTCTGGACTAGGAATAGACTTACCCTCGATTATCGACAATAAAATCTCAACTTCTACTAGCTCTTGCTTTATAGGCCTCAAGACATTATTGATTAGACAGAACATCTCTTTATCGGAACTATCTGAACATATCCTCTCTATTTCAACAATTCTCTTTTTGATGCCAGTAGCTATCTCTTTAGCCGTCGAAGTCTCGCCAGAGTGAATTAAATTCATTGCTCTTCTACAAGAAGATAACAAATCCCTTCGATCATTTAGAACTCTATTTCTAACATTATCTAGCTCATCTAACCTAGCTTTTATATGTTCAAAGAGGTCTCTAAAGCTCTTTCTTCTCTCTTTCACGGGAGTCATCCGTTGTTTGGAACTCTCGAGGTTTATTAAGTCTTTATTTTAAATCAAGCCACTTCATATTCTTCATAGAACATAGTTGCCCAAAAGAGTCACTGTGCAGGAATATCCAAAAAGAATGCTAGAAAAGCAGGGGTACAAGATAGTATTGAATCACTCGGCTATTAAGCCATGTTACTGGTTCAGAGAAGCGATCATGAAAGGCAGGACTTGCTATAAGCATAAGTTCTATGGAATACCTACATGGAGATGCCTTCAAATGACTCCAACAGCTTCCTTTTGCAATTCTCAATGCATATATTGCTGGCGCTTAAACGCAAGCGATGTTCCCCCAAGATTTCGCTGGAAAGAAGTTCCTGATCCTGATGAGGAGTGGGATGATCCAGAGGAAATAGCTGAAGAGAGCATTAGATTACACAGGCTTCTTGTCCAAGGCTATAAAGGAGTAAAGGTTTTCGATAGAGAATGGTTGTATGAAGCCGAAATCCCTGCTCACGCAGCTATCTCCCTTACCGGAGAGCCCACCCTATATCCTTATTTGGGGGAGCTTGTAGCGGCTTACAAGAAAAGGAGAATGACTACCTTTATAGTAACGAATGGAACCCTGCCAGAGAGGTTAGAGAATTTGTCTACAGAGCCAAGCCAGCTTTACATAACAGTTCCAGCTTGGGAAGAAAACCTGTACAAAAGAGTTACAAGACCATTGTGGCCTGATGCTTGGCAAAGACTTCTAAAATCTCTTGACCTATTACAATCCTTCTCATGCCCCACGGTTATGAGGATCACTCTTGTAAAAGGCCTTAACATGTCTAATCCAGAAGGATATGCGAAACTTGTTAACAAATACAATCCAACCTACGTAGAGCCGAAATCTTATACATACGTGGGATATTCACGTAGAAGACTGCCTAGAGATGCTAGCCCGTCTCATGCAGAGATTAAAGAGTTTGCTGAAAGGTTGGCCGATAAAACAGGATACAAGATCTTATCAGAGGCTCCAGAAAGCGGAATAGTTTTGTTATCTAGGCTTGATAAGCCAATTAGGTTGTCGCCTGTGAGGTGATTTTTTGAGGGTTACATTGCTAATTGGTGGGTATGTTTTCGATAGGGTTGCCCAAGAAGGTACGGAACTAATCACAGAGTACGTACGTACGATATTAGAAGCAAATAAAAAGGGTCACGAGTTTGCCATAGTGGCTGGAGGAGGAAAGCTTGCGAGGGATTATATAGGC
>Ga0164310_10002439_pt1 | contig 10695 bp, 13 predicted proteins | sample GuaBasSedimGuay1_FD_121795 | JGI IMG/M metagenome (GOLD analysis project Ga0164310, IMG submission 121795) | Subseafloor sediment microbial communities from Guaymas Basin, Gulf of California, Mexico - Guay1, Core 4569-9, 0-3 cm | ecosystem: Environmental > Aquatic > Marine > Hydrothermal vents... | reverse complement strand
TACGTTGGGGGTGGGGATTGTGGCAGCTTTGGCAGCATCGGTTGGGAGTGGGCTGAAGAGGGCTTTTGATAGCAGAAATATAGCTAGAAATTTTGCAAGTACATTCAGAATAGGAGAGGATTTAGGTACTGAATTTAGCGAAGGGTTCATTGCTGCCACGTCTGATGGATTCACTGAATTTCAACGTGGATTTCTAGAATCGATTCCTATAATTGGCGGTGAATTAAAGGGTACTTTTGAAGGGACGTTGCCAGCTATTCAGCAGAACTTTATTGGTATACAGGAGGCTGTTTCCTCTTTGCAATCGCAGGGGATAGAACCCACAATTAACAGTGTGCAAGAGCTGCTTACTGTGTCAAAGCAGCTTGGAGAGCAGGGGATTGTATTGAGCGCAGAACAATCAGAGGTTGCTTTGGGTAAATTGCAGGAGAAAATTGGTGTTGTATTTGATGCTGTTAGAGATGGTTTAAAAAAGGGCTTGAGTGCTGAAGAAGCCGGGAAATTGGGGGCTGCTGCTGGTGATGAATTTGTTAAGAATTTCATTATTAAATTGGAATCACAGGCGGCCGAAGTGCAAAATAGTATTAATAGTTTGTTAGGGAAGGTTGATACTGGGATACTAGGAATTGAAACAGGGGGTACGATTGGGGAGAATATTCAAAAACAAATAGATAGGTTCCAGCAATCTTTCAAGGGGAATATCGCCGTGAAAGCGCAATTTGCTACTACCCTTGAATCATTTGATATTGCTCCAGAAGATATCCAGCGGATTGTTCGTGATTTAGATTTTGATTTTGATATTGAAACTGGGCAATTTGATTTTACTCTACCAGAAGATATCGATTTGGGCGATGACCAAAAAGAACAAATCCGGAACTCATTGTTAGGAGCAATTAAAAATGAGGTTGCTTTTATTGATCCTGAAGTTGGGGAGGAAATAGGGAAGTTGTTTGAAATTAAAGAGAATATCTTGGCTCAAAAAGAATTGTTTTCTGCTGATAGCAAAAAGGCTTTTTTGGATTCATTAGTTCAAGGATTTGAAGAATTGAAAGCTGATGGTGCTACAGGCGAAGAATTAGCAAGTTTTCTGAAGGCGGCTGTTGATCAGGGATTTACTGGGTTGGAGATCGGGCAGGCATTGCAAGATGCGGGTGTTGCCCCTGCATTTACGGAAGAATTGGGCGGTATATTAAAAACGAGTTTTACGGATGCCGCTGGACAAGTTGATGTGGGCGGCATACTGGATTTGGCATTTAAATCTGGGGTTGGGGAGACTGGTTTGAGTGTTATATTGGAAGCTGTTTCTCCTGATGTTGAGCGCACCAAGACGAAGATTGAGGAGGTGGGCGGCTCATTCCAGCTTGTACAACAAGAAATATCGGAAGGCATTATCACGGTGAATACGGATACCGAGGAGGCTGTTAATAGTCTGGTTGGTGAAGAGGGATTGCAGGGGGTGTATCAAACTACTGCTACGAATATTGAAGAAGACCCAATCAAAATAACTGCGGATACATCGCCAGCCAAGCAGACTGTTACTAGCTTCTTGAAACAAATTCCAAGTAAAAAAACAATTACTATCGACATAAGAACTACTGGTGGTATACCTAACCTTAATCAAGCTCGCGGTGGCGTGGCCAGGTTAGCTCGTGGCGGCACACCGCGATATCAAAAGCCATTGTATGCTCAAGATGGTGCGGTCGCGCAATTCCCGTTTCATCGTGCTGATACAGTACCGGCGATGTTGCAAAGGAAGGAGAGAGTATTATCAGTTCAGCAAAATAAGGGGTTTGATAGATTGCTTAGAACATTGGGCAATGTGCGCGGCAACGTCGACAGGTTAAGCCCATCTAGAATTACGGATGCGATTAGTGTGTCGATTGACAAGGTGGTTGCATCTAGTGCTGGTGAAGCTAGGAAGCGTGGGGGTGATATAGGGTTTGGTATCGGTGCTAATTTAATGGCGAAAGGATTAGTATAAAATTATGTCAAGAAACAGGTTAAACAAAAAAGCAAAGATTATTCAGTTCGGAGATGAGTATCCTGACTTATTTGTTTTTTCACCTTTTAGGTCGGAGGATAATTGGACAAATGATGAGCCTAGCAGGCTATTCACTTTTCCACAAGGCGATGGGGGCTATGATTTTAACGATGCACAAAATCCGCTGGATATAAAGGTGATGACTAAGAGATTTGTCTTAGGTTCTAATTGTGTAATGCATGATTATTTATCTAATAGTAATTTTTGTGGGCTGGATATTGATTGTAGAAATGAAAGTGGTTATTTGCGGTTGATGAAAGATTATATGTATAGGACACTAAGGGGAACTAAGGCTAGTGGTGGCAAAAAGAGATTGTATGTGATGATGGAGGACGGGACTATTCGGTATACATGGGCGAGGGCGGTTGCTATTCCTTATGAGAACTTCTCTGATACTGATGAGAAATGGATTCCTTTCGTAGTAGATTTCGAGGTTGCTGATTCTTATTTGTATAGCATTAATGATGGGGTGACGTTCAGTGTGTCGGAGTATGACTCTGGAAGGTTAGTTTGCGGATTGAAAGAACTCACGGTATTACCTGACTTGACCATTGAACCTAACACTAGTATTTGCAATCCAAAGAGTTGTGAAGATCCACCTATGATTGTTCGGGATGAATCATTGCTTGGTTATGTTGGCGATGTTTGCGGGGTTGCAGAATGCTCGATAGACCCATGTTTTGAAGCTCAGTTCGGTCTCTGGTATCAAGCTAATGGTTCTATTGATGTGGAGGTGTTGGTTCGTGGGTCGGCAGGTTCTACGCGGCCTCAATTTGGATTTTGGGGTGCATTCAATGCGCCTTCGGCAACGAATGATGAAAACAGCCATTTTTTCCAATACAATAATTCTATTGCAGCTGATGAATATTTAATAATTGATTTGAACAGTGCAAACACAGGCGAGGCTGCGGATATGACAATTGATACGAATATAGGGGGGTTTGACGTTGCTGATATCAATATCAATAATAACGGTCTTTTTGAATTGGTGTATGGGTATAATACTTTGGCGGTGACGGGTGGGTTGGGAGCAGCTAGTATATTTGCAACTAAGCAAGTAGATAAATATCATAATTAATTTTTAATTTGAACATATGTCAGATCAAACAGGTGGATTACGGGGGTCACTGGGTTATGTACCTTCGTGGGTAACTTCATGTGGAGGTAATCCCGCACTTAACGATATCCTGGATAATATCGATAATAGTGATACAGATAATCTTGATGAGGGTGTAGCTAATCTCTATTATACAGATGGTAGAGCTGATGCTAGGATTGCAGCGGCCAGGGGCGCAGCGAATGGGATCGCTCCACTCGATGCAAGTAGTAAGGTTCCTGTAGCCAATTTGCCCGATGCAGTTTTGGGCGCGTTGCAGTACCAGGGCACTTGGAATGCAAATACAAACACACCTGCTATTGTAAGTGGTGTTGGCACGGACGGGCATTATTATGTTGTTAGTGTTGCGGGGACAACTAGTATTGATGGGGTTGCAGATTGGGAAATTGGTGACTGGATAGTATTTAATGGCACTGTTTGGGAAAAGATAGACAATAGCGATAAGGTGTCTAGTGTGAATGGACAGGTTGGTGTGGTCGCTTTGGATGCGGGGGACATAGGTACTGATACAAGTAATTTTGATAAGAATTTGAGTGCAGCTGATGATACTATCCAAAAGGCATTAGAAACACTTGATGAGTTAAATGTGTCTAGCGTGCTTGCTGGTGACGGATGGGTATCCTCTGGTTTGAGTTTCTCTTACATTAGTTATGATTCTACGCATAAGCTAGGTGTTATTCGTGTTACGGGTTCTGATGTTACTGGAACATTCTCAGTTGGAATGAAGTTGAGGTTAAGCCAGCCAACGGATGGTGTGAAGTATGCATTCATTCATAAGGTTGAATTCACTGGCGGTAATACTGATTTTACAATTTGGTTAGGCACGGACTATGATTTGGACAGTGAGGCTGTGAATACGGTTAGTTATTCTGGGTTCCGTGCGCCATATTTATTTCCAATGCAAAAAGATAAGTGGACTGTCGAGGTTTCGGATGTATCTCAGCAGGTGGTAAGTTCAGTTGCTTCTTTTGTGTGGGTCAATCCTGGTTCAACGAGTATTGATATTCCGTTGGGTTTATGGGATGTAGAATATTTTGTAATAGTGGAAGGCGATAGTAATTCATCGACAAATACTCTTCAGGTACAAGCTACGTTATCTACGGCTAATAATTCGGAGAGTGATGTGGATTTTACTTCTATGCTCCAAGAACGTGGCATTGGCAATGTTGTTGAGCGTGCTTATGGATATTTTTACAGGCGAAAAGAATTGGAATTAGCAGCAAGTGATGAATATTTTTTGAATAGTTTATGTTCGTATAATAATGCGGACATAAAATTCGATGGAAACATATCAAAAACATTCATTCGAGCAATTAGTCAATATATCTAATGGTTATAATCAAGTACAAGGACGGTTCTGTTTTCAAGAATTTAGATCCGACACTTATCACTCCTCCGCGGTGGAGCACAGGAATAGATAAGTACGGATCTTTCGAGTTTGAGTATCCATTAACAGATGTATTGAGCGACAAGCTTGTAGACGCGGTTGAGCTTCAAATTTACGAGGACACTGTTTTTATTTACGGGGGGTTTATTTCTTCAATTAGCGACGTGATTATTGGCGAAGAATTAATGAAATCGGTACAAGGGCGCGGGTACATGTCTGAGTTTGTGCGTGAGGGTTATACCGTGCCCAATATTGGATATCATAATGAATTGATTACAGACATATTAGATCCCTCGTATGGGCAAACATTAATTGATCCTAACACTTGGGATACAATTGTTGAATCTACTTCTCAAGACTTTACTTACTTGACCTCCCTTCAGACAGCAATGGGAACATATCAGATTGTCAATAGGCAGTCTGGCTTTCACTTTCGTTATATTGGTGATGCAGCTAATGTTAGAAAAGTGGAGTTCGGTACATTGGGTGTAGATTCAGGTGTTCGGCTACGTCAGGAGCCCAAAAATCATTATGAGTTTGGAACTGATTTACTTGTTGCTGATGATGTTGTTATGAGCGTTGATTATGATGCGGTTATTAATTGGCTATATGTTCTTGGGGGCGGGAATGATAACGGAGTGAATCAATTGACTATGCGCGATGTAGAAGCGGGGGTGATAGATCCAACTTATCCTATTTTGATTGATGCAGTAGCTGCAAACAATGATGTGACTTATGACCCTGCTATTTTTGGGAATGAAAAAACGGGACCCAATACGGCAGCGGCTTATTATTTGAAAGATCAAACCTCAATTGATACTTACGGGTTGTCTAAAAAGTCTGTGGTGTTTAAGGATATTTTTCCGATCACAAGCGATGGCGACACTATCACAGATCAAGATAGAAAAAATGCTGCCAATGAAGTTTACAGGGCTGCGAAGCAAAAATTGATAGACAGTAAAGATCCTCATGTCACTTATCGCTTATCAGCTATTGGGGAGACAACAAATTTCAAACCTGGCGATACAATCAACTTTAAATTCAAGGGGGAAGTAACTAAGATTATTAATGGCACAAAGACACAAAGGGTGTATATAGATGTTGATGAGGATTTTTATGTTGTTGAAATTCGTGCAACTTATACAAATGAGGCGATGAGGTCAAATGTCAAGAGATATGATTTAGCGATCTCTAACTTACCAAAAGAAGAGCGGACTAGTGAGAAGGTTATTCAGGACTTAGTGACAACAGTTAGTGATTATACAAGGCAGAGAAAGGGGTCAGTGACCACTGGTATGACACCGTATAAGGATTCATTTGACAGTTCTTATCCAGCGAAATTCTTTTATTGGATTCCCCCAGAGATGGTGTACACGGACTATATTAAGCTGAAGATTAAGATACGACCATTTAGAGCGTACTCCAAGGCAACGCAAGGTGGCGGGGCAACCACTAAGACAACTACAGCGATAACTAATCATACTCATATTGTGTCTATCCCTAATCATACACATTTGACATCGTTTAACGTGGTGGCTGGGGTGGGAACTGGAACTTTGCAATACAATCAAAGTGGCTCTATGGTCGGGTTTGGGGGGAGCGGTGCGAGTGGGATTGTCGGGGCTACATCTACGGGGTCTGGAGGTGCTACCGTACCCACTTCGGCTGCTAATGGCGGGCATAGCCATTCGGTTACATTGCCTAACCACACACATACTATTACTTTTGGAGTCTTTGAGAATGGTACGCCAGCATCAAGTATAAAATTGTATATTGATGGTGTTGATTATTCGGCTTCTAGCGAAATCCCTGTTATTAATGCGTTTGGCAGTTTTCCTTCCACACTTAATGCTACTTACGATCTGTTAAAAGCAGCCTCGGAAATCGGGGAGTTAGACAACTTGTTGACTGGAGGAATTCACGAGGTTGAGGTAAGATGTAGCAGCGGATTATCGTTAGTGGAATTGTTCTTTTTTAATCAATTTTATTTATCAAGTAAATAATGAATCTTACATATGATATTAACGACAAGTATTCAATTAGCACCAAACGTGCGTTAATACCTTACACAAAAAAAACAGCAGAAGAGTTGTTTGTAATTAATCACAAAATGCAGAGTGGTATCGAAATAACAGTTAAGGAGGATGAGCTGTTGCGCGGCATTGAATCAGAGTCCTTGATGCAGCTAGTTATCGCAGATAAGAAGAACAAGAATGAGATTGTTATGGATTTGGATGGTGTAAATTTAAATGATTTGCAACAATTTTTTAATTCTATTTTCAATCTTTTGCATACTTATAACACATTGGAGGTATCTGATTTGTTGAATAATCTGGGGATTTTCAATAAACTGTCAGGGAAGAAAAGGGCTTTACTTATTAGTGAATTGGAAGATGGATCCGTTGACGCTTGATGCTATTAAAAATGTTGGAATGCCAGTTGTATCTTTGATTGCGGTTGGTAGTTTTTTGTCTATGTTGATCAAGTGGATTATTACTTGGTTTGCTAACCGATTAGATGTAGTGTATAAAGATTATAAGGATTCTGTTACCAGTTTGGTGGGCGATGTAAATACAACTATGCAGGCACACACTTCGGCAATCAAGGATATTACTCAGGCATTTCAGGAAACATCTAACAAGATGCATGAATATATAATTGAAACTCGAAATGAGTCAAGAGGGTTTCGCAGAGAGATATTAGATAATATTAACCAACTCAAATATGACAAAGCCCAAGATAGAGAAGCGCCATATACAAAGAAATTATCGAAAGGGAAGAAAAGGAAAGGTAAGTGAGATTGTAATACATACTTCTGCTGGCGGTACTACGACATTATACAATTGGTTCAATCGTGTTGAGCCAAATCCATCGAAGAGGTCAAGTGCCCATTATGGGGTTACCAGGGATTGCAGAATTGAGGAGTACGTTAGCCCTGATGATACCGCGTTTCATGTGGGCGATGTTAATGAGAGGAGTATAGGGATTGAGCACCTTGATGATGGGAAGTGGGAAGATGCTGACGACTATATAGAGTGCCAGTATAAGTTATCTGCTGAATTGGTTGCTTATCTTTGTACAGAATATAATATTCCGTGTGATGATAAGCATATATCGCCGCATAATAGATATGCGAACAAAGCCTGTCCCGGAGCATTCGACAGAAAGAGAATTATAAAAGAAGCAAATTTACTTATTAAACAAAAAATTATGAAACAACCGTTCAAAATACTATCAACACGGAGAAAGACTGTGTATGTGTATCTTGGTGATACACCGAGGGAAGAAACTACTAACAATCCTGATAACCCGCAGAAAGTGCAGGTGAGAAGCGTGTATAGGTCTATCATTGACCATGAGACTGGGGGCTTGGAGAATCATGAAGTAATTGGAAAGGTTGAGGATGGCCGTAATGTGGAAATAGAAAAATATAAAGGCGAAGTGTTTATTCATATAAGAGGGAAGAGCGGGATGTTGGTTTTATTCAAATCTCGCAACTTAGTAGACTGGGTACAATTTACTTCTGATAAAAATATCAATGACAACAAAAAATAAAACAATTACAGAGCATCTTAAAAGTGCAGGAAGTTATTCAGCACCAGCACAGGCAATGGGAGCTGCCTTTGGTATTATTCTGTCTTATCATAATCCAGAAATGCCACTTGAAGTTATATTAGCTTATGTGGGGATCTTCGCATTTGTGTTCAACATGGCTTATTTGGGAGTAGTAAAATTCGTAGAATACAAATATAATTAATCGAATACTGATATTATAATTAATAAGTCTCTAGGGAGGCTTATTTTTTTTTGTAAAAAACACTTGACAAATAATATATTAAGCAATATAATAAGTTGCTTACTCATTAATCAACAAAACATGTCAAACAAACAGATGATAGAAAAAGTGTTGGAGGAGTATAAAAACGGGGAGACAGACAAAGAACAGGCAATGGGAGGTGGGTTCGTAATTATTAATCGCAAATGGGGTAGAAAGATTGCAAAATCGCTGACAGAAACAGAGTTCAATAAGGTGAGAGGTCGAATAAAAAGAGAAGAATACTATTGTGACGGGACAGATAATTACAGAATATACATACCAGCCAACAACGAGCGGATGTACATACACTATTGGAGCGTATACGCTAATGCTGGCGAGATTTTTATGTGTTTGACAATCTAAAAGTTCTTAGAGTCCCCACAGGGGGTTCTAAGAACTTTTACTTTTTACAAAAAATACGATGAAAAAACAAAGAGAAGAATTCATCATATTCACGACACTAAGACATAAGATGCATGTGTGCAGGTGGGGCGAATTCAACAAATGGATTGACTATCTGAATCAATTCCGCGAGGCTGCCACTAGTATCACAATCAAGTGTGATCTACCACTGATCGATGATGAGGATGCTTGGTGTGATAGAGATGATTGCGATGAGCACTGCGAATTCTGCGAAGAGAAAGGAGAAGACCTTCTCGAAAAATACAAAGAAATTGTTAATTCTCGAATAGAGGAATGGATGAGCGAGTGCGAGGAGGCTTATGATCTAGTGGGTGAGATTGTACCGACTGGAGCAGCTAGATCCAGATGGATGATGTCAGCCTAATTATTCTATAGAGTTTTTATTTTTTATACAAAAACTGATGCAAGAAAAATTATACGAAGTAATAAGCAAGTATTTGAGTTCATGCCACAGAGCAGGGCATTTGAATCTAGAAAGTAATATCGAATATTTCTTGTGCGAGAATGATCACATGAAATTAAAAGAGGACGAGGTAATAGCTATTTTTGAGGAAGTAGAATATGAAGCGTAATAAACAAGGGCAATTTTCAAATGATTCGATGTTGCGTAGATGGGTTTATGCGATATTGAGTAGTATAATTTTAGAGTTGGGGTTGTTTTACCTGGTAAGTTTGATTTTACAAAATTACTAAATTATATTATAATACTTTTATTATTTAACTTATTATTTAATGTTGATGCAAAAACAAAAGTTACTTGATAGGATAGAAGCTCTCAATACATTGATAGGTAGGTCTGAGTTATTGGAGGCAAAGGTGGCTGCTGAATATGCAAAAGTTGCAAAAAAAGTAAAAGCAGAGCAGTTCGAGATTGATAATCTGTCAAAACAAATCAAAGAAGAGAGGTCTTCTTTGGGTAAATTGTTAGATAAAAATGGGATAAAAACTCACAAGACCGAGGATTATACTGCAAGCCTCAAGGTAACTAGGAATGTTATTATTGAAGATGATGATAAGGCAATGGGTTGGGTGAAGTCGCAAAAGAATATTACAAATAAAGATTATATTCGCGTTAAAGAATCGCTTGACAAAGCGGTGTTTAAGAAGTTTGCAAAATTGCAATTAGCTAAAGGCGTCAAAATTGAAGGTGTAAAATCTGAAGAGCAATGCACGATTGCCTTTAAGACAAATTAATTTATTATAAAAAAAATATGAGTTCAGGAGAGAATGTGTCGAAACAAGTGTATAAGATTTTAGAGCAACTCATTGAGAAGCTTGATGTATCTATCACGAAACAGCAAGAGTCACTTGCTAACAATAATGTTCCCAACCCTTATACCAGATTAGAGGATAAAAGGGATTGGAGGCATGACGTATCTGAGGCGAAAGAAATGTTAGCTAAAGAATTAATTGGATAATTATGAATGCAAGGACTTCAAGGCTGTTGCGTAAATATCATGTATTCACAAAGATTTCTTTGAAGGAAATTAAAAAGAAATATAAAGATATGAATAAGCGCGAGCGTAGAAAATACAAGGAACTAATTAAGCAATCATTAAGACGTAAAAATGAGCAATAATCAAAACTATATGTTTGGCGTTGAGTATGAATATATTGGCGACGAGATTGAAATCTATTTAGATTATTCCGAAATGGGATATGTTGTGGCTGTTAGCTTTGAGGAAGCGCTAGAGAAAGTTAGGGAGTATTTATATGAAAATATTAAGACTCTTGGTAATTATACAGATTGGGGGTGGGAAATATCGTATGTAGAAAGTGTGGAAAAGATACCATTGATACTAGAATAATGTACGACAGACTGCCAAGTCAGAAAATTAAGAGGGGAGACCCTCTTTTTTTTGCAAAAATACTTGACAAAGAATATAACAAGTAATATAATAAGTTGTTAC
>Ga0164310_10002438_pt1 | contig 10700 bp, 10 predicted proteins | sample GuaBasSedimGuay1_FD_121795 | JGI IMG/M metagenome (GOLD analysis project Ga0164310, IMG submission 121795) | Subseafloor sediment microbial communities from Guaymas Basin, Gulf of California, Mexico - Guay1, Core 4569-9, 0-3 cm | ecosystem: Environmental > Aquatic > Marine > Hydrothermal vents... | reverse complement strand
CTTCATACCATCACACTCGGGTACGGAGAGGTCACGGACATCGCGCCAGACGTCAGATTGACTCTGCACAATGCTGGCCACATTCTGGGATCAGCCATAATTCATCTTCATATCGGTGATGGACAGTACAACCTCGCCTACACTGGGGACTTCAAGTTCGGGCGCACCAGATTGCTCGAACCGGCCACATTCACGTTCCCACGACTGGAAACTTTGATCATCGAGAGCACGTACGGACATCCGACCGACAAGATGCCTCCTAGGCAAGAGGTCGAGAAGAAGTTCGCATCAATCATCAAGAAGGTCATCGAACGAGGCGGAAAGGTACTGATCCCCGTCCTTGCTGTCGGGCGTGCGCAGGAGATTATGCTTGTCATTGAGGACCTCGTTTCCAAGAAGAGGATTCCCAAGGTGCCCGTCTTTATCGAGGGAATGATCGCACAGGCGACAGCTATTCACACAACACATCCTGAGGCCCTCAGCAAGAAGATTCGTGAGATGATATTCCATCAGGGCGTCAATCCATTCCTGAATGAGATCTTCGTACAGGTTGACAGTCCAGAGCAGCGGGAGGAAATTGTCAATGGTGAGCCATGCATAATCATGGCGACATCGGGTATGCTTGCAGGTGGACCGAGCGTGGAGTACTTCAAACTGATGGCCCCGGATTCCAAGAACGCCCTCATCTTCGTAAGCTATCAGGGCGAGGGGACACTTGGCCGACGGATTCAGAAGGGCTGGAAAGAAGTCCAGATGTATAATCGCGAGGGGCAGATGACAGTCATCCCCGTCAACATGCAGGTAGAAACCGTCGAGGGATTCTCAGGACACTCGGATAGAAAACAGATCCTGAACTACGTCAAGCGTGTGAGCCCAGTCCCAGAGCGAATCCTCACATGCCACGGAGAAGTGACCAAGTGTCTAAATCTAGCGTCCACAATCCACAAGGCACTCAATGTGGACACGAAAGCACTGATGGTCACAGAGTCAATCAAACTCAAGTGAACTCGCGGCTAGAACTTCACGAATGAGGGTGTGACGACTAGGCAACTGTCATTGAGCAACGCTATGTCAGCCTGATATCCGCGCGTTTCGCCACGAATACGCTCAATAATCCGCTTCAGCTCAAGGTACGACTGCTCACGGCCGTCATTCAGCTGCGTGATGTCCAACAGTACAATATTGCCGTTTCGAATCTCGTTTACCACAAATGGTACATCATCTAGGGACCGCAGACGGCGTGAGCGGATGAATATCTGTTCAAGCTCAGCAAGACGCTTGAACTCATGCTGAGGGTTCGGCTCGTCTGCTTGGACTGCTGGTGAGAACACGCCGAGAGGAACTCGTGGTGATGACAGAGGTTCGGCGCCCTCAGAAGTGGTCCGCGTATTGCTCTTCTTCCTGAACAGTCGCACCTGGATCTACCTCACACAGAGTCTGAAACGTTGTGAAGAAAAGAGCGAGTAATACATGAGAAGTGTGGCATCACATGCAGTAGGACTCGTAGGTCCGACGCAAGACTTGTTGGGCCTCCTCAATCATTCGCTCTATCAACTCATTGACAGTCGGAAGGTGGCTGATACGACCCACACACTCTCCACCAAACATGAGAGCGTTGTCAGAGTCACCATCAAGCAAACAATCGAAGCCCTCACGTTCGAGGCTCAGAATACGTTCGCTCGATGGCACGGGATGACCAAGATAGAACTCGGGGATGTCCTTGAGTGTCTGTTCCACAATCTTCTCGGCACGGCGGTTCCGGAGGAATCTCATGGTGCCAAAGATTCCTCGACCAGTAAGTGTCTGTCGCTCCTCCCGTTCGATGATGGCGCCTTTCCAGACATCTTCAAAATCGCTCTCTTGCGTGGCGATGAATCTGGTGACCATCTGCACTCCCACTGCCCCTAGGCATAGCGCAGCAGCAAGCGACACACCGTCACAGAAGCCCCCAGCTGCAACCATAGGACAACCTACAGCCCGAACTACAGCAGGTAAAAGCACAACGGAGTGAACAGGTTCCCAAGACACATGGGCTCCATCTTCATGCCCAGATGCGACTATGATGTCAACGCCGGACTGTTCGGCTTTCCTCGCATGATAGACGGAAGACACAACGTGAATCCAAATGAAACTGTGCCTCTTCACGACAGACCATGGCTTGGGATTGCCGGCAGAAGTTATCAAGACACGCAGACGCCTCTCAACGTCGGAGTCGTCCTCTCGTGACTCGATGACCTGCCGTATGAACATCTCAGATGCGGGCAGAAACTCCGAGGCCACAGAACCATTCACACCGAAGACGCTGTAATGTGGTCTGAAGACTCCTCGTGACACGCTCGATGGACTTTCGTAGGAGCTCGGTCGGAGCGTCCTCACCAAACAGGCGAATGGAATCAATCGGTGCGGCCTCGGGAAGTAACGACGCCGCCATTCCAATACTACTGATAACACCAAGAGCGCCAGCTCTGCTCACTGCGATTGCAAGGCTCTCAGTCCGATAAGGTCCCATGCCGCCATGTACTATCGGGTGCTGAATGCCCAATATCTCACAGAGCTTTGATGAGGTCCGTGCCTCATTCCTATGGAACACTCAGATATGAGTGTAGGTTTCTCTAGTCCACAATCGAGTCATACGCCTTGGAAATGACCTATATGCGCCAAGGTGACTCCCTGAACAAGAGATGAGAGAGATGGCCAGAAAGGGAGAGGATGCCCTGCAGGACCTAAGAGAGAAACTGAAGGCGCTGAGCAACAGATACGCCGTGGAACTCCTTGAGGTCCTCAATCCTAAGGCGGGGGATATCATTCCAGATATGGGATGGGTCGACATAGTTGAGGGCATCTTGGAGATGCAGGGCTGGCCTCGACCGAACAGGGCCGACAAGGAGGAGAGAAGTCAATACGAGGCAGAATACGAGGAGTTGAGAAAGCGACTCTCAACTCGCGGAACGCTCTATGACAGCATGCAGAAGCTGGAAAACGCTGGCTTCGTGAGAGCAAGCGGTGAGAGAGGGCGGAAACATCGGAGATACAGGATAACCCACAGCGGCAGGCTTGCGCTCGATGCAGTGAAAACAATCCACGGACTGATCCTTACGCCAACGGAGGTGGGAAAAGCAGCAAGGACCCTGCTGCGGTATAAGAACTTTGTACGACTGATGCCTGCTCAAGCCAAGTTCCTAGGGGAAATGGGAGATGTCCACGGCAATCTAATAATCCAGATGCCTCCAGGATCAGGCAAGACGTTCTTGGCGATGGTCATCGTTCTCATGCGATTGCAGCAGGGCATTCGGTGTCTGTATCTTGCACCCTACAAGTCACTGAGCAGGCAGATAGTCGACGAGTATGAAGAACTCTTCAACCAACTTGGGTATTCGATGGTGCGGTATGATGTACAGTCCGATGCTTCAGAGCACACACTGGAGCAAGCGGACCTCGTCGTAGGAATCTACGAGTCGGTACTGTCTGCAGTAATGGCGAGGAAACAATGGGCGGAAGATATCGGGCTCGTGATTGTTGACGAACTGACAGAGCTTGGAGGAGTTCCATCTGAGAGAACAGCTCATGAGATTGGAGAGAACCGCAGTTCGCGCTTGGATCTTCTCATCGCCCTTCTGAAGGGGAGGCGACAAATCATCACACTGTCCTCACGTTTCGGTGATACAGACAATGTGGCGCGATGGCTGAATGCAGACGTATTCCGACCCAGTGTGAGAATAGTGCCTGATGAGTTTACTGTGACAAACACAAGCAACGGCGTCTTGATTGCCAGTGCTGATGGCACACAGCAATTCACAACTAGTGTAAGAAGCAGACTCGACGCCATTCACGAGCATATTGGAGATTACTCTAAGAGAACTCTCCTCGTTGTCACTGGCACGCGTGAGGCCGCGGAGTACTATGCAGCGCGAATCGCTGATTCATATCCGAGAGAGATTGACCAACACACGATAGAATACGTCATCGGCGAAAGTGGGAGTCATCCCGCTGCGAGCCGACTCAGGCGGTTTCTCTCACAAGGGGTTGCATTCCATCACGCAGGGCTCGACCTATCCCTGCGGGCAAGGTTGGAACGAAAGATCAAGGAGGGAAAGATTGAGTGTGTGGTGGCCACCACAGGCATTACCGCGGGCACAAGCTTCCCATTTGACTGTGTTGCAATCATGCTTGACCAGAACCTCACAAAACGAATTGACAGATCGCGATACCTACAGATAGCAGGTAGGATAGGAGAATACCATCTTGCGGAACACGGGGGCACCGTGTATCTCGCGCTTCCGAGGGCCGAAGAAGGCGAGAATCCCAACATCATTGCCTCGCGGTTACTCCACCAGCCACTCCAACCCCTTAGACCCAATCGGGTGGACCCGCGACTGGTCAGTGCTATACTTGCCATTGGACTATCACGTGAGAAGATACTGACACCGGACATCATGGAGAATCTTATCCGCTCAGTGATTGAGAAGACACTGAGGGCCGCACTCGACGAAGAGTATGCTGATAGCGTTTGTCAACAGGCAACCATATTGGTTGACTGGCTTGCTGAGAGAGGGCTCATTCAGTCAAAGAGGGGTGTTGAGCTGAGCAGAGAGGCGCAGACTGCAATCGAGGTTGGAATAAACCTGCTGGACCTCGCCGAAGCGTGGGACCTCATTGCCAACAGTGAGCCACCCGATGAAGACAGAATCATCGAGATTCTTTTGCGGTTTCATCTTGTTCAGGCTGCAAGACCCAAGTCACCGCTTCCACTCGATATAGAGATTAAGATGGCCAATGTCGAGCCGCCCGATGAGGGGCTTCTTCGGCGGGTGGAGGTTCGAAATGCCATAAAACGCGAGGTCTTTCGAGGCTGGCTTGAAGAGAAGAGTGTGAGAGAGTGTATTCAGTCTGCCCTGATGGCGGGAGCGATGCTCGACGAGAAGAGAACCCAGTGGAGCAAGTTCGATGAGGGCGATATGATGACCATGGTGGAGGAGGCCGCTGACATTGCACATATTATCAGTGAATTTCTGGAGCGGAATGGCATGAGTGTGGCAGCACAGTGCTTTGCCCTCTTCGAAACCCGGCTGCGATGGGGCCTGCAGCAGGACGCTGCATCCACTGATCTTCTTCAGCTCATGATACCCTCGGAAACTGGAGTTTCTCAGCTCACACGCAGAGAGATTAGGATGCTGATTGACGGGGGATATACTTCCATTGAGAGAATAGTACGAAAAGATGTGGATCCCACGGACGCCAAGCCCACGAGGGAGAGGTTTGCGAAGAGGTGCGGGCTGCCAAGGAAGCGCGCGCTTGCGATATATAAGGCGGCACAGGCACATATGAGGCGGGCCCGCGCTCGACGGTAGCCTCTGAAGAAACTCAGAAGAAGCCGGTCCTACTGTTTACCGAATTCCCAGAGAGCGTCGCCGATATGGTGGCGTGACAATACAACCTTACCGCTCTTGGCTTGGCGCATTGTTTCCGAGTCAAACATGGCAACCCCGATGGCCAGAGGCTTGCCGTGGCGCTCATCTACTACAGCGACCACCGACCCCTCCTCAATCCCGTCGTCAACTGCTGTGACTCCAGGACGCATCACATCAGCACCATTGACCACAAAGCGTACTGCGCCCATGTCAACGGTGACTCGTGGTACTGAAACGTACCCTGCAAGAACAGCACGCAGGGTGGGCAGCATACGTCCATCTCGTTCGAAGAAGAGAATCTCACCATTGAGCAGCATGACGCGAGAACCATCATCTAGGATGCCAGCCTCCAGCCGCGCGCCATCAGGAAGAGAAACGGTCGTACCAATCACACTCTCAATCTTCTCAATCTCGACTCTCTGCTGCTTCTTCTTGAGAAGGTGGCGATTCTTTATTCGTTCAATCTTCGGCATCGCAGAGAGAGTGTAAGACGTACTCCTTTTGAAGGCTCCGAATGAGATCGCACAGGTTGAGGTGCCCAACATGAAATCTTCGTATCGTCATGTTTTTAAGTTGTCCAAAGACGATAGCGCGAGCGTCGTGAGGCTCGTCCCCACGAGGAGTTCTCATGTTGGTGACAGTTGGTGAATAGTGGTAAACCTATGGAGCTGCTTCAGAAATCGATTGGCTCCCAAGTGCTCGTGGAACTCAAGGGGCACAGGAAGCTTCGAGGAAGGCTCCGGGGATACGACCAACATCTGAACCTAATCCTCGAGGACGCGGACGAGATCTCTGTGGATGTGGAGTCTGGTACCGAAACCGTGGAACAGGTCAACACGGTCATAGTGAGAGGCGACAATGTCGTTATAGTGTCGCCGCCTCCCAAGAATGCAGAGAAGGAGTAGAATCGAATGGGAAAGGGCACCCCAGCAAAAGGCAAAAAGAACAATCCGCATCATATCAGGTGCAGACGCTGCGGCAGAAGATCATACCACGTTAGACACAAGAAGTGTGCTGCCTGTGGATTTGGTGCCTCGAGCAGACTCCGAACATATAAGTGGGCGTCCAAGAAGGTAAATGGTGTCAGAATCAGGTGAACGGTGGGCCGGTAGATCAGCCCGGTAGATCGCCTCCTTGGCATGGAGGAGGTCGCGAGTTCAAATCTCGCCCGGTCCACCACTACTTCTCTTCATCTAACTCGATAATGTGTCCGGATGTGTGCCCTCTCCTCACAACGGTAATATTACCACAAGGTCTGCCGTTAGCACATGGACGAGAGTCTGCAGCCACCTCACACAGTGCCCTTGACCACACTGCCATCTGAGGGGCTCATCATAGATATCGGTGCAGGAGGAGAAGGTCTCGTTTCACGTTTCGCGGGGCGGCGAGTGTGTGCAGTAGATATTCGCATAGACGAGATTCGTGAGGCACGTATTCACGGTGCTCCGGCCGACTGGTTCGTCAGCGATGGACGGCACCTATGTTTTCGTGATCGTGTGTTTGACATCGCAACACTGTGGTTTTCTCTGGCATTCATGAGGGATGACGAAACCAAGCTGGCAGTATTGAATGAGGCCTACAGAGTTCTTCGAGAGAACGGTATACTCTCTATAATGGCTACGCACGTTGACGGGACGAGGCACAGGCATCTCTTTCGAGCACTGTTCGAGTTTCCTGACGGCACGCTCTCTCAGATTGGATACGGAGTCCTAGGAACGCAAAGACAGGATATTGAGAGTGTCTGCGAGCTCGTCAGCAGAGCTGGCTTCGAAGTGACTGCGACAGAGGATCATGACGCATGGTTCGTCATCTCTGCAGTCAAGAGAAGTGAGTCGACTGACTAACCGCTGCTCATGACCTTGTTCCAAAAGGTTAAAGAGTAGTCCAAAATCCTGACTGGCCCAACCAAGGGCCAGGTCGATAGTCATGAGCCTAGCAGTATGGTGGCGACGCGGTAGCAAACCCGGACTCATCTTGATATTCCTCGGTATCGCAGGGCTCGTCCAGATACCCGTGATGTGGCACGCTCAGACCTACGTGAGAGTCCTCAGTGCAGAATTGCAGCTCATCGTCGCACTGGGAGCCATGGCGGTCCTTGGTGGTGCCTATGTCCTGATGGCGGAGGCAATGTACCGGTGGGCAAACATAGTGTCCAAACGTAAGGTTCGAAGAAGACAGCGAGCCAAGACGGATTGGATGACGAAACTCTCAGCCTTCGCCCGCAAGACCACAGACATGCCCGCTTTTGTGGGCGTAGGACTTCTCACATGCCTATTCTTCATGTTCTACTTTGTGCCGTTCGGGATTGCGGACATCACACAACAACCATCTTGGCTAGCGACATTATCGTTTCTCGACTCCCTCTTCGTGTATCCATTGGCAGTCAACATCGCTGCTGCACTCACAGCAATCGTCGCCAGCTATGTCAATCACAAGATAAAGTGAGTTGGGCAACTAGTTTGTGCCACTATGTTTATATCGCAATTCTAGGGGAGGGAAGACCAGCCTCGGTCAATTGGAGCCGCGGTAGATCAGCCCGGGACTGAGGCGTGTGTTCGCCTCTGCGGGAGAGATCGCTCGACTGAAGATCGAGTTGTCGTGTGTTCAAATCACACCCGCGGCACCATGTCCTTCTCTCTGTCAATTTGTGTCGTTTCACCGAGTATGATGACGTACGATCGCGGAAAGCCGCTCAGCAGCCCCTGCCAGAGTTCGTGAGTTTCTCACTGCTGTGTTCGCGACACTTGTGGTGAGGCACGGCCGTCCCACCACACTCCTCGTCCCTCCCGCATGTACCATGAGATCTTTGCAATGCCTGAAATGGCCCGCCATGTACTGGAGGCGACAGCGACAAAGATAGCCATCACCCAGATTATCAGTAGCGGTGACGGGGTGAGGTCCACCTGAGCCATGAAACTGACGATATCGAAGAGGCCAAGGGTGGTCCCGTCGTAGATGTACATGTATCGGAGTGGCCAGCCGATATGGACTATCATCGCGGAAACGACTATCCAAGCGACGCCCAGCACAACTTCTAGGGCCAAAGTGAAGTTGTTCTCACCACGAAGGAAGAACAATGGGCCGACCACTGATCCAAACAGTCTCAGACCTATCAGGACTGGTACGAAAGGCAAGAACACAGACGTGAACAGAATCCGAACGTGAGGTAGAATCAACAATACCGCAATGATCAGACTACCTGCATACTCAACAAACGCGTCCGCTGCCGACTACTTTCTCAGTGCCTCCTCGCCGATGCCAAGAACTCGTTCAAACAGAGTCCGTTCCGCCTCGGTGCGTCGCATGTCAAGTATGTTCAGCCGTTCGGTGACAACGAGCGCTGTCACAATGCTGGCGAGGACTAGGGCCAGAAACAAGGCCGAGGCGCTGAAGACTGATGTGACACCTGGAAGCACAGGCTCAACGAGAAATAGTCCGAGCATGACAGCCAGACCAATTCCGATGAAGACTATGGTCAGGGCAGCTACAGGTCGAGCATACTTGACGGGGAGTGGACCAATCCGCTTTCCCGTTCCTGCATACTCATTGGCTACTGATTTCGGACTGCCCACGTGCTCAATGGCTAATAGGGCCAATCCTTCGGTGACCGCCCCATTACCGATACGCTCCGCCTCCCGAAGCAGATGTGTGCGTATCTGTATGACGTAATCTTCACTTCCAAGAGGAAGGTATGCCCGCACCTGTCAAGATAGTCTTCAATGAATTCTCTCGTCCTATCTCTTGCCATTCAGTCCACCTCACCAATTATCTTGTTCATTCCTTCAGACATTATCGACATATCTCGCACATTTTTCTCAAGGCCTCAATGCCGTCATCTGTGAGCTGATAGTACTTCTTCGGCTTAGCAGGATTGGTATAATCCCACTCAGCACGCAACAGACCTCGCTGTTCCATCCTTCGAAGAAGCGGATAGACTGTGCCCTGCTTCAGAGCCAGAAACGATGCGTATTCGTCAAGACGCTTGACCAGCTCATAGCCGTAGGCTCTACCGCGAACGAGTAGCGCCATGATGGCAAGAGCCACTGTGCCTCGCTTAATCTCCTTCGACTAACGCGTAATTTTCTCTCGTACGTTCTTCGACATCTCGGCCACATCGACCACGACCAGTCCTTGCACGCAGTGTAACACGATGCACTATGACGTATACTGTACAGTGACCTGTCACATGGGGCTTTTGAACCACGACGTTTTTGTGACAGGTGGCATTCGCACAAGGTGAGGTCACACATTGACGCACGAGAGAGTAATGGTGAAGGTCAAACTCCTTCATCCCGACGCAAAGGTACCAACCATGGCACGAGAGGGAGATGCTGCGTTTGATCTCTACTCGGTCGTAGATCATGTCATGGAGCCTGGCGAGAGATTTGCGGTGCCAACTGGAATCAGCATCGAGATACCATCGGGATATGAGGGGCTGGTTCGGCCGCGGAGCGGCCTTGCGCTCAATCATGGTGTGACAGTGCTAAACACACCAGGCACTATCGACAGCGGCTACAGAGGGGAGGTGAGGTCTATACTGATTAACCTCGGCACCGAGCCATTTCGTGTCAAGAAGGGCATGCGAATAAGCCAGCTCGCCATTCGTCCGGTGCCAGAGGTACAGCTAGTGGAGTGTGACACCTTGTCGGACACGTCTAGAGGAGAAGGCGGATTCGGCAGCACTGGCATGTAGTTTCAGTAATCTCTCATTCTCCAGTCAGAATCGAGTGTACCAAGTGATTCACCAGAGGACCGTAAGGTAAGGCGAGAAACGAGTAGATTCGCTTCTGGCAGCGGATTGAGGGGAGAGGGAGCTCGCTTGTAGACATCACATGCAGGAGCACCTTGACTGCCTCTTCTGTCCATCCAGTCACGTCAATTGAAACCAATGCATTTCGAAGAGCTCTTCGGATGAGATTCTCAAATTTTGCAGCATTTGCTTCGGTCACTGATGGAGCCATGCGAGCAATCACATTCAGGATTGGAGATGCTTCATTCTCTACCGAATACTGGCCACTGTTCATGATATGTTATGTTGTGAAGGAGGTATTAAGGTTCAACAAGAACACGCGGCTCAGGGACCGCCGTCGCAAGCTTTTTAATCGCCCCCAGTCCATCACTGGCCGACTGTGGGCCGGTGGTCTAGCCCGGCTATGATACCGCATTGACAGTGCGGTGGTCGCTGGTTCAAATCCGGCCCGGCCCACCATAGAAACGTTTTCTGCAGGGACTATGTGGATGGTGATTAGAAGTACATGCCGCTTCTCAGCGGATACTTCCGACGAAATATCT
>Ga0164310_10002437_pt1 | contig 10704 bp, 7 predicted proteins | sample GuaBasSedimGuay1_FD_121795 | JGI IMG/M metagenome (GOLD analysis project Ga0164310, IMG submission 121795) | Subseafloor sediment microbial communities from Guaymas Basin, Gulf of California, Mexico - Guay1, Core 4569-9, 0-3 cm | ecosystem: Environmental > Aquatic > Marine > Hydrothermal vents >... | reverse complement strand
GATTGGACCGTCAGCGAGTAGAACAGCATCGCTGAGGTGACCGCGGCATTGCAAGGAATGAGATGGGGGGAGCTTCCGCCCCCCCATCTTGCTTATTGCCAGAGCGCGGATCTGTAACTGAAGAAATGGCAAGATACAAAGAAATGCAAGCCCCTGAAGACTTGAATGAGGGTTGAAGATGGGACAGTATATTGTCCGCCGCCTGCTCCAGGCCATCCCGATGATGCTATTGATCAGCATGGTTCTATTTGCTCTGGTCAATATTGCGCCGGGGGGGCCGATGAGCGCCTATAGCCGTACCAATCGCATTCCTCCCGAAAAGAGGGAGGCTATCAGGCGCTCATTTGGCCTGGATAAGCCGCTGCCGGTTCAATACCTCGTCTGGCTCGTCGGAAACGATTGGATGAAGATCGATACCGACGGTGATGGGGTTGCGGATGGCTACGGAACTCGTAAGGGTGTCCTGCGCGGTGATTTTGGCTTTTCATACAAGACCCGCCAACCTGTGATAGACCAAATAGCGGATCGCCTGCCGAACACAATCTATCTCATGGCCGTCACTCTGCTGCTGGTTGCGATCATCGCAATCCCTATCGGCATCATTTCTGCGCTCAAGCAATACTCTAGCTTTGATCTCGTGGCAACGACCTTATCCTTTATGGGGCAGGCCATACCTGAGTTCTGGCTTGGGCTGATCCTCATTGTAGTCTTCTATGCCACCTTGAAGAATCCATTTACGGGAAAAGCACTGCTGCCGGCCGGGGGCATGTACACGCTGGGGGAAGAATTCTCCATCTTAGATAGGGCCCGGCACCTGGTCCTTCCTGTTGCGATGGGAGTGGTGGGATGGGTGGCTTGGTACTCGCGCTTCCTGCGCTCCAGCATGCTGGAGGTGATCAACCAGGACTACATTCGAACGGCGCGGGCGAAAGGACAGATCGAGCGCAAGGTTCTCTATAGGCATGCCCTCAGAAATGCGCTCATCCCCGTGGTTACGATGTTCGCGCTGGACTTCCCCTATATCTTCACAGGATCCCTCTATGTTGAACTGATCTTCTCATGGCCGGGTATGGGGCGCCTGTTTTACACCGCGGCGACGTCACGAGATTATCCAATCCTGCTGGCTATCTTGACGATCGCTTCAGGCATCATCATCCTAAGCAATCTAATGGCGGATATCCTCTATGGCTTGTTGGATCCCCGAGTCCGATATGAATGATGGGAAGAAAAGCTCGACCCGATGACACCTAACGAAGAAGCAATGAAGGACAACCAGGAAGTCACCGGCAGACGGTCTCACGAGACCATGGTCTCCCTAACTTGGCGGCGGTTCCGTCGCCACCCAGGCGCCATGGCCGGGGCGATCGTGCTGATGCTCGTGGCCCTGGCGATAAGCCTTGCCCATTTATCCCCATATGATCCCGAATTATCGGATATCAAAAATCGCTACCAGCCGCCCTCACTCGAGCATCCATTTGGAACCGATGGCTTGGGCAGAGACCTCATGACCCGGGTCCTCTACGGAGGTCGGGTTTCTATGTCTGTGGGCTTGATGGTTATGACGATAACGCTCATTATCGGTATCCCCGTGGGCGCACTCGCCGGCTATTATGGCGGGTGGGTAGATAACGTCCTCATGAGGATTATCGATGCGACGCTCGCTCTTCCTTCGCTAATGGTCCTCATCCTCCTCGGTGCCATCCTGCGCGAGGCAGATCTTCCTTTTGTCAAGAGCAACAATGTGCTGACGATCGCGGCGGTTCTGGGGCTTCTTGCGTGGCCCACCACCGCCCGGCTGGTGCGAGCGGTTTTTCTAACGGTCCGAGAGATGGAATATGTGGAGGCCGCGCGGGCATTGGGCGCCTCTGCCATGAGGATCATCCGCAGCGAGATATTGCCAAACAGCCTGGGGCCCATTATCGTCGAATCCACCCTGGAGATCGGATATGCCATTATGGAGGAATCGGGGCTTTCCTTCTTGGGGTTTGGAATCATGCCGCCCACGCCGACCTGGGGAAATATGCTCAATAGCGCTCAGGAACACCTAGTGGAGTACCCATGGCTTGCGATCTTTCCGGGTTTGATGATCTTTCTTGTGATTATTTCGATCAACTACATCGGGGATGGTCTGCGGGATGCGCTTGACCCGTATAAGGTGCTCGCCAAGTTCGAACCGTGATTTGAGTGAGCCTTCCGAGAACGGTCTGTGGTGCCGTCTTGAGCGAACGCCATTTTCGGCAGGGGTTCGGATGGATGTCTTGGAGTGACAACTTGACGAACAATCGAGTCAAACCTTTGCTTGACGTCAGGGCCTTGAAGACCTATTTCTTCACCGAAGATGGGGTGGTCAAAGCTGTGGACGGCGTCGATCTTTGCGTCAGGCCGGGAGAAATCTTGGGGCTGGTGGGAGAATCCGGCTGCGGCAAGAGCGCCACGGCGCTATCCATCATGCGCCTCATCAGGAAGCCCGGTCGCATTATGCAGGGTGAGATCATCTTCGGCTCGCAGGATCTGCGCTCGCTCTCAGAGGCGGAAATGCAGGACCTTCGCGGTAACCGCATCTCGATGATCTTCCAGCAGCCCCAATCCAGTCTGAACCCCGTGCTTTCAGTCGGCGACCAGCTAGCTGAAGTTTTCGAAATCCACACGGAGATTGAGAAGAAGGAAGCCTGGGAGAAATCCGTAGAGCTGTTGCGCATGGTGGGCATCCCAGACCCTGAGCAGAGGATCCATGCTTATCCCCACGAGATGTCCGGTGGGCAGGCCCAACGCGTCATGATTGCCATGGCGCTGGCGCTGGAGACCGATCTGCTGATCGCCGATGAGCCAACCACGGCTCTGGATGTGACCATTCAGGCGCAGATTCTGGATTTGATCCGGAACCTGCGCAGCCAGATGGATACGGCCGTGATCCTGATCACGCATGACCTGGGTGTGGTCGCAGAGACCGCTGATCGGGTCGCCGTCATGTATGCGGGCCAAATATTCGAGCAAGCCACGGTAACACGGCTCTTCGAGAAGCCTCTTCATCCTTACACGCTGGGGCTTATTCAATCCATCCCTGTCCTTGGCGAGACCAAAGAGCGCCTGGAAGTCATCGAGGGGACGGTCCCCGATCTGATTGACTTGCCGCAGGGCTGCCGGTTTGCTCCGCGATGCCGGGTGCGTGTGGAGCGGAATCTCTCCATATGCGACGAGAGAGAGCCGGATCTGAAACCCGTCCAACCTGGGCATGAAGTGCGATGCTGGCTATATCAGCACTCTTAGACGCTCCCGCTGCCATCAGCGGCTTGGCAAATCGGGTGAAACCCTCCGCAGGCGAGCGCAATTGGAGGGAGCGAGAGACCGGATGCAGATGGGCATGAGCAACGCGAACGGCAAAGAACTGGTGAAGGTTAGAGATCTGGTGAAATACTTCCCCGTGCGTGGAGGTGTTCTCAGGCGGGTTATTGATTGGGTGAAGGCTGTGGATGGGGTGAGCTTCACGATAAGGGAAGGGGAGACCCTGGGGTTGGTGGGGGAATCGGGCTGTGGGAAATCGACCCTCGGCCGCACGATGCTCCATTTGATCGAACCGACACGGGGCTCGGTGGAATTCGACGGCCAAGATATATTCAGTCTGCGGAAGCAAGCGCTGAAGTCCCTGCGCCGCTATATGCAAATCATTTTCCAGGACCCCTACGCCTCGCTGAACCCCAGGAAACCTGTGGGCGATTCGATCATAGCTGGCCTGGAAATCCATGATATTGGCACGCCCCAGGAACGCCGAGAGATGGTGAGGGATATTCTCCGGAAAGTCGGGTTGGAGGAGTATCACGCCCATCGCTACCCTCACGAGTTCTCGGGCGGACAGAGGCAGCGCATTGGCATTGCCCGGGCTTTGGCGCTGCGCCCCAAGTTCATTGTCTGCGATGAGCCGGTCTCTGCTCTGGATGTCTCCATTCAAGCTCAAGTGCTCAACCTGCTCCAGGACTTGCAGGAAGAATTCGGGCTGACGTACCTGTTTATTGCCCATAACCTCTCTGTCGTCGAACACATTTCGGATCGCGTAGCCGTGATGTATCTGGGAAAGATTGTGGAGCTGGCCCCCCGGTGGGAGCTATTTGAGAAGCCGCTTCATCCCTATACTCAGGCGCTGATATCCGCGATCCCCATCCCCAAGCCAAACCTGGAACGGGAACGCATCATCTTGGAGGGCGAAGTCCCCAGCCCGCGTAATCCGCCGCTGGGCTGCCGCTTTCATCCGCGCTGTCCAGTTGCGATGGACCGTTGTTCGGAGGAGGAACCCGACTTTCTGGAAGTTGGGCCTGACCATTGGGTTGGCTGTTTCAGAGTGGGGGCCAGCCCCTAATGATTGTCTATGGCTGGGGCTGTCCTCATCGGGGATGCCACTTTGCCGGCCATTGAAGCGGATACATTGCGAAGGAGGAATGAGATGCCTATCCCCAATGAGATCCTGTATCTAACCGAAGCCGATGTGCAACAGACGTTGACGGTCGCCGAAGCTGTGGACTTGGCCGAGAAAGGCATCAAGGCTGATGCAGCAGGCAAAGTCAACGGCGATAAATACTATATGGACGTCGGCGCTGATGCCTTTATCAAACCTTTCTCTGGCTACATCGAAGGGGAAGAATTGGCCTTCGTAAAGACCTTCAGCTATTTCCCCATTAACATGAAGAAATACGGCCGCCCCACAACCTCGTCCATGGTAATCCTGCTCGACGCCGAGACCGGGCTGCCTGCTTGTGTGATGGAGGCCAGTTGGGTCACCGGATTGAAGACGGCCGCATCTACCACAGTGACCACTGCCTATCTTGCCCGCCCTGAGTCAGATACCGTGACCATCTTTGGCGCTGGGACCCTGGGCCGTCTGCATTTGCTGGCAGTTGCGGAGCGCTTCAAGCTCAAACAGGCCTATCTGGTGGATATCCTGCCCGAAGTTGCAGAAGCCCGGGCGGCTGAGCTTGAACCGATCGTGGGGTTTCAGGTGAACGCCGTACCGCTGGACGACCGGGAAAGCGTCGTCAGGGAATCCGACATCATCTTTACCGTCACGACGGGGAGCCAGGCTCTATTCAAGCATGCTTGGCTCAAGCCAGGGGCCTTTGTCGCCCGCTTGGGGTCCTATCAAGAAGTTGATCACGATGTGATCACCAAGGCGGATAAAGTCATTGTAGACCGCTGGAAGTACGTCAGCCCCCGGATCCCTGAGATCGTGGAATTGGTGGAAAAGGGTGAATTCTCCTTTGATCGGGTGCATGCCCAATGGCCCGATATCGTGGGCGGAAGGGAGCCGGGTCGAGAATCACCAGATGAGATCATTGTCTATATCGCCCTGGGTATTTGGGGAGAATACGCCGCCATCTTGCCGGAGGTATACCGCAAGGCGAAATCCCTGGGCTTGGGACAGAACCTGCCTTGTTCGCATTAGCCCGGGGACACAGCCGCTACCCACAGGACAGATACTACCGCATACTGAGTTGACGGAGGAGAACGGCATGAGCATCCAAGGACCCAAGACCAGCGCATTATTCAAGAAAGCCAAGGCCGTGATCCCATTCGGCGTAAATTCCAATTTCCGCTATTGGGGAGATGATGACACCCTGATCGCCACACGCGGTGAGGGCGCATACGTTTGGGATGCCGATGGAAAGCGCTATATTGACTACCGGCTAGGCTTTGGGCCGATCATTCTGGGGCATGGCTATCCAGCCGTCGTGAAACGTGTTCAGGAGGCGATCCAGGGTGGAACCGTCTTTGCCTGGACGACGCCCTATGAAATCGAGCTCTGCGAACGCATCGCGCGCATGTGCAAAGTGGACAAGGTCCGCTTGACCAATAGCGGGACCGAGGCCACGATGCATGCTTTGCGCATCGCCCGTGCCCACACGGGCCGGGAGAAATTCATCAAGTTCGAGGGGCAGTATCATGGCATGACCGATTACTTTATGTTCAGCACGGCCTCCGCCAGCCCCAAGTCCCTTGGATCCAAGCATAGCCCGATTAATGTGCAAGCCACCTCCGGCATCCCCCGAGGGATCAGCCAGTACGTCATTAACCTGCCCTTCAATGACTTCGAGCGATTGGAAGAGACCATTAAAGCTCAGTGGGGCGATATCGCCGCTGTCTTCGTCGAGCCCATGCTGGGGAATGCTGCCGGCATCATGCCCAAGCCGGGCTACCTCGAGAGGATGCGAGAGCTTTGTGACCAATATGGCATTGTATTGGTTTTCGACGAAGTCAAGACCGGATTCAGAATTGCCAACGGCGGAGCTCAGGAATATTTCAATGTTCGGGCCGACCTGGCAACCTACGCGAAAGCGATGGGCAATGGCTTCCCGATTGCGGCCATCGCCGGCAAAGAAGACGTGATGATGACCATCGAGCCCGGAGCGATGGCCCATGGAGGGACCTATTCTGGCAACGTAGTCGGCACGGTGGCAGCCGTGGCCACTCTTGAGATCCTCGAGTCGGAGCCGATCCTCGATACCATCAACCAGCGCGGCCGGGCCCTCATGAGCGGTATTCGCGAAATACTGACCGAGGCGGACATCCCGCATGTATTGACCGGGCTGCCGCCCATGTTCGGCATCATCTTGGGCTGTGACCAAGAGCCGCAAGATTTTCGCGAGTATTTCAAAGGGGACGGCGAGCTCTACGAGAAGCTGGCCATCGAGCTCATCTTGAGAGGAGTGCAGCCAGATGGCGATGCCCGCGAGCCCTGGTTCCTGTGCTATGCCCTCAGCGATGAGGATGTGGACGAGACCCTGAATGTGTTCAACGACGCGATAAAGGCTGCTAAAGAATAGGGCGTCTACGATTTCCGGGAAACGGGACGCAGGGGAACATGAAATCTAATGCCGCCCGTTTCCCGGAAATTCAAATGTTCCAGATGTGATGCGTCCATGTCGGGCCAGGAGGGATAGGCACCAGGCTGGAGCCTCATTTCGGAGCCTGTCTGCAGCAGGTTGACGGGGTAACAGGAGGAACCATGTTCTCAGAGACTCCCGATATCATCTCGATCTCTTCCCACCACAGGATCGAAGTATTGAGCGCCGATGAGTTGGCCGCACTGCAGAATGGAACTCTGCAGATTCTGTCCGAAGTGGGTGTGTATTTTCCGAGCGAAAAGGCGCTCGCGATTTTTTCAGATCATGGGGCCCAAGTGGATTGGGAAACACGGATCGTGCGCATCCCGCCCGACTTGGTGCGGAAGGCGATGTCGACCGCACCACGCAGCTTTGTGCTGGGCGGCCGTGAAGAGAGGTTCGATTTGCTTCTGGATGGCAGCGCCTCCTACTTGGCCACGGATGGCTGCGGGGTGCATGTGATTGATCTGGAGACCCGCGAGAAACGCGCCTCCCGCAAAGCCGATGTCGCCATGATGGCCCGCATCAGCGATGCCCTGCCCATGGTCAGCTTCTTCTGGCCGTTGGTAAGCGCTCAGGATTATGGGAAGACAGCTCCCCTGCACGAATGCCACGCCGGCCTGACGAATACCTTGAAACATGTGCGCGGCGGTACCACTGTACACCCCAAGCTGGCGCCTGCAATTGTCGACATGGCGACCGTGGTCGCCGGGAGTGAGGCCGAGCGCCGTCGCAGGTCGCCCGTGTGTGCGAATATTTGCACCATCGCGCCTTTGGCCCAGGATGCCCACGGCATTGAGACCGCCCTGGTATACGCCGAGGCAGGCATCCCCACCAGTTTTATGGCTATGCCCACCATGGGGTCGACGGCTCCGGCCTCGTTGCTCGGAGCGCTCATGGTGGGAGATGCCGAAGTGATCAGCGCCATGGTGCTAATGCAGCTGGCCTATCCCGGCGCGCCGGTGTTCCATTCGATCATCAATTCGCTCATGAATCCGCGCACCGGCGGATATATCGGGGATGTGCCTCTGCCGGGGTCATTGATTGCCGTGCAGCTTGCGCATGCCTGGAATGTTCCAAGCCTTGGCGGCGGTTCTTTCAGTAGCGATGCAGAGGATATTGGCTGGCAGTCCGCCTTCGAGGCTGGATCTGGCAGCGTGCAGATCCCATTGGCCGGGGGTGAGATCTGTGGCTATATGGGATTGATGGATTCCTCTATGATCTTATACCCCGAGCAAATCATTCTAGACCACGAGATCGCTCTGAGTGTGTATCACACCTATAAGGAATTCGTGTTCGAAGATCTAGAGGAGTCCCTGGAGGTGATCAGGTCTGTGGGCCCGCGGGGCCACTTCCTGCGTGAGAAGCACACGCGCAAGCATCTACGCGATTTCTACTACTCGCCACTCTTTCACCAACAGGACGCTGAGGGGAATCTTCGGGAGCCTCGGGAGGTCGCTCTGGAGGAGTTCAAGAAGATCCACGATACCCACCACCCTGCGCCCTTGGAGGATCAAGTTCTCAAGGAATTGGACCAGATCCTCGCTGCAGCGGAGAGAACTGCGAAATCGCTGAAGGATTGATATGATGGCCAAGAAGACAGCAACCAGGGATGCGAACGAGCTTCCAGCCCATGCGAAAGTTGTAATCATTGGAGGGGGTGTGATCGGGTGTAGCACCGCCTACCATCTGACCAAACTCGGCTGGAAGGATGTGGTTCTGTTGGAGCGGGCCCAGTTGACATCCGGCACCACCTGGCATGCCGCTGGGCTGATTGAGGCGGGCGGCTTTTTCAGCGAAACCACTCTCGATATGACGAAGTACACCCTCGAGTTGTATCGCTCTCTGGAAGCCGAAACCGGTCTTTCAACGGGCAATAAGAATGTGGGAATGCTTGTTGTGGCCAGTTGCCCCGATCGAGTGGAAGAATACCGCCGGGTGGCTGCCTTCGATCGCTTCTTTGACGCCCCGATGGAAGAAATCTCTCCCGCGAGAGTTAAGGAACTCTGGCCGCTGATCTACGCGGACGATATCCTGGCTGGTTTCTATTCGCCCGGGGACGGCCGTGTCAACCCCATCGACGTAACCATGTCGCTGGCAAAGGGCGCTCGCATGGGGGGCGCGCAAATCTTCGAAGAGACTCCGGTCATCGGCTTCCGGAAGGAAGGGCACCGGGTGACCACGGTGATCACGACGCGGGGCGAGATCCAGGCGGATATCGTGGTCAACTGCGCGGGCATGTGGGCGCGCCAGATTGGCGAAATGGTGGGCGTTAAGGTCCCTTTGCAGCCTACCGAGCACTATTACTTGATTACCGAGCCCATAGGAGGTGGCGACCCGGAATTGCCCGTCTTGGTGGCCCTCGATCGATACGCTTATTATCGTGAGGAGGTGGGAGGAATCCTGCTAGGACTGTTCGAGCCCGCCTCCGCTCCTTGGGCGGTGGAGGGTGTCCCCGAGAATTTCATCTTCGGCGAAATCCAGCCCGACTGGGATCGCATGATGCCCTACGTCGAAGAGGCCATGAAAAGGATCCCCGTGCTGGAGAATGCCCGGATTCAGAAGTTTTTCTGCGGGCCGGAGAGCTTCACGCCCGATTTGGAGCCTATGATGGGGCTGGCGCCGGAACTGGATAATTTCTATGTGGCTGCCGGTTTCAACTCATTGGGCATTCTGATGGGTGGTGGTGCCGGGAGGATCCTGGCACAGTGGATCGTGGATGGCGTGCCCGATGTCGATATCACCGAGGTCGATATCGCCCGCATGATGCCATTCGAGAATACGCCAAGCTATGTGAAAGACCGGGCGGTCGAATTGCTGGGCTTCATGTTCGATATCGGCTATCCCAACAAACATTTCCAGACCGCTCGGATGGCGCGCAGATCCGCCTTCCACGACCGCCTGGCGGCTGCCGGGGCCCACTTTGGGGTATATGCCGGCTGGGAATATCCAGAGTGGTTCGCACCCGAGGGGGTCGAACCACAAGCCGAATACACCTGGAAGCGACCAAGCTGGTTTGAATACAGCGCCGAAGAACACCGCGCTGCCCGCGAAAGTGTGTCCCTGCTGGATTACTCTGTGATGGGGAAGATCCTCGTGCAGGGCCGCGATGCGGAAGAGGTTCTTAATCGTATCTGTGCTAACAATGTGGCTGTGCCTATCGGGCGCTGTGTCTACACCCAATGGTTGAATGAACGCGGCGGGATCGAGGCCGACCTAACCGTCACCCGCTTGGCCGAAGACCAATTCCTGATCCTCACCGCCGACCGCACCATCAGGGCGGTGCAGGCCTGGTTAAGGCGCCATACACCACAAGATGCGCATCTATGCGCCACCAATATCACCTCGGCATACAGCGTGTTGAACGTGCAGGGGCCGAACTCGCGCGATCTCTTGAGTCGCGTGACGAGCGCCGATATGTCCAACGAGGCCTTCCCCTTCCTCACCATGCAAGAGATAGACATCGGCTATGCTCTTGTCAAGGCCATCCGTGTGACCTATGTGGGCGAGCTGGGCTGGGAACTCTATATCCCCACGGAATTCTCTCTGCACGTCTTCGATATCCTGATGGAAGCGGGGGCAGAATTTGGGCTGCGACTTATCGGGCTGCAGGCCCTGGACACCTTGCGCCTGGAGAAGGCCTACCGCGATTATGGCAACGATATCGACAATGCCGACACGCCTCTGGAGGCCGGCCTGAGCCGCTTTGTGAAGTTTGACAAGCCGGGCGGTTTCATAGGCCGGGAGGCGCTCCTGCGCCGGAAAGAGGCCGGGTTGGAATACCGCCTGGTGCAATTTCTGCTCGAGGACCCGGAACCGCTGCTCAATTATGGCG
>Ga0164310_10002434_pt1 | contig 10710 bp, 12 predicted proteins | sample GuaBasSedimGuay1_FD_121795 | JGI IMG/M metagenome (GOLD analysis project Ga0164310, IMG submission 121795) | Subseafloor sediment microbial communities from Guaymas Basin, Gulf of California, Mexico - Guay1, Core 4569-9, 0-3 cm | ecosystem: Environmental > Aquatic > Marine > Hydrothermal vents... | reverse complement strand
CCGAGGCCAGAGATCTCGGCGCTGATATAGAAAAAGGCACTGCTCGTGCCATCCACCGCTACCATGTTGTGCGCAAAGGAGACAATCTTTACAGGATTGCCAAGGAATATGGCATTTCAGTCCATGAGCTATGTCGCCTGAACAAAATATCACCGAAAAATCCCATTTTGCCAGGCCAGAGGTTATTGATCAGTTCAGCGACCCGCCGATGAAGATAGTTTTCCGATTGTCTGTGTTATTTCCACTACCGTATAGAGCTTTGCCTTTAGTCGGCAACGGGCTGAAAAAGATGGTTGCTGCTACACTCGTTATTTTTTACCTTTTCGTTCCGGGTGTGGTGCAAGGAGTCTATGGCACATCTGAAGGACCTGCCAAGCTCCTGAAAAGTGCTGACAACTGCCGGAAAAGCCTGTTTCGTTCAACTGGAAAAAAGAAATATCGCGACAATTGGTTAAAGTGTATTCGCAAGTATGGGCTAATTTACAGTCGCTATCCTGTAAGTGAACAGGCACCCTGGGCAATGTTTAGGGCAGCCGGGCTACTTTCAGGGCTTTACGCTTACTCGGGAAGATCGAAAGACCTGGACAGAGCCATCCATTTGTACCAGCAATTGCTGCGCAAGTACAAGGGACATCGTCTCGCGGACGATGCACACTACCGTCTTGGACAGATTTACTACAAATATGAAAAAGACCTCATCAAGGCCCGTGGGGAATTATTGGAGGTGTGCAAACGATATCCCTCAGGGGATATGCGGCCAAAGGCTGAAAGCCTTCTTAACAGAATATCCGGCGAACTGCGGAGAAAAAGGAAGCCCAGAAACAGAATCAGTATTAGAGCTAACAAAAAGCGGATTGCAGTCAAAAATATCCGGCATTGGTCAGCCCCCAATTATACAAGGGTTGTTATTGACCTCGATGGTCCGGTCAAGTACAGCCATCACTTGCTCGATGCTGATCCTCAACATGGTAAGCCGAGAAGGATTTACCTCGACCTCAACAATGCCTGTATATCCCCTCAAATTGGTAGCCCTGTACTGATAACAGGTAATCTTGTTAATCAGGTTAGAATAGGTAGATACAAAAGAAATACCGTTCGAGTGGTGCTTGACATGCTGGACGGAGGGAGTAGCAAGGTCTTTCACCTCTATAGTCCTTTTAGAATCGTTGTAGACATACGAGGAAAGCAGAAGGTCAGCACACCCGTTTGTGGCATTAGAGCCAAAACGGTAGTCATTGATTCGGGGCATGGTGGAAAGGATCCAGGGTGCACTTTGGGCAAAACAAAAGAAAAGGATATTAACTTCGAAATAGCCAAATATCTTGCCAAAAAGTTGAAACAACAAGCCGATCTCAAAGTGTTTTTAACAAGAACAAGAGACGATTTTGTTCCTTTGGAGCAAAGAACAGCATTTGCCAACACAAAAAAGGCTGACCTTTTTATTTCATTGCATACCAATATTGACAAAGACAGAAAAAAACGAGGACTGGAGACCTATTATCTCAACGTAACCACTAACCCTGATTCTATGATGGTTGCCGCAAGGGAAAATGCTTCTACAGAAAAGGGGATTGGGGAACTCCAACTGATCCTTCAAAAGCTCATGTTGAACCACAACATCCAAGAATCCAAAAGGCTCGCACATGATGTACAAAAGGCAATGGTCTCTCAGTTAAGTGCCAAACATAGAGGAGTGCGAGATTTGGGGGTTAAATATGCCCCGTTCTATGTATTGATTGGAGCGGAAATGCCTGCAATTCTAATCGAAACTGGGTTTATCTCCAATCCAATAGACAGAAAACACCTGCTCTCCCAAGGATACCAGAGAGACCTAGCCGATGGAATATGTTCTGGAATGCTGTATTACCTTAGCAGAGCGAAGCTCGACTGCATCTATCACTGAGCAATATTTTGTTGTTTTTCTTGCTATTTTCATGCTAAATATACAATTAAGATAATAGTTTTTCAATTCAGGCTCCGGAGTGCGTAACATGCGTCAAAAAAGAAAGACCAAGCCTCCAGTGGTAGTTTCCGATATTCACGAGAAGCGAACTAAAGAAATCATCTTTTCAATCCGGAGGCTCATTCAGGCTAGCGAGCTTTATTCCAAAGAATTAAACAAGAAATATTCTATCAGCGCTGCACAGCTGAACTGTATTCTTGCTCTTTACGAAAATGGCCCCCTCTCCCCTTCCCAGATCGCCAAGCATATCCTTGTAAATTCCAGTACCGTAACAGGAATCATTGACCGATTAGAAAAGAAAGATTTTGTCAAAAGATTAAGAATATCTCCTGATCGTCGGATAGTTACTATAGAGTTGACAAAAGCCGGGAGAAAGCTTGCTAAGAATGCCCCTCCACCTATTCAACAGAAAATCATCACCGGCCTAAGAAGACTTTCAAAAAAAGAAATAGATCGAATAGCTCTCGCCCTTGCCAAACTCACCAATATGCTTGATGTCGAGGACATGGAGGTCACATAGCCTTTATAGAATGTCCAAGATTTTCTTTTGATTAATGATTCCCCAACTTATCTGAGCGTCCTGACCAACGTTGAGATATTCCTGAACAGCATCTAATTGAATATTCACTCCCTTGACATCTGTGTAGCCATGAGATAACCTTTCAATAAAAATCACTTCAGTTGATATCATTTTATAAGAAACGTTTGCGCTTGCTGTTGCCAAAGGAAGCACTTCCTTTGGCCTTCTGTTAATTATTGCAAAGGTTCGCTGGTGTTCAACTGAACTCCTACGACATGAGCCTAGAAGCACGTGCAGTGGCGTTCAGGATGGAGCTAGAGGGCCCACCGTGCAAGAAGAGAGGGGATATAAGGGCATTTATTTGTTAAGCAGTATGCTGTGGGCTAGGTGGTCAAGGTTCAAATTCGGCAACTTTAGAGAGCAACCGATTTCTGTTTGCGGATAGGTTCTAATGAACTCAGGGAAAGACCGCTGGTCTTTTCATAAAGGAGGTCTTTTGAGATGTGTACCATTTGTGGGCATTTCGCCAAAAACGCGAAGATTAATTCATCAGATATCTATGATATGCTCGTGAAAATGAGCCATAGAGGCCCCGATTCCCACGGGGTTTATCTGGATGGAAAGTTAATTAGGGCTAAGGAAATCAAAGAATTAACAGAGCAGTTCACAAGGGAAACTCACATCGCTCTGGGGCATTCAAGATTGACCATAATTGGCAAAGAAGGATTGACGCAGCCCTATCGTTCCTGTGATGGAAAGCTGTCATTAATACACAATGGAGAAATCTATAATTATCAAAAACTGAGGACTTTCTTGCTAAGGCAACATAAATTCCAAACGAGTAGTGATAGTGAGGTAATTGTTCACCTACTGGAAGAAACCTATCAAGGCGACCTTTTGGAGGCAGTGGACAAGGTTATCGGCCTTCTTGACGGAATGTACGCATTAGCTGTTACAGACGGCAGATCTGTTGTTGTGGCTAGAGATCCTATTGGGAAAAAACCCCTCTATTATATCATCAACGGAGATGTAACCTATTTTGCCTCAGAAAAGAAAGCCCTATGGAACGGCAAAGATACGCCCAGAAGGTTAAACCCAGGGAATGTATTGAATATGGACGACTCGGGTACAAATGAGTACGAAGGGTTTACTCTTCAGCTCCCCCAAATTGATATCGTGGATTTCCGGGAGGCCGTTGAAGCTTACAAAGAAGTGCTGATCGCTGCGGTTCAGAAGAGGCTCAGCGGGCTTAATGAATCCAGGACTGGAGTGATATTTTCGGGAGGTATAGATTCTGTGCTGATCTCTAAGCTACTGCAGCGTGAAGGAAAGAATATAATATGCTATTGCACTGGCACAGGAGATTCTGGTGACATTGTTGCGGCTCGCTCAGTGGCTGAAGATATGGGCCTTGAACTCAAAACAACCATTATCACAGAAGATATGGTTGAGAATATTTTGGCCGAGGTTATCGAAAATGTGGAAGAGAGCGGGCTTTTACAGGTAGAGGTGGCTATACCCATGTACTTGGCTGCAAAGCTGGCAGCCCAAGACGGGATAAGGGTTATGTTCACGGGCCAAGCAGCAGACGAACTGCATGCGGGCTACCCGTGGTATAATGAGGTTGTCAGCAAATTTGGTTACTTGCGTCTCCATGAGAGGCTCTGGGAAGACTTGACATTTTTGTATACTGACACCCTTGAAAGGGAAGATAAGCTTACGATGGCCCATTCTATAGAACTCAGAGCTCCATATCTTGACAGAGACGTCATTCAGACCTCGATGCGCATATCTCCCATGCTCAAGATTGAAGGGGGGATGGATAATCTTCGAAAGAGAGTACACAGAGAGGCCGCAGTAGAGTTGGGAGTTCCACCATATCTTGCTTTTAGACCAAAAGACCCTGCACAGTCAGGTTCGGGCATACACGGTATTGTTGAAAAGATAGCCAAGAGATGTGTTCAAAGAGTCGACTCTGACCTAGTAGAAGAGAACCTCAGAAGAGACAAAGGCAGCCTTTATCGCTATGACGAGGATGTCTATGGCAGCGCTGCAGCGCGTTCTTATCTCCAAAGGATAGAAGAAGAAATTCAGAGCAGATTTATACCCCCTTACTTATGCTGTGAGAGAAGGCGAACAGCAGCCTTATGAAATGCCCCTGTTAGTTCCCTAAGTCGGGTTATGGGATAATAGCGAACAATGTGAGTACACAGACAAATAAAGGACAGGTTTTGGATGAAAAAGCGAACAAGGAAGAGAGTAAAGATATGTATAGCTCAGATAAATTATAACTCAGAAAATATTCAAGCCCATGTTGAGAGGATAAAACGTATCATTGAAAAACACAGGTCATATGATCTGATTGTTTTTCCTGAATTGATCTTGCATGGTCACCCTTCTTTTGAAAGGCCTGAAGGGTTCCTCTACAGGAAGATGAAGATTATGTATAGCGCCATCTCCAAGGATCTATACCGCTTTGTCAAAGAGCTGGATGCCAGGGTGATTCTCGGAGAGATCAAAAGATGGGGGGAGAGGTATTTCAACCTTGCCTCTTTTATCGACAAGAATGGGACGCAAAGCTATGCAAAGACCCATGTTCATTGGACAGAGAATTTTGTTCCAGGAAATGAGCTCAAGGTTTTTAACTCGCCCCTGGGGAAAATCGGAATCAACATTTGTTTTGATGCGGCCTTTTCTGAGGTGTGGCGGGTACTATCACTTAGAGGCGCTGATTTGATCGTTAATATCTCTGCTGTTCCCGCGGAGTTTCCCTCTGAGTATATGTGGCGGAGGCTTGCAGGGGCAGCCATTTTCAACCAGGTCTTTGTTGTCTATGCCAATCGTCCTGCGAAATTCTTCTCTGGCCACAGTGCTGTGTTTGGGCCAAGGGGAGAGGTTGTGGTAAAAGCGCCAACAAAAGAGGCCATTATTGAAGCAGAAATGGATCTAGATCAACTCCGCCAATGGCGCTCAGAAGAAAAGATCTTTCCTTATAGAAGGCCATTGCTTTATAGGGAAATTACGCATCGACACAAAACCGGCCTTTTGGCCAGGCGTCCCCGTAGAAAAAGGGCAAGCAGGTCAAGGTAAAGCCATTTTTTCTTGGGCAAGATGACTGCCCAAATCAAGGGAGGAGCTTACCATGAGAAGTATGCGGAGACTAATGATTGTTGTCTTGCTTGGCATGTCCATGATGAGTCTTGGTATCCAGATTTCCGGTGCAAGTGAGACAACGACCATGGTATTTCTAACATGGAAACCAAACCAACCTCATGTCTGGAACCGTCTGATAGAGAGATTCCAACAAGAAAACCCCCAAATACGGGTCAGGCTCCAGGTGGGCCCCCATTCCTCAACGCAGTATCATGCCATCGTGACACAGCGCCTCAAGAATAAAGATTCTTCCTTAGATGTTTTTTTATGGATGTTACCTGGCCCCCTGAATTTGCCAGCGCAGGATGGGTGGCGGACCTAACCCCCAAATTTCAACCTGCTGAACAAAAGAAGTTCCTTAGAGGACCAATTACCGCAAATACATATAAAGGGAAAATATATGGTGTCCCTTGCTATCTTGGAGCCGGCCTTTTGTATTACCGGAAAGATCTCTTAACAAAATACGGATTTAAACCACCCACATATTGGCAAGAAATGCTCAGCCAGGGAGCAAAAATTGTTCAAGCCGAATCTGATCCGGACCTATATATCTATTCCGCCCAGTTCAAACAATATGAGGGCCTTGTGTGCAACATGCTGGAGTTTATATGGTCCAATGGTGGCCAAGTATTAGATCGTAAAAGCCGTCAGGTATGCCTGGATGAGCCGTCCTCAATAAAAGCTATAGCCTTTGTGAGGGACAAAATCATTGGAGAAGCGGCCCCCCAAGGAGTAATCAATTACGAAGAGCCTGAGTCACTGGATATTTTTGTTCAGGGAAAAGCAGTTTTTCACCGCAACTGGCCCTATGCCTGGGCAGTAGCCAACAGCAGCAAGGAATCCAATATTGCGGGAAAAGTGGGCGTATGCCCCCTTCCCTCATTCCATGGACACAGCTCTGCGTCAACCCTCGGGGGGTGGCAATTCGCAATAAATAGGTATTCAAAGCATTTCAGGGAATCTTGGCGGTTCATTGAGTTCATGACGTCGCATGAGACGCAGAGGCTTCTAGCATTAGAGGCGGGGCTGGCCCCTACCCGCTGCTCCGTTTATACCGATCCACTGGTTTTGGCAAGGATGCCTCATCTCAAGGCCTTTCTCCCGGCGTTTCAGAAGGCCAGACCGCGCCCTCTTTCCCCTATCTATCCCATGATTAGCCAAGAGCTTCAGCGGTTTTTCAGTCGTTCAATTATCGACAAAGAATCTGATATTTCCAAAATGGCAAAAGAAACATCCAGAAAAATTGAGAGGCTTTTGAAGCTGGAGAACATGATCGGGAAATGATTGAGAGGGATCAAAGATTATATTTTGCACTGCTTATCCCGGCATCTTTGTTGTTGCTCTTTTTTATCGTGGTGCCAATTGGTGAGTCTATTTTCTTGAGTTTTCACAGACTCATCATTGGCCTTCCTCAGCTTCAAAACCCTTTTGTGGGCTTGGATAACTATAGGGAGCTGTTGCTTGATCCGGTAGCGCGTCATTCTTTTTTGATCACATGCGTCTTTGTAGCGGTCAGCACTTTTTTTGAGCTTCTCCTGGGCCTGTCTATGGCCCTTTTGATCAATCATCGTTTTCCTGGGCGGGGAGCGCTCAGGGCATGCGTACTTATTCCTTGGGCTATCCCCACGGTTGTCGCCGCTCAGATGTGGCGGTTTTTACTGAATGATGCCTATGGCATGATCAACTATATTGTATTTGGATCCATCACCTCGAGTTATATTCCCTGGTTGGCCCGACCTAAGACAGCCTTAGGAGCAATTATAATAGCAGATATCTGGAAGACCTCGTCTTTTGCAGCGCTGATTATACTAGCCGGTCTACAGGTTATTCCTGAGGAACTCTATCAGGCTGCCAAGGTGGATGGTGCGCGTGTTTGGCAGCGGTTTAGGTATATTACGTGGCCATTGATACGGCCTGCATTACTCGTGGCCCTGCTTTTCCGTACCATTGACGCATTCAGGGTATTTGACCTCCCATTCGTCATGACACAAGGTGGGCCGGCGGATGCAACAAATGTTTTGCAGCTTTATGGATATAAGAAAATGTTTGTCGAGGGATGGATGGGCTATGGATCAGCTATATCCGTATGTATCTTTGTCATAGTCCTGATCCTTTCCATAACATATGTCCGAATGGTCGGTCGTAACCTGTTTGAGGCAAGCTCATGAGGAGTGAATCGTTAAAGAAAGCTACGATTTTCTGCGGTGTTATCTTGACTGCCATATTCTCCCTAGGCCCTTTCTTGCTGTTTGTTTCCTCTGCCTTCAAAACACAGGGTCAGCTGACTGCTATCCCGCCGCAGTGGCTGCCAGCATTTTCCCTGGAATTCTTTGCTTCGGCATTTAAACGTTATAGAATTATCGGTTATTTATTGAATTCCACTATTGTGGCCGGATCTACTACCCTCATAACGATGTTTTTGGGCACATTGGCTGGATATGCGCTTGCCAGACTGCCCAGGCAATTGGCTCAAAGCATTCTTATAGGTATCCTTGCCTGTTCAATGTTTCCACAGATCTCCATAGCAGGACCGATTTGGCGATTCCTCAGGCTCGTGGGATGGCTGAATACTTATCAGGGCCTTATACTTCCATATGTCGCTCTTACACTTCCTCTATCAGTATGGATCTTGACCATTTTCTTCCAGGATATCCCGCGAGAATTGGAGTCTGCGGCCCTTGTGGACGGGTGCACTAGGTTTGGAATCCTCGGCCGGATAATATTGCCAATTTCGTTGCCGGGTGTTTTCACGGCCGCTATCTTGAGCTTCATATATGCCTGGAATGAGTTTTTCCTAGCCCTATTGATTATGACTGATCCTAGCATGCAAACCATGCCCGTGGGTATTGCCTTGTTTCAGGGAGAACATACAATCCCTTGGGGTGAAATTGCAGCCGCATCTTTTATAACGACCGCGCCCTTGGTTTTCATGGTGCTGCTTTTTCAGGGGCGCATAATCAGTGGATTGTCAGCGGGAGCCGTCAAGGGATAGCAGCAATGGCGTCACTGGAACTCAGAAAAATTACCAAACGTTTTAAGGATGTGGTAGCCCTCTCGCAGATAGATTTATTGGTGGAAAATGGAGAGTTTTGCGTACTCTTGGGCCCCTCAGGTTGTGGAAAGAGCACGTTACTTCAAATTGTGGCAGGGCTGGTGCCGCAGGATGAAGGCTCCGTTCTTTTAGACGGCGAACCTGTAGATCACCTCAGCCCACGGCACCGGGATGTAGCCATGGTTTTCCAAAATTATGCCCTTTATCCTCATATGACCGTGGAACAGAATTTGGCCTTCGGCCTTCGGATGCGCGGAGAGAGCAAAGAGTTCATAAAAATGAGGGTCTTGGAGACTGCTCGCCTCCTAGGGATGGAAGGGCTGCTAAAGAGAAAACCAAAAGAGCTGTCTGGCGGCCAACGGCAGCGGGTCGCTATGGGCCGCGCCCTAGTTAGAAAACCTAAAATCTTTTTGCTGGATGAACCCTTAAGCAATCTGGACGCACAACTTAGGGTCAGTGTCCGAATGGAGCTCAAGAGGCTGCACAGACAGCTTGGGAGTACAATTCTTTATGTCACCCACGATCAAGCGGAGGCCATGTCCTTAGGTGACAAGGTGGTAGTTATGCGCGAAGGAAGGATCCACCAGGTGGGTACCCCTGAAAACATCTACGAGCACCCTGCTGATACATTTGTTGCCAGGTTTTTCGGTACACCGGAAATGAACCTTTTCAAAGGAAGATTGGTCGAAGTAGGCGGAAAGCAGATTTTCCGTAGTAAGGATTTTTCGATTGACCTCGAAACTACCCCTTCAAAAGCACGGAGCGGGAGTGTAGAGATCGGCATTCGGGCCGAGGATATAGCGATCGCGAATGATTTTGAAAGTCCCCTAAAAGGAGAGGTAGAAATGATTAGCAATCTCGGCTCTGAAAGGTATGCACATGTTCGTATCGGGTCATCAACCGTTACCCTTAGGTGTTCCAAAAAGGAATCTCTCAAACCAGGTGAAATTGTGTATTTGGTTATGGATCATTCTAGACTCCATATCTTTTACGAAGGTAAAAGACATGAGGAGGTGAAAAAAGGGGCAAATGAAAGGAAGAATTGAAAGTTATAGCGAGCAAAAGAGATTTGGCTTTATTAATGCAGACAACGGCACCAGGGCCTATTTTTATCGTGAGTCCATCGAGGTCAATGGCTATATGCCCATCAAACCTGGAGATCGCGTGAGCTTCGAGATAGTCGATACGATCCAAGGCCTAGAGGCCAGGAAAATCAGACTTCTTAAAGACTAATGAACTCATATTGGATAGGATATTTTTCTCCGAGTACCTGCCTCAAAGTTTGGCATAGGCGGAAACGTTCCGAAATACCGAAAGCAATTATACGATCTTGGTTGAGATCCCTAGGGCTGCTAATCAGTCTTTGCTTCTTTTTACCCACTTCGGGTACATGTGATAAGCAAGAGATTTGATTTTCCCTTACCTCCAGTTCAACATCATCTACTATGCCGGTCTGATCCAACAGGGGCTTTGGAATGCGAACCCCCTGAGAATTGCCGATTTTCACGATACGGGCTCTCATGCCCCCCTCCCTTTCTGCTAATGTGCTTACATTGTAATTACATTTGAGTGGAATTGCAAGAACTCAATATTCTTTTTTTGAAGCATTTGCCCTCCGAGATGTATTGGCTTACGTGTTGAGTCTATCCTATTTCTTGGAAATGCTCATATCTTGCAACAATCTTTTCTGGTGCCTTGAATTGCAGTTTCCAGGGGGTGAAGGATATGTTGTTCTTGTTGCCAATGGCTAGGCCTTTTGCTCCTTCACAAGCAGGCAGGGGCCTGGGCTGTGGGGAAAAAGCATTTGACTTTTCTTCACACATACTTCAAGAAAGTAGGTCTCTGAAAAAATGTGGCTGAGTAGGAGGAAGTATGGATAAGGAGAAACATTATAGGGGGCTGGAGAGGATGTATCTTGCTGCACCCATAAACCGAATATTTGAGCCACGTATAACGGTCTCAAGAGAGATGGCTGAGATAGAAATGGATGTGGACGATTCTTTTTTCCATGCTGCTGGGGCT
>Ga0164310_10002432_pt1 | contig 10716 bp, 13 predicted proteins | sample GuaBasSedimGuay1_FD_121795 | JGI IMG/M metagenome (GOLD analysis project Ga0164310, IMG submission 121795) | Subseafloor sediment microbial communities from Guaymas Basin, Gulf of California, Mexico - Guay1, Core 4569-9, 0-3 cm | ecosystem: Environmental > Aquatic > Marine > Hydrothermal vents... | reverse complement strand
GTCTGCGCTTGTAGTCTGCAGCTTCAGCCCCGTCCACCCAGCCGTCAGTATTTATTATGAGCACGTCCACGTCGAGCTTCTCAGCCCTCTCAATGATTACCTTCATGCCCTCCAGAACCTTACCCAGCGCCCTGCCGGGGCTCGTGTAGCCCACTAGATATGCGTCTACCACCTCCGCCTTCGTCAGGTCTGACACTGGCTCCCTTATCTGTCCTAGGCCTATGGTTGTTGGTGGGCCGATGTCTGACTGTCCTAAGTCGGCGTCGATTATTCCAACCTTTGAGCCTTGGAGTGCCGCTCTGTTCGCTAGGTAGGTGCAGAGGCTTGTCTTACCCGAGTCCACACCCCCGAGTACTCTGACACGCACAGGCTTCTCGCTTTCGATTATCCTCTCAGCCGCCTCCTCCCAAGATTCAGGTATCGTGCTTTCCTCAACCTCATCGACTGAGCCACCCTCACCCAAGCGGATTTCGAGAAGAGCCTTCTTATCCGTAGTTATTGGGGCTCTGCGGCCAACCTGAACAACCACACGGCTCTCAGGTTTTAGGACGAAGCCGAGTATGTTGGCCTGGCCCTTCAGCACGGTTACGGTCGCTGGGCCGTCCACTAGAAGCGTTTTGCCAGACTTTAGCAAGTATTTATCCAACTTCTGCACCTCCGAGTTTTTCTGCTTCACGGTAGGCCTCAAGCTGAGGGATTTATCTGGAGCTTTATAAAAACTTTCAAACCCGCCCCTCTGCAAGGGAAATCCTTACTCGGTCTCCAACTTTAATGTTGAGGCTTTTTGCGGCGTTCCCCCTGTTAATCGAGACCTCAAGCAGGTCATTGTCCCCAATTATCGTCAGAACCTCCCCAACCTCAGCATCCCCATAGGCTGAGACGAGCCTCAACTTCATCTCTCTACCTTCAAGCTCAACTTTGAGCGTACATCCATCCTTTATCCCGATTTTGTGCAGCATTTCCTCAGATATGTTCGTTATCGAGTTTCCGAACTGGTCTATGTAGAGTATTTCTCCCTCTATGGAGTTTCCCACAATTCTCGGTTTAGGCAGATCTATAACGACGTAATCGTCTATCTTCCTTCCGAAGTCGCTTGGTTTCACTCCTAAGGCGAGGTGTGCGGCTGTCGGGGCGAAGATGTCCCTTCCGTGAAAGGTTCTGGAGATTTTTGGGAGTAGGTATTTCCTGTTCTCTATGTGGTAGACTGCCTTTATGCCTTCCTGCATAGCCGCTGGAATCAGGAGTCCGTTGTCTGGGCCGACGTAGAGGTGGCGTTCCGCATGCACGATGATTGGTCTTCTGGCTGTTCCTACACCCGGGTCTACCACCCCGACGTGGATTGTCCCTTCGGGGAAGTATCTTGAGGCTTCTAGGAGTTTTATGGCGCCCAGCCTTACGTTGAACCTCGGTATGTCGTGTGTGATGTCTACGATTTCAGCCTCTGGGCAGATGCTGAGTATGACTGCCTTCATCTCTGCTACATAGATGTCGGATGTCCCGAAGTCTGTTAGCAGTGCGATTATGGGCCTTTTCATCGCCTATCCCAGCCTGTCCCCCTAGAAAGTCTACATAAATCCTATTAGGCTTTCCCATGAAAGATTTTGAGTGGAGGAGTTGATTTTGGCTTCTCGTGTCCTAATCATGCTTCCGGGTCCGACCAACGTGCCTGACAGGGTTCTGAGGGCTATGGCCAGGCCAATAATCGGGCATAGGGGTGCAGAGTTCCACGAAATCTATGAGCGTGTGGAGGAAAACCTGAAATACGTCTTCCAGACGCAGGGAGACGTCTACCTGCTCACATCCTCAGGCACGGGAGCAGTAGAGTGTGCTGTGGGCAACCTCGTCTCCCCGGGCGATAAGGTTCTTGTTCCAGTCTTCGGCGTCTTCAGCGAGAGGCTCTCCGAGAACGTTCTCAGGCATGGTGGTAGACTGGTTAAGCTTCCCGTAGAGTGGGGACAGGCACCGACAGTCGGCCAGATTGAGGAGGCCCTAGAAAGGGAAGGCGACGTAAAAGCCGTAGCCATAGTCTACAACGAAACCTCCACAGGCATAACCGTAAGAGACCTACCGAAAATCGCAGAAGCCGCAAAGAGCCACGGCGCCTACACAATCGTAGACGCCATATCAATCCTAGGCGGAGAACAACTACCAGTAGACAAGTGGCGAATAGACCTATGCGTTACCGGAAGCCAGAAGTGCTTGGCCTGCCCCCCGGGAATGGCCTTCATATCCGTTTCTGAAGAGGCCTGGAGCGCCATAGAGCAAAATCCGCAGAGGCCCTACTACTTCGACTTAATCTCCTTTAGACGCTTCCACGAGAGGAAGGAGACACCATTCACGCCCGCAGTGCCCCTGCTTTTCGCAGTAGACGAGGCTCTGAAGATGATTAGGGAGGAGGGCTTGGAGCGTAGGTTCGAGCGGCACGCCTCCTGCGCCAGAGCCTTCTATGCGGGACTCACAGCCTTGGGCATGAAGGTTTATCCGAAGCAGGAGGCCTACCGCTCAAACACCGTCATAGCCGTTGAACTGCCGGAGGGCGTGGACGATACAAAGCTTAGAGGACTGATGAAGAGCAGATACGGGGTGCAGATTGCCGGAGGCATGGGTAAGCTCAAGGGGAGCATAATACGCATAGGATGCATGGGCATAGTCTCGGAAGTCGAGACCCTAACCACCATCTCAGCCCTAGAAAACGCCCTACTGGACATGGGCCACAAAATAGAGCAGGGCGCAGGCCTCGATGCGGCGAAAAGGGCCTTTTAAGGCTAAAGCCTAATAACCACATCTACTAAGTGCTCAACAAACTCGATGGCGTCCCTCTCCACCCTCGACACGCCTGTTCCAAGGTCTTTCGCCAGTTTCTCCCCTTTATAGCAGTTCGCTATGAAGGTCTGGCACTTCTCCATAGCTAGAACGACTTTGCGTGGTTCTCCAGCCTGCAGATATATTGACAGGTCGTTTATTATCAGGATTGGTGTTGGCTCCTTTATGAATTTGTCGAGCAGAGGCTCTATGGCTTCTTTGTTGAACTGCACGTATGCTAGTAGCTGTTCAGGGGTTTTCGCAGTGGTTCTCGGAGCCTTAACCTCTTTTGGCCTCCAGTAGCGCACCCTACTCACGCTGGCTGTGGCTTCGGAGAGCAAACCGCCAACCCTCATCCCACCAACGTTGATGGTTTTCGGTGCCATGTCTATGACCGTTATTTCGTTGGCGTATCCGAGGCCTATGGCCTCTTCAAGAAGCCTAGCCGTCAGCTTCGTCTTCCCTGAGCCTACATCCCCAACTATCAGGACACGCCTCCCAAGCAGCTGCCTAATCGACAAGTCTTTCAGCAATTTCCGCTCTCCTCAACATCTTTATGACTATGAAGCCGAGTATGCAGCCGGGTATGCTGCTCGCAGCGAAAAAAGTCCAGAAGAAGGCTAGGGGCTTAACCCTCCCTATGAGAGGCGCAAAAACCAGAGCGCTCAGCGTCGCTCCTATCACAACAGTCCCTATAGGCTCTGTTAGGGCTGCATAGTCGCTTCTCCTGATGTAGCGGTGGACTAGGCCAACTACGAGGGCGCCTGGTATTCCGCCCGGGAAGGCGAAGATTGTCCCGAAGCCTGACGTATAGCGTATGATGCCTATTGCTGTGGCGATTCCTGCGGCATACCATGGGCCTAGCAGGACGCCTGCTACGGCGTTTATCATGTGTTGGATTGGGTAGCACTTTGTTGGGCCAATCGGGAAGTAGACGATTGGCGCCAGGACGACGCCAATAGATATGAGAACGGCTGTGAGCGCAACCCTTTTGCTCGAAACCTTCACCACAACCCCCAAGGATAACCCAACTTGCATGAAGATTTATTTTGCGGCTTTTCTCAGAGCCTGCAGGCTTTCGCCTCAAAGCCCCTCAGCCCAGCTTGGGATAATTTATTTAGCCACGCGGCCATAGAATGCCTTAGACGATGCTGGGGGATGTAGCACTTGACAAGGGCTCTGGTAATAGGCGATTTTCATATCCCAACAAGGGCGAAAAGTCTACCAGAGCCTCTGGAAAGGAGAATCCTGAGCGAGAATTTTGACCTAGTTTTGTGCACAGGAGACTTGGTAGACCCAAGCATGATGGACTTTCTCAACAAGCTTGGGAAGCTCTACGTCGTTCAGGGGAACATGGACTTCCTGAAAAACCCGACCCAGCGTAGGCTGAGAATAGAGAAATTCACAGTCGGCCTGATACACGGCACAGGAATCTACCCAAGGGGGGACGTGAAGAAGCTGACACGCCTAGCACTAGAAATGGACGTAGACATACTAATCTCAGGACACACCCACAAAGCCTCAATAAATGAGGTAGACGTAGATGGAAGAAAGGTGCTACTACTAAACCCGGGCTCAGCCACAGGGGTCTGGAGCGGAGGCTTCGACGCAGGGCCACCCTCCTTCATGATTCTCGACTTCGAAAAAGACGAGGTAACAATACACCTATACGAGCTGGAGGGTTCGGAGTTCAGGGAGACAGTCTACCAATTTAGGAGGTAAAGCAACGTGTGTCTGGCTGTTCCAGCGAAGCTTCTGGCTATAGGCCCAGACGATGAGGGAATTGTGGATTTTGGAGGTGGAGTCAAGAGAAAAGTCAATCTCATGCTCCTCGACAAGTCTAAGCTGAAGCCCGGGGAAACCTACATAATTGTTCACGCAGGCTTCGGCATATCCATCCTAGACAGGGAGGAGGCCGAGAAAACCCTGAAGATATGGAGGGAAATCCTCGAGGCTGAAGCCCAGCAGGAAAAGCCGTGAACTTATTAAAGCGGTCTCCACGTAAATTCTAGGCGCCTCCCCTCACAATAGTGGTGGTGCAGAGGAATGCCGATAGAAAAGGGAGACTTCATCATAATCGACTACGTGGGACGGATAAAGGAGACAGGAGAAATCTTCGACACAACCATAGAGGACATAGCAAAGAAGGAGGGAGTCTACGAAGAGGGACAAATCTACGAGCCAAAACTCGTAGTCATCGGAGAGGGATGGATACTAAAGGCGTTAGAGGAAAAGCTCCTAGAAATGGACGAGGGCCAAAAAGCAACCATAGAAATACCGCCAGAACAGGCCTACGGAAAAAGAGACCCCGAAAAAGTGCGAATAATACCACTAAGAAGGCTGGTCTCCAAAGGAATAACGCCAAGACCCGGAATGCGAGTAAACGTAGACGGGAGAATAGCCACAGTAAGAACTGTAGGCGCAGGAAGAGTCCAACTAGACTTCAACCACCCCCTAGCAGGAAAAACCCTAGTCTACGAAGTAACCGTAGTGAAGAAAATCGAGACGCCTAAAGAGAAAATCCAAGCCCTCATACACCGCAGACTGCCAGCCGTCGAGCCGGAGAAGTTTAAGCTCAGACTAACGAAGGCGAGCGTCCGCATAGAAGTCCCAGAGGACGCCTTCTACATAGAGGGAATCCAAGTGATAAAGCGTGGAATAGCGATGGACATACTGAAGTTCTTCCCGGAGATAAGCTCGGTCAGCTACATAGAAACTATAAAGAGGAAAGAGGAATCCAGCTAAAAGGGACTAAACGTGTCGATGAACCAACGCCCTAACTAAATTCAAACCTCTCCTGCACTCCACCCTTTCACCCAGCTCCAAAATCTTGCATTTGTCCCCGTCTTTTAGCCCTAGAGGGAAGCAAAGGCTCCAACTCGGACAGTCATTTACATCGCACTTCCTAAATTCCAGACGTATTACTGCGCCCTCAACGGCGACCTCTACTGGTATTGCTGTCGATATATCCGCCTCGACGACCCTCACCGCCCTAACCCCGCCTTCGTGGACGGGACAGGGCAGAACATTCTCCAAAACCTCCTCAACAACGTAGACTCTGCCCTCCTCAACGTTCCCCAAACAGACACTAGAATATTTACAGCCTTCACACAGAGAACTCGCCCCCTCGTGTAGAAACTTCATGCCAACCCTCGCCTGACCAACTCCTAAGAGGGTAATCACGCCCCGTTTCATCCCACTAAATTCTAAGAAATGACAACACTCTAAAAGTTTATTTTATTCCATGCAAACTACCTAACTAGCAGGAGGAGACTGAGCTGAGAAGAAGGGAAATTCTAGCGATTTTGGCGCTCGTAGTAGCATTCATGCTATCATTGGAGCCCATCATCGCCGTCTGCCAAGAAGCCTACGAACCACCCTTCACGGACACAGACCAGCTGGACGAAGGCTCATACATAGCTTATAAGGTGCACCTAAACGGCGGATTCATCACAAGACAGAAATACAGATTCTACCTAGACGTGCCAGACGACGTAGATTTCGACCTCTTCCTAACAAAAGAGCTACCAGACCAACTAGACTGGGACTGGCTCGTAGAAAACGCAATCGCATCCAGCTACCAAGAAGTGATAAGTCTAGGCGTAGACGAAGAAATGGTCGTAACTGTAAGCTCTGAGGGGGACTACTGGCTGGTAGTAACGGCGACAAACTGGGAGGGTGGGGACAACTCAGGAACCTACACGCTCAGAGCGGAGTTCATAGGCTACGACTACAACATGCTATTAGGATTTGCGGGCGGAATAGCCGTCATTTTGATAGTGGCTTCGCTTGCACTGACAAGGGCTAGGAGGCCTAAGCCCGAAGTGGTCGAGAGAACCTACGAGGAGGCCTTCCCACAGGCACGGGAAGCTGCAGAGGTAATGACCTGCCCTGTTTGCGGCTCTACAATACCCTCGGATTCTGTGTTCTGCCCCGAATGCGGCTCCAAAATTCGATAGAAAAAACGCTAATGAGAAGACCTGACACTTTCCTCCTTTTTTGTGCGGGTTGCTGTGCCGCCATGCCTCGCCGGAGAGGCTGAGAAGGAGCAACATAGCAAACTTTTTAAACCGCCTAGAGAATTAAACACATGCCCCTTTTCGAGGAGCAAACAGCCAAACGGGGTTAGTAGGTTTTAGGAGGTGTGCAGTTGGAGCCAACCCAGATGGCTTATAAGGGGACGACCACCGTAGGCGTGGTCTGCAAAGACGGAGTCATCCTAGCCTCAGACACAAGGGTAACAATGGGATACCTAGTAGCCCACAAGAAGGGAAAGAAGATACACAAAATAGACGAACACCTAGCAGTAACAATCGCAGGAGGCCTAGCAGACGCCCAACGCACAGTAGACATACTGAGGGCAAACGCATCACTCTACAAGCTGACAACAGGAAGAGAGATGCCAGCGAGCGCAGCCGCAAGGCTGGTGGCGAATGTTCTCTTCTCCACAAGATACTACCCCTACCTCACACGCATACTAATAGGGGGCAAAGACACAGACGGCTACCACATCTACTCCCTAGACCCGCTCGGAAGCGTAACGAAGGAGGACTGCGTCGCCACAGGCTCAGGCTCGCCAATCGCCTACGGAGTCCTAGAAGACCAGTATAGGAAGGACAAGACCGTCGAGGAGCTGCTTCCAGTGGTCGTTAGGGCTGTGGATTCAGCCATGAAGAGGGACATAGCCAGCGGGGACAGCTTCGACGTTGCCATAATTAGTGAGGAGGGGTATAGGGAGCTAACCGAGGAGGAGAAAAAGAAAATTCTGGATGAGTCGAGATGACACTAACTTTAAACCACATGGACAAAATCAGAAGGAGCATATTGGAAAACATACCGAAAGACGCAGAGGTCACTAGGATAGAGTTTGAGGGGCCAGCCATAGCGATCTACGCAAAGAAGCCTGAAATCCTCATAGAGCACGGCCACATCATAGCGGACGTTGTGAGCTTCATAAAGCGTAGGATAGTCATCAGGCCTGACCCTGACGTGAGGCTTCCAGAAGAGGAGGTAGACAAGATAATAAGGAGCATAACCCCGAAGGACGCCGGCATCACAAACATCTTCTTCGACCCGAGCATAGGCGAAGTCTACATAGAGGCTGAGAAACCCGGCGTTGTCATTGGAAAGGATGGGGTGAACATAAAGAAGATTGTGGAGCAGACGAAGTGGAAGCCGCTCGTCCTAAAAACCCCAGCGATGAAGTCGGACGTGCTACACTACATTAGGGGAACAATCTACACGGAAAGCAAGGAGAGAGAACGCATACTAAGGACTGTCGGGGAGCGTGTCTTTAGGCCTCCGACCTACGGGGCGAGGGAGGTAAGAATCACAGCGCTAGGAGGCTTCAGGGAGGTCGGCCGCTCAGCCATACTCGTTCAGACGAAGGAGAGCAACATCCTCCTAGACTGCGGAATAAACCCGGGAACCTCCAGGCCAGCAGACGCCTTCCCACGCCTAGACCTCCCAGAATTCGACCTAGAAAACCTAGACGCAGTGATAATCACGCACGCCCACCTAGACCACTGCGCCTTCGTGCCCTACCTATACAAGTACGGATACGACGGCCCAGTCTACTGCTCCCCACCAACAGCCGCCCTCATGACGCTACTCCAGATGGACTACCTCGACGTGCTAGCTAGGCAAGGTAGACCCGCACCCTACGACGCCAAGAACATAAAGGAGTGCATCCTCCACACAATACCAATAAGATACGGCGTAGTAACTGACATAACCCCCGACACGAGGCTTACTTTTCACAATGCAGGCCACATACTCGGCTCAGCCATCGTCCACCTACACATAGGAGAAGGCTACTACAACATCGTCTACACAAGCGACTTCAAGTTTGGAAAAAGCCTGCTGCTAGAGCCCTCGGTCTGCACCTTCCCCAGAGTTGAGACGCTAATCATGGAGTGCACCTACGGGGCTCCAGAGGACGTGATGCCGCCGAGGGTGCAGTCGGAGCAAACCCTAATATCAATCATAAACGAAACGCTGGAGAAGGGCGGAAAAGTCCTCATTCCAGTCCCAGCAGTTGGAAGAGCCCAAGAAATCATGCTTGTGCTAGACGCCTACATAGGGCGTGGACTGCTGGCTGAAGTTCCAATCTTCATAGAGGGCATGATTTCCGAAGCCACAGCCATCCACACAGCCTTCGCAGACTACCTCTCCTCAAAGATTAGGGACAGCATACTAAGGCAGGGTGTAAACCCGTTCAAGTCAGAATACTTCACCGTACTGAAAGGCTACGTAGACAGGGAGGAAATCGCCGAGGGAGAACCCTGCATAATCCTAGCCACCTCAGGCATGCTTGAGGGAGGCCCCTCCATAGAATACTTCCGCTACCTAGCCCCAGACGAGAGAAACGCCATAATCTTCGTGAGCTACCAAATCGAGGGAACCCTCGGAAGCCGTGTCCAGAAGGGCCTAAAAGAGGCACAAATGCTCAACGAAGACGGACGAATAGAAATAATTAAGGTGAACATGCGGGTGGAGACCGTCAGCGGTTTCTCCGGGCACTCAGACAGGAGACAGCTTTTGAGCTATGTGAAGCACATAACCCCAAAGCCAGAACGCATAATCATCTGCCACGGAGAGAGAAACAAGTGCATACGCATAGCCTCGCACCTAGCCAGAGCCTACCAAGTGAAGGCTATAGCGCCAGAAAACGCTGAGACGATAAGGTTGAGGTAGACGTCTTTTCATCAAGTCTACACGCTTTTATGGTAGACGCTTCATCAGCTTCCAAGCCCTATCCCCAACGTAATGTAGGTTCTTCACAACCTTCCCCCGCTTAGCTTTGGCCAAGTCCTCAGAGCTTAAAAGAGCCGAGCCGACGGCGATAGCCTTCCCATGCCTCTCGTCCACAACCACGACGAGGCTCTCAGGCTCGAAGCTCCCATCCACACGCACAACCCCGGGAGCCATCACATCGGCGCCGTTGATTATGTGCGGAACCGCACCCATATCCACCACAACACGAGGTAGAGCGTCTACCACCTCCGCATAGGTAAGAGCTGGAACAACACGCCCACCAACCTCAACCAGCCTAGCCTCACCGCCAACCAGATAAACCCTAACACCGCCCTCCTCAACAACCTCGACGGCGACCTTACCCCCAAAAAGCGTTTCAAACGAAAGACCCACCTCTCTAGCAAAACTCTCCAACAGTCTACGCCCCTCCCTACGACGAATAAAATACCTCCTAAGCCTCATCCTACAATAACTTACACAAGCACAATTTTAACCCCTCCCCCAACAGGCTCAAAACTTAAATGCAAATACCTTAAATCTATCCATGTCTAGTGAATAGAGGACTGGAGGCCAAGAAGCAGATGAGCGAAACAACAGAAAAGATGTTGGAGAAAAACCTCGGACAAATAGTGATAGTCAGGCTGAAAGGCGGTAAAAAACTGAGAGGCAAACTGAAGGGCTTCGACCAACACCTAAACCTAGTCCTAGAAGAGGCGGAAGACATAACTGACATAAACGACGTAAAGAAACTCGGAGAAATCGTGGTTCGTGGAAACAACGTGGTCATTATTTCACCGCCACCACCAAGAGGTGAATAAAAATGGGCAAAGGAACACCCTCCTTCGGAAAAAGAGGAGGAAGACCAACCCACATAAGATGCAGAAGATGCGGAAGACGCGCCTACCACGTGAGGAAAAAGAGGTGCGCAGCCTGCGGCTACGGGGCATCACCGAGAATACGCAGATACAGCTGGCAAACAAAAGACCTCCACAGAAACCGCCTAAGATAAACAACACAAACCAAAAAATATATACGCACCAAAAACAAGCCCATAAAATGGAGAACAGAGGGCCGGTAGATCAGTCTGGAATGATCGCCGCGTTGGCATCGCGGAGGTCGCGGGTTCAAATCCCGCCCGGTCCACCATTTAACTTAATG
>Ga0164310_10002430_pt1 | contig 10717 bp, 10 predicted proteins | sample GuaBasSedimGuay1_FD_121795 | JGI IMG/M metagenome (GOLD analysis project Ga0164310, IMG submission 121795) | Subseafloor sediment microbial communities from Guaymas Basin, Gulf of California, Mexico - Guay1, Core 4569-9, 0-3 cm | ecosystem: Environmental > Aquatic > Marine > Hydrothermal vents... | reverse complement strand
TTCGCCCTGCCCCGGCCTAGATCGCTCGGTTTCTGGTCTCACGGCCGTGACTCCGGGCCCTTTTCGGACCCCGCCCCTCGCCCCCGTAAGGGGGCTGCGGGCCTGTCGGTTTCCCTACGCCTTCGGGTTTTCTAGACCCTTAAGCTCGCCACGACCGTGAACTCCCCGGCTCGTGTTTCTAGACGCAAGGTACGACCCCGGTTCTCTCCCCTCGTACTCACCGGTCGCCCGGTTTTCCTTCGGGGAGACTCACTCCTTTCGAGCCGTACCACTCGGTCGCCGCCTGGTTTCAGGCTCTTTTCACCCCCCTTCCGGGGTGCTTTTCAGCTTTCCCTCACGGTACTAGTTCGCTATCGGTCTCGGGACGTATTTAGCCTTGGAAGTTGGTGCCTCCCAGCTTCCCACGGCAAAACCAAGCCATGGTACTCAGGATACCGGTCTACCCCTTCCGGGTTACGCCTACGGGGCTGTCACCCTCTACGGCGGAGCCTTCCAGCTCACTTCGGCTTCCCCGGCGAGGGGAACGACCGGTCCTGCAACCCCACATTCCCGCAGACTCTTCGCCTGCGGGTTCAGTTTGGGCTCTCCCCCGTTCGGTCGCCCCTACTGAGGGGATCCCTGTTGGTTTCTTCTCCTCCCCCTACTAAGATGTTTCCGTTGGGGGGGTTCCCGCTCGGTACTCCCATGAAAGTTTCCCGAGCATCACGGGTTAATAGCCCGTGATAGGAAGCCCCATTCAGGAATCCCCGGATCGAAGGCTACATGCGCCTCCCCGGGGCTTATCGCAGCTTGTCACGCCCTTCTTCGGCGCCCGAGCCGAGCCATCCACCAGGCGGCTTAGCGTGTTGTGTCTACCAGGTGTGGACCTGGTATGCGTCGTGCATGGACTGTACACGGCACTCATTTTTGTCGTGCCCTTCACCCGAGAGGTTGTGCCTCTCGAGTTGCATCTAATTTAAAAAGTGACAGACCAGCACAAACCCCCGTATGTATTGAATAATTAAGGAGGTGATCCGGCCGCAGGTTCCCCTACGGCCACCTTGTTACGACTTCTCCCCCCTTGCCGGGTCCAGGTTCGACTTAGCCCCTCACGGAACTAAGCCTCACCCAAACCCGGCTCGGGTGGAGCGACGGGCGGTGTGTGCAAGGAGCAGGGACGTATTCACCGCGCGTTGATGACACGCGGTTACTAGGAATTCCAGGTTCACGAGGGCGAGTTGCAGCCCTCGATTCCTACTGAGGCGGGGTTTATGGGATTGGCTTCCCCTTTCGGGGTCGCATCCCATTGTCCCCACCATTGCAGCTCGCGTGTGGCCCGGGGGTTAACGGGGCATACTGACCTGCCGTAGCCCCCACCTTCCTCCGGCTTAGCGCCGGCAGTCCCCCTAGAGTGCCCCAATCCCCGTAGGGATTGGGTAGCAACTAGGGGCGGGGGTCTCGCTCGTTGCCTGACTTAACAGGACACCTCACGGCACGAGCTGGCGACGGCCATGCACCTCCTCTCAGCTAGTCCGGCAAGGTCGTTAGCCTGGCCTTCATCCAGCTGTCGCCCCCGGTAAGGTTTCCGGCGTTGACTCCAATTAAACCGCAAGCTTCACTCCTTGTGGTGCTCCCCCGCCAATTCCTTTAAGTTTCAGCCTTGCGGCCGTACTCCCCAGGCGGCAGGCTTAACGGCTTCCCTGCGGCACTGGGCGGACTCGAAGTCCGCCCAACACCTAGCCTGCATCGTTTACAGCTGGGACTACGGGGGTCTCTAATCCCCTTTGCTCCCCCAGCTTTCATCCCTCACCGTCGGGCGCGTTCCAGCCGAGCGCCTTCGCCACTGGTAGTCCTCCCGGGATTATAGGATTTCGCCCCTACCCCGGGAGTACTCTCGGCCTCTCCCGCCCCCTAGCTCAGCAGTATCCTCCCCAGCCCTCGGGTTGAGCCCGAGGATTTCAGGGAGGACTTGCTGAGCCGGCTACGGATGCTTTAGGCCCAGTAAACATCCAGACAACTCGCGGGGCTGGTATTACCGCGGCGGCTGACACCAGACTTGCCCCCCGCTTATTCCCTCGGCTTTTTACACCGAGGAAAAGCCACCCTCAGCGGGTGGCACTCGGGGTAACCCCGTCACGGTTTCCCGCATTGCGGAGGTTTCGCGCCTGCTGCGCTCCGTAGAGCCTGGGCCCTTGTCTCAGTGCCCATCTGGGGGCTCCCGCTCTCACGGCCCCTACCCGTTATCGGCTTGGCGGGCCTTTACCCCGCCAACTACCTGATAGGGCGCAGCCCCATCCTCGGGCGATTGCGGCGAGCATGGCGCCGCAACCTTTTCGGCGCAGACCCATTCCAGGTGTCTGCGCCTATGGGGTATTAGCCCCAGTTTCCCGGGGTTATCCCCCTCCCGAGGGTAGGTTAGCCACGTGTTACTCAGCCGTGCGCCGGGACCGACCATTGCCTCGGCCCCGAGACTTGCATGGCTTAGCCCCACCCCGATAGCAGTCGGGTCCGGCAGGATCAACCGGAGTTACGCCGCAAGGCGGCGGGGTATACACATGTAATACGGGAGTTTGTGCTGGTCTGTCTTGGATCCAAACGTCCAGCCGATATGGCTGGTTTGTTTGGATCCTCATCTGTGTCGCCGCAACCGGAGGCCTTCCCTTCATTATGACCCTATAGAGGGTTTACTCTGGGAGGGCCGCCGTAGGGTTGCGGCTCTATTTTCTGATGGTTTGAAAGTGCTTTATATATTTTACTTTTAGTGTTTTATCTTTATGGCGTGCGTACATATTTTTTTATGTTTTTTGTTAAACAAATACAGCCAGAATTTGGGTTGATTCTTGATTAAAAATTCTAGATAAAGATGAAATAATTCAGCAAATTATCGGAATCGACTGTATAATTTTGTTACATCGATATTAAATTCTGTTCTATGAGCTGGAGCTATCCGTGCTTGTCTGTATGCCAATGGTTTTTGCACTTTGTAAAATATCCCAATTGGTATTTTATCATTCCATTCGAGCGCTTTCTCTAATGCTTCGCGGAAATTTGTGGAGTCGTGATTTTCTAGTTTGTATACTCGTTCACTATAGTATTGGTAGGTATTATAATACGTCACGCATGGTTGTAATACATCTATAATAGCAAATCCTTTATGCGTTATCGCTTCTTTCATCAGATATTTTAAATGATTTATATCGCCTGCAAAACCACGAGCCACGAAAGTCGCTCCACTCGCTATAGCTAACAACACTGGGTTTAAAGGTTCTTCTAGTGAGCCATATGGCGTACTTCTGGATTTAAAGCCTTTAGGACTTGTCGGCGTATATTGTCCTGTTGTAAGACCAAAAACTTGGTTGTTATGAATTACAAGAGTTATATCCACGTTTCTTCGCGCTGCATGAGGCAGATGGCCTAGTCCTATGGAATAAGCATCTCCATCACCGCTAAATCCTACAACTATTAGCTCAGGATTCGCTATCTTTATTCCTGTAGCCAAAGGTAGCACTCTTCCATGTATCGTATGGAAGGAATTCACATTTACATAATCGATAATTCTGCCATGGCATCCTATTCCCGAAACCACTACCAATTTTTCAGGTTCTATTTTTAATTCTTTCACTGCTGAAATAAACGCTGACAATATAGCATAGTTTCCACAACCAGGACACCATGCCCTTTTAACTTGAGTTTGTAGCTTCATCCTAACACCTCTTTAACTTTTTTAACTATCTCGTGAGGATAGAAAGGGCGGCCGTCGTACTTTAACAATTTCTCTTTTACGTCAACATGTAAATGCTCGTTTAGCAAGGTATTCAATAGACCTGTTCTATTATTTTCCATCAAAATTACTATTCTACCTTTTTTCAACTCTTTCCTTAGCAGCTCAACTGGAAAAGGTTCTAGAAAAACTACTTGCAAAAGCCGTGCATTGATCCCGTCCTTTTTCAAGTCTTCAATCGCCTCTAATGCCGCACCTTTAGGACTGCCCCACGTGATTAATGTCACATCTCCTTCGCCGTAGACTTTTAGAGGAATTAATCGTTCAACGTATTGCTTGATGAATCTTTGTTTGCGAAATCTTTTGTCTATCATAGCTTTAACCTTAGAAGCTTCGCTCGTTCCGTGACCGTACTCGTCATGTTCGCTTGAATTTGCCTTTACAACAGCATTTTTAGTACCGGGTATAGCCCTGGGCGAAATCCCAGTTTCAGTTATTTTGTATCGTTTATATGGTTCGTCCCCCTTATACTCCCCCGTTATAAGCTCCCCTCTGTTAATCTTTATAAGAGACTCGTCAAACCTCCTCGTTGTCATCTGACTTTCTGCAAGATGCTTATCCGTCAGTATTATCACCGGTACTTGAAAGAGCTCCGCAATGTTAAAAGCCTCTACTGTTAGATAGAACGCCTCATCAACATCCCCTGGCGCAACTACTACTCTCGGAAATTCTCCTTGAGATGCATGTAAAACGAATCTTAAATCTCCCTGCCCTGTAAACGTAGGCATTCCCGTGCTTGGACCAGGCCTTTGAGCAACTACAATTACTATAGGCGTCTCTGTCATAGCAGCCTGTCCTAAAGCTTCAGTCATTAACGAAAATCCGCCTCCCGATGTCGCGGTCATTGCCCGAGCTCCCGCATACGCCGCACCTATTACCATGTTTATAGCAGCTATTTCACTTTCAGGCTGCAAAACAATTATATCGTATTCATTCTCTACAGTAGCTAGTAAGTGAAGAATTGGCGAAGCGGGTGTCATCGGATAAGCAGCAAAAAAACTCATCCCAGCTTTTAGCGCGCCCAGTGCTACAGCGTCGTTTCCTGTCAATAGAATATTTTCGTTTGATTGTTTAGTTAATTTAAACGTGGTTAATCTGCGTTCATAATTTTCTACAACATATCTATAACCGTTCCAAGCTAGCTTGGAATTTATTTCAGCTAGCTCATTTCTGAATGTCCTGAAAAAAACCTTATTTAAAACTTCGAAATCTAAGTTTAAGAGCGCAGCAGCCGCACCAATGGCAACGCTATTCCTCATAACTTTTTTCCCACCAAGTTTATAGATTATATCAGTAAATGGTACTGCTATTATTTCACGCCCGCTCTCTTCGAGATTTACTGCGGCACTCTCGTCAGCAAGTATAATTCCAGAAGACTTAACTTTTGTTTTATGCTTTACAATAGTTTCCTTGTTCAGGGCAATTAACAAGTCTATTTCATATTTTTGACTATAGACTTTTCTTTTGCAGATTCGCGCTAGGTACCATACATGTCCTCCTCTTATGAGCGAGGGATATTCATTCATGGTGAAAACATACAATCCGCATCGAACAAGCGCTTTAGCAAGCATAGTACCCGCTGCCATGACACCTGCTCCGGCTTCCCCCCCGATTAGGACATTGATATCTAAGTTTCGCATAAGCCTCAACACATTAACATGGGACGGGGTGAAATTAAACCATTAGCATTCATATTTAATAAATTATACTTGTTTATTATTTTATTTTTTTAATTTATTACCCTATATTACTAAATTATTTTTAGTAATATTATTACATATGTCTTTATAAAATTGCATTGTTGAGAGATTAACCTTTCTAACAATATTTATTGAGCTATTCATAGTGAAACATTGCTCTTAATGTTCTCGATTGATGTTAAAAATTGATACCTTATAGTTGGAGTAGTTTGCTCAATCTCTGCTAGTAATTTTTCAATTTTTTTAAAACTAGTTCGAAACGGAACTATAGGTAGCTTATTCAATGCAGCATATGTCTCTATGTGTTTGCGAGGAAATTTCGCAAGTGGCAAGATATATTTCAAAGTTAAAAAATTCAGCCTTAACTTAATCAGAGAACGTAGAAATGTTACTGATGCTGATTCTAGTGAGAAAGGTAGTATTTGCACGAAGCTATTATCTACGCTGGGAACAGTTTCTATTCTGTATCTAGCTGTTATCCAGCTTATGAGAGGATTCTTTTCATATTCGATTACCACAAAGCTTGTATTTTTTATTTTTCTAGATACAATACAGATTATTACGATAGTTTCTGTACTTTCCAAACCAAGAACTGCAAATTTACGCTTTCTTTTCGCTTCTTCCCTTAAAGCTTTCATAACTCCTTTTTCTACTCGTTTTATCAAACACCTCGCGCAAAGTTTCTCTCCGCTTGCACGTGAGTAAACTATGCTGGGTCTCTTTCTGCAAAGACTACATGTACTCATGTAAATATTTGATATCATCTATACCACTAGTGGTGCCCTAAATATAATGTCTTCTAGGTAATAATATGGTGTGTAAACTTATATAAGTGAGACAACAGGGCAAAATGTGAAAATATGAAATGGCAATTTTATTATAAAGCATATGGCGATCCTAAATTATTAGGTGAAGTTTTATTTTTGGCATTTAAGCGAATAAACAATTATAGCGATCAATATCCTATCGATGTAGCTGGTCATGGACCGCACTGGGGAATCAGAAAAATCTTGGTTCAGCCCTTAGAAAAACGTAAGCAGTTCGAGCTGGTAGATGAAATATTCCCCTCCAATGCAATTGAAGAATACAACGTCTATGATATAAAGATACAGTATTCCTATCCTAGAAAAGGAAAAAAGGGTTATGCAACACAAGACTACTACCGCGTAAGTATACACTATAATCCAGAAGAACAGATTTTGTTATTTGATTTTGTTAGAAGGAGGGGTCTGGGTAGAACATCTCCGATGTTCATATTGTCTTTATTAGAAGAAAAAATAACGGAAATAGCTTACGAAAGGGAAGAGTATAGAGACGTGGCGATTGCTAGATTGACTGTTTGTTGATTATAATTCCACATTCATTTCAGCGACCACAATATCTATAATTCTCTCATGAACTTTGGCTATGGGTTGGCTGGCATCTATGATATAGCCATTTTCTTCCTGAGCTAATTGTATGAAATTTTTACGAACAATTTTCAGCTTATTATTCTCGAATAACTCAAAGCCGAACCTCGAGACTTTTATACGTTCAAGCGCCACTTCGACAGGAACATCGAGCACTATCAACACGTTAGGCTTCAAGAAGGGAGAATTTACTGCTATCAACCATTCCTTATTGCAATTCAGTGAACCATATGCTATTGATGAATATTTGTACCTATCCGTGATCACAACCTTACCTTGTCTCAAGGCGGGAATTATTAACTGATTTACATGATGACTTCTATCTGCAGCGAAAAGCAGCTGCAATGTTGCTGGGTCTGTTTTCCATTCACCCCTAAGCGCGGCTTTTATCAATCCTCCAACTAAGCCATCGGTGGGCTCTTTTGTTAATACTGCAGGATGTCCTTTTTCTAAAAATTTTTCATATAGAAGCCTTGCTTGGGTAGATAGTCCAGCTCCATCTATACCTTCTATCGCTATAAAGTATCCTTCCTTCATCAAAAGGAAGTATCCGTTTTTCTATATCAACTTTTTGCGCGAACTAATTAAACTTATATTTTCTTAATAAAGTGTTCTCTAGGCTTGTTGAGAGGTATCGTAGCATCTATACCAAGTTTTGATGTTAACATTTTTTCCTGATCTGCGGAGGGATCTAAACTAGACCCGCGAACTCCAGAGATTATGAGTAAATCTTTATCCGGTTGCATGCGTGTTACCATAGCCCACTCTATTTCTACTGGATTATCTACATTAATGTCTTCATCAACCACTATCACCATCTTGAGTGAGGGATGAGCGGCAAAAGCGGCCAACATAGCATTTTTCGGATCTCCTTCATTTACTTTCTGTATGGATATGACGCAACTTAACCATCCGCAACCTCCATCGGTAAGCCTCACCTCTTTTACCGATGGAACAACATTCTTAACTGCATGCCATATTTTCGCCTCCCTATAAAAACCCATCAAAAGTTTGTGCTCGGTACCAGCCGGCAATATGGCTTGATATATCGGCTTCTCTTTTTTAACTAGTATCCTGTCAACTCTGAGCACAGGTTGACGTCTTTTAATATCATGAGTACCCGTTATGTCAACGAAAGGACCTTCCCATTCCTCTCTATCGATTAAAATTTCACCTTCCAATATAATTTCGCAATCTGTAGGCAGAAGCAAACCGCTCACATTGCTTTTAAAAACTGTTAGGCCATTTAACAATTTTGCAGCAACTTTCAATTCATCCACTCCGTAAGGAGGAGAGGATGCTGCAGCCAATAGCAGAAAGGGATGCACCCCCAGAAGAACAGCAACTTTTAAATTTTCACCTCTTTTTTTAGCTTTTTGTAAAATACGATATAGGTGCCGCGGGACTATTCTTATCACTAAATGCTTTTCGTCGATAACAAGCATGCGGTGAATCGACATATTTTGAAATTTTTCTTCACAATCTTTCGCAACAACAATACCAGCTGTAATATAAGGACCAGCATCACCTTCATAATATGTTAAGATCGGTAAATCGTTAAGATCTCCTTCAAAAGCTTCTAAGTTTTTTGGCTTGCTTGTTACTAAAACATCAGCTGGATGCTCGCAAGCATCTAATAATCTCTTGTAAGCATTTACATGATTAGCAACTTCAAAAATTTCTAATAACTGCTTTCTATTAAGAATGGTATTTGCCACAACTTTAAACGGTTTATAATCAATATTTTCAAATAATACTATCATCTTTGCATCGTACTGCTTGATTAATTTCGTTGCCTGATACTTAGATGAAAACACTTCTTTTACTTTTAAAACTCTTCCTCTTGCTGTCTCTTTTTCAAGAAACTCCCTAAGTTGACCGGATTTCATCACTTTCTGCCCGTTGTATAATTTTAATATAGTCAGCATTTATCGTAATCGGAAGAGGGTATGCGGCCTCTGAAATCTCTACTTTAACCTCTCCTCTCGACTTATCAACATAAACTACTTTGCCCCTCATTCCTATAAATGGTCCCCCGGTAATTTCTACTATATCATTTACTCCTATTGTTTCAATAATTGGTCTCGGCATAATGTACTTCTCTATATCCTGATAGCTTAGAAAACCTTTTACAACACCCTTGGCATGCCTAAGACCGCTCGTTAAGCTTGAAAGTATAAATGGCATTTCAGTTTCAAGAAAAATTGCTCCCTTAACTTCCTCTACGACAACAATAGATTTCACAGGGAAAGCTTGTTTTATTATAGTCTTTCTCGATTTTCTCATAGCTTCTAACCGGCTCTCTAGCATTATAGCTACGTTGTACTCTTGCCCAACTGTTGTTCTTAAGGCAACAAAGCGCCCCTTAAGCTCGCTCATTATATCACCCTGAGTATAATATACTATCTAGCTGTTCTATATCTATAAAGCAAAAACCCTATTATAACAGCTACTATGCTTATAATGCTTATTATAACATACTCCTTCGGAATGCCTCCTATAGGTCTAAACTGCAGCGCTGATCCCAACAACTGAAAAATGTAACCCAAGCTTCCAAGAATTGCACAGCCTATCAATACGACTTTTAAGGTTAACATGAACTCCTTTTTTTGCGGTTTCCTAGTAAACTTTACCACCATAACGTAACTTTTTATCTTCTCGGACAAACCCATACAATCTCACCCCAACAAATGTTTTAAAACTGCCTTTGCTGTATGTAAACGATTTTCGGCTTGATCAAAAACAACCGAATGCTTAGAATTCTCTATAACCTCATCTACTACTTCCTCACCTCTATGAGCAGGAAGGCAATGCATAAAAATACAGTCATCTTTTGCGAGCTTCAGTAAATCCGAGCTAACTTGATATCTTGGCATAAAAATCTTAATTCTTTTTTCTCGCTCTGCCTCCTGTCCCATACTCACAAAAACATCTGTGTATATAACATCTGCTGAGTTAGCGGCTTCTTTAGGATCTTCAGTTACCTCTATGAATGCTCCAGATTTTTCTGCATCATCTAATAAAGATTCTAGAAGATGCAGGTCAGGCGAGTACTCTCGAGGACAGGCAATAGACAAATAAAGCCCAAGTTTTGCTGAAACAACAATTAGAGAATTCAATACGTTATCTGTTCCATCGCCAATAAATGCTATTTTTAAACCCTTAAGCTTACCCTTTTTTTCGAGAATCGTTTGAATATCTGCGAGTGCTTGGAGGGGATGAAATTTGTCGCTAAGCGCGTTTACAACTGGTATAGACGAGTATTGTGCCATGATTTCCAAATCTTCATGCCTGTATACTCTGGCTATGACCATGTCAAAGTATCGGCTTAATACACGTGCAGTGTCTTTGACAGGCTCGCCTCTTCTAAGCTGCAGCTCATCTTTAGTAAAGCTATAAACAAATCCCCCAAGCTCGTTGATAGCAACCATTAAAGAGGCTTTAGTTCTTGTCGAGGGTTTCTCGAATATCAACGCTATGGATTTTCCTTCTAAAAATTTTTGAACTCTTAAGCCTCGCTTTCTATCCTTCTTAAATTTTATTGCAAGATTTATTATCTCCATGATTTCTTCGCTTCCATAGTCGACTAGATTTAAAAGATGCCTCATCCTGATCCTCTCTACGCTAGGTATCTCTATCAGAGTATACTAATTTAAATATTTCTAGCAAATTTCTATTGCAAGCGCAACTGGTGTTATATTAAACTTCCCATAAGAGAACTTTTTGAAAATACTGGAAGTAAGCTACTGTATTAACTTAGCAGTCTAAAACGTCCGGATTGACTTTAACAAGTCGTATTTCAAAGTTTTAAGTTTAAAATCCTTAGATTTTGCAAAGTCAAAAAAAGT
>Ga0164310_10002429_pt1 | contig 10720 bp, 18 predicted proteins | sample GuaBasSedimGuay1_FD_121795 | JGI IMG/M metagenome (GOLD analysis project Ga0164310, IMG submission 121795) | Subseafloor sediment microbial communities from Guaymas Basin, Gulf of California, Mexico - Guay1, Core 4569-9, 0-3 cm | ecosystem: Environmental > Aquatic > Marine > Hydrothermal vents... | reverse complement strand
TGTTGCATTCTCATGTCCTGCTCGCGCTTCTTCTTCATCAGGCTGTCCTGGACTCTCTTCGGCACTTTTATCGTCTTCGGAAATTCTTTCTTCTCGGTCTTCTTATCAGCCATTCTCATCACCCCAATACGTAATACTCTAAATCGTCTATATACGCATAATATGGATCTTCTGAGTAAGACACACCTATACCAAATAAACCTGCTGATAATGGAGACGTGTCACTTGCGATGGCGTGTATTATCTGATTTGATGATTCATCATAAACCGAAAGCTCCAGATATGCCACTCCTCCACTATCCCGAACCCTCGCATCCATTTTCAACCACTGTTGTGGGTACACGCCTGATATACTACCACTGGTTAACGTCGATGAAGATCCGTTCACCCTCTTTACTATGTGATAACTGGTGTAATCGCCTGCTCCTCTCTTTAGATATACAAGGTAATCAGTGGGATTCGTCGGAAACTGGCTTATGCGAAACAGGAGAAAAGCTCGAGTCTGTAATGTTGTCGTGTTTGGATGCCAGTAATATAAGACCATCCTCTGATCCAACGCACTTGAAACTGTCGTGTTCTTACCAAGGACCGAGATACCCGCAGCAGTTGATCTAAACGACTTTGAACCTGAGTAGGCCTGCTCTGTTGTCAACGTCCACGACGTACTGTTCCACTCAAAATCACTCGCATAGCCTGCCATCTTCATGCCTCCATATCCCACTGATACGTAAGAGTCGAAGTGCCCCAATCCGTCAACTCCTCCATGTCCCAGGAGTAGACCATGACAGGGATGTTGGCACTTATTATCCTCATTCGCATCACCTCATATTCCCATGAGTGCTTTGTCATAGTTGTAGAGTGCCTGGATTTCCCAGGGTTGAAGGGTACGGTCTTTGTAAATGCGAACTACGCCGATAAGACCCTGGAAATACTGAACGTTAAGGTGATCTCTACCTATTTGAAGTGGTGCCCCAGCCGGTGGCTGGTTTATTGCATGTGACTGTGGTGTGGTCGCTCTCAGTTCGCCATCCATGTAGAGATATATCTTGACACCATCATAGACCGCCGCTATATTGTACCACTTATTGGTAGACGGGATCGTGCATTCAGCAGATTTCCACGATCCCCCATCGTCAGTAGTATCTACATAAAACCTTATTAGATCTCCCCTTATAAGCGTTCCCCATGTTCCAGCCTTTCTCTGTACTATTCTCTGTACCACTCCACTCGTCAATACTTCCGGGTAAATCCAGTGCTCCACACTTATACACTGAGTAGGATTGAGAGTGGGATCATCAGGAACGTCTACATAATCGTCACCATCAAGACTCAACACTTTATACTCACTCGGGAGTGTATACCAGCTCGCACCGTAAATTGTCCCGTGATTACCATTCCCACTCGTATCCGTCAGAGTGCTGCCAGACTCGTTCATCAACCACTCCGCAGCCAGTCCATTCCTTAGGACTGCACTCGGATTGCTGACCAGTCTGACACCTCTGAAGGTTGGCATTATTCCCTCACCTTCGCCTTCGTCTTTATCTTCTTGTTCTCAAGAATCTTCTTGAACCTGTCAATCGGTGTCTCCTCGCCTTCGGCAGGCACGGTCTCCGCGATGAAGTGCTCCTTGCCGTGCAACTCTATCTTCGTCACCCTCGTGATGTGCAGTGATGTCACCTCGGCATCAATACCTGCAATGTCCTTCAACAGCCTTTCCTCGTCGTCCTTGGGGACCTTCATTATGACCTCAACTACAACATACTCTTCTGGCATGTCAATCACCTCCTATGCGAGATTTGTGAAACTGTCGATAATCCAGTGCGAGAGCAACGATAAAAAAGCACCCAGCCAGAACGGAGAGCGGTAGCATTGTTGTCCTGGCCATCGGCGGATACAGATGGTCCGCATCAGGAAGTACCCCGAGTATCCCAAATATGCTGAAAACAAGAAGTGGGTGCATAAGCACCTTACTATGCACTCTGCGGGATACTCTATCTGCCACATCATCCACCTCCAGGCTTGATTGTCTTGCTCACCTTCCTGAGACTTACGAATGCCCACACTACGAAGACAAACCACAGCAACAGTGCGATTATGTCTCCCACCACCTCCGCAACCCCGTAGGTCATCGTCGTTATTACAACGTCGCCTCCTCCGAGCAGCGAGAGGATGACAATATAGACCATCATGGATGACATGGGGAGTGATATCATCAGTGCCGATATGATTGGAAACAGCATCAGACCTTCCTTCTTCGTCTCTATCCTGTAGCGTCGGACGTAATATAGGACAAGAATAACCTCCAGGAGGAGTGTTGCGAGGACTGCCACGTTTGCCATCTCCATCATACCACCTCAATATCTATCCTGCCATGCGGTTATCATGTCACAGTACAGGCTCTTCACTCCATTCTCAAGCGTCTTTACATACATATACAGTCCGAGCGGATTCGTCGGTATCTTCGAGGTCAGTTCGCCAACCTTGTTGCCATCAACATATCCATCTATCCTGACCTGGGAGTAGAACTCGAACATTATTGTGTGCGGAACCGAATCTATTGACACGCCTGTGTCCACATCCGTCGGCGATCCCGAGCCGTTGTCACACCGTAAATGCCACGTCGAATGGCCCTCGCCCGTGTTGTAGATAAAGTAGATGAAGTCATCATCAGCAGCACCTATGAAGCCCATTCTCACCTCCACATTCGTTATTGTCGGCACCTCCATTCTCGCTATCGCTGAAGGGTTGTACTGAGCGAGGAAGTCAAGATTGTCAAGATAGAGCGAATATGCAGCACCTGCGTTGTTGTTCGTGTTCAGGCTTATCCACCCACTCGGTCTCCCTGGGACCGTGGAGTAGTTGCCCGAGGACTCCCTCTCGGCCCACGAGTAGTTCGGGCCACCCTGCCAGAAGTCATCACAGAAGCATGCGGAAGCAGACTCCACTCTCGCATTAATGGCCCCATGCTTGAGGCAGTCAATACCTCCGTAGAGATACTGCTTCCTGTTCGTCCTCACCTCAATCACCCGCATCACGTCCTGTCCTGCCATATCTTGAAGTAGTCCACCCCCATGCTCTTCGCAGCATTCTCCAGCGTCTCTATGTAAACGTAAGGCTGGAGCCACCCTGAAGGCACCTTGTTGAACAAGTCCGAGGCTATGGGCACACCATTGATGAAGCCCTCAACCGTCGTGTCATCCTTGAACTCGAACCTCAGAACCACCTCGTCCGTGCTTGCAGCTACAGCCGTGTCAATGTCCTCAGGAGTCCCGCTCTCGTTGTCACACTTTAAGTGCCAGTCTGTATCAGCACTGCTGTCAAACTCGAAGTAGAGATACTCATTCGCTGCCGAACCTATGAAGCCTATTCTCACCCTTGTGTTTGATGTCTGTGAGAGCTTTAGACGGACCTCGATTGTTGGTCTATACAAATAGCGGAATGTGTAATAGCCACCCCAGTCGAAGCCGTAGTAATTGTTAGCAGTGGCCCCTGTCGTCAGCTCTATCCAGCCGTTGGGCATACTGCTCATCGCAGCATCGCTGCCCGTCGCCCCCGAGAGGGTGCTCCACTCCTTCTTGCCCATGCCGTCGTCGAAGTCATCAACGTAGTGATAAGCACCCTCCTCTATACGTGCAGATACACTTCCCCGATTGTTGCCGTCGACAAGAACGTGTCGGCCAGACGGCCAGTCGTCAACTCCGAGAAGAACGTACCTGCCGTATCCACCAAGAATGTTCTTAAGACCGCCAAAAAGAATGCCATAGGTGTTATCGTCAATGACGATGTTCGTGCCCGTGTAGTTTATCTTCATAAACCAGTCGGACAACGTGCTCGCAGTCGTACCGAGAGTAATCGCAGCGGAGCTTGACATCTCGGGCAACTTTATCATGTAATCGCCGATGTAAGTCGTGGCTGAGCCACCGCTTCCGTCAAAATACACATTGCCCGCAAGGTACAGGTCCTTAAACCTGCGATGTGAAGTATTCCAGTCATCGCTCCCAAGGTCAATCGTGTTGTCAGCGTCGGGTGTGATGGCACCGTGTATTGTTATGGCACCACTGCTGTCAATTGAGAATATATCAGAAGGAGTGTTGTCCTGGACCTTGAATGCGTAAGAACCCGCAGCATCACCGAGACGTGCTATTATGTCCTGGTTCGCAATCAGCTCCACGTCGTCATTTGGCCCATAGAGGTTGCTGTCCACCTTTATTCCGAGAGCACCCGTGCCTGCGGAGACATAGAGATAATTGTCATCACGGTAGATTTGACCATATTCAGAGCCTGATGAGTTGTAGAAGAGATATGATGTTCCGTTGTATGCCGCTGAAGGGTCAAAGAGATACCACTTCCCGCTATCGTAGATTAAGCAGATATACTGCCACTGGGTGTTCAGAGTGAGGGAAGTTGTTCCATCCCAGAAGGTATCGGTGCCACCGCATGTAACTGTGACAGCGTTTGAGGATGAGTCTATTTTTTGGATGAAAACAACGAGACCCTTGTCAGGTGCTGATGCTAACGTCGCAGTCACCGCACCAGCAGAAGCATCAACGAGGTAAACTCCGTCACCAATAGTTACACTAAAGTCTGCTGTCTTCGTTGTTACATTGTAAAATATGTTGTTAAGATAACCCTTCAGCCACCTCACAGTACTTGCACCAAAACTGTAGAGGTTGTTAGCACGAGGAAATATACTAAGGGTATTCACGTCGTTATTAGTTATGTCTATAACAGAAACATCACTCTCATTTCTTATTCTTAATACACCACTGTCGTCATAAATAGCAAAATATGCAGTATTATCAGGACGATAAAATCTTATAATTTTGCCATTCAACATCTGAAAATTTGAGTATAATGAAACTGCTCCTGAAATCGCTATTCGCAAACTCCCTGCATCTTTAATATACAAGTATTTACTCGCTTTATAATTAATTACAAAGTTTCCAGTACCGTCCTCATACATTTCGTGCTCATTACTGCCAATCTTCAGTTTACTGTCCAACTTTAGCGTAGTGAACGGCGAAGGCAACCCCAATGTAACACTGTCTATCTTCGTCAACCCGTACTTGCCACCGAGGACCCCCACGGGCGGGTCGCGGAATATATCATCATCGCTAGGACCCAGGAAGCTCATGGCCTACACCCTCCTTAAGTACACCCTAAGCTCCTCGACCGTCCTTGCGGAGCCCGAGAGGTCTATGAGCTGGACCAACGCCCGCGGCGCCACGACATCCACTACCCAGCCGTTCTTCGTGTTCGGATCTGAGGACGGGTCGTACTTGTTGCCGCTCTCCCTTGCGGAGTAGGTCCGCATGCCACTCACGCCCGTAGCCTCATTCGGACCCTGCCACACTTTGAAATCAAGCTCGCCGCCGGACGAAGCGTAGACGTAGCCAATTATCTTTCCGAGCCCGTCGGTTGTGAAGACGTCAGACTCATAGGTCCCATTAGCAGCGAGCTTGATGTTGTCCACACTCACGACGAGGAGCGTGTCCTGAGGTGGAAAGGCCGTTACCTTGTACGTCATCTGCGCTCACCTCTTAGAACGTTGAGTATTCGCATGAACAGCCCCGCGGACGGCGACGCTTGGGAGACCACCACCTGGGCCACCTCGCGCGTCACCTCCTTAGCAGGGGCCCTTCTCACTTCACCATACTGCGAGAAATAGCGGACCATTCCCTGAAAGACACCCTCCGCCACGGTGTCTATGAAGGCCCGCTCAATCTCTCTCAGATAGGCCTCGGAGTACCAATCCTCATGGACCGCAACAGTCGCACTTGCGGTGGTGTCCGTCCTGCGAACATATATCTCATCCACCGGGACCGGCACGACGAAGGATCCGTGAGCGTCTATCGTGTCGTACTTCTCAGCAGTCCCCTCACGCTTATAGGCTATCTCAAGCGTCTGGTCAGAGTCATTCGACAGCGCCACGCGGGCCGTCATGACGCCCGGGTCCCGCGAGTAGACCTTGACCCAGTCCGAGCTCTCGGAAATTATCACACGCTTCATGTCAGTCTTGTCCGGAGGAGCTGGGATAATCATCATCACGCATCACCTTCCCTAGTACACAGTTATTCCTTCCAGGTTCCGTCTCATCTTCTCTGCCATGGCAATGTTGCCCTCTGCAAGGTACTTGTTAATGTATTCCTCGCACTTGTATTTAAAGGTAGTGACCGCATACTGAGGGTCCCCGTAGTCCACCATTGCATTCACCAGCGTTGCGAAGGTGTCCGCCACGTCGGGCAGGTTGTCCCTGTTGCTGTCCAAAGTGTCTACAAGCACCTTGTCGTCCCACGCTATGTAGGACAGCGCCCCATCCGCGAGGGCCCTTATTCCGAGCTCCCTGAAGGTGTCGCAGGCTATGGCGATGACGTGCCTCCCCGCAAGCGTGTGCGTGTCGTTCAGCGTTAGGATGCCCCTGCTCAGCCCTGCGAAGTAGGGAAACTCATTGCCGATCCACCTGCCGCCGAGCCCGTGTCCGATGTAGACCACGAGAGAGCCTGCGGGAGCGGTTCTAATGGCACTGAGCACGAGTCTGCGGCGGTTGAGAATGCCCGTGTAAGCATCCACAGGCACGCCCTTCTCTCGACAGTGCTTGATTATCCTCGGAACCGCGAGGCTCGCAACGTAGGTGGAGAAGGTCTGCTTGGGATAGGACAGCACAACACGCGGAATGGGCCTGTACTCAACTTCCATCGGAGACGCCTCCTGAGAAGTCCACAACGCATCTCTCGCACTCCTCGCTCATCTGCTCTTGCTTCATTGATGTGGCATAGCGGTCGATGTCATCCTTCAGCCTGTCCACCTCCAGGTAGGCCTTCCGAATGACGTCCACGACGTCCGGGGGAAGCTCATTGTGCTCCACCCTCACGGGCAGCATGCTCTTCGCAATCTCCTGGCGGATCCTGCGGGCTGTGTCCGCAAGGCTCGTCATGCTCTTCGCCAGCTCTGCATCCGGCCCGCACTTGCCGCACACCTCCATCGCATGCCGCTCGACCTCTATGAGCTGGGCCACGGCCTCCTCAGCGGACAAGGCAGTGGTCCTGGAGATGTTGCACAGATGCTCATTGCAGTCCCTCGACAGCTTCTCCAGCGTCTCCCCAAGGTTGACCCTCGCAGATAGGATGTGCTTGGCTATGCACCACAGGCTGGCATTGTAGTCAACCGCCAAGTTATCACCTCTCCATCAGTCGTCAGTAGCCCTCAAGGAGCATAGCTGCCTTGAACTCCCCGCCGAGCTCCCGCGACATGCACTCCAGGAACTCAGGCAGGGGTTTTCCAGCGCAGACCTCGTGAGCCGCACGCGAGAACTTCTCTACCCGCTCGGAGAGGGGCGAGCCCCTGTCAACGTCCACCGTCACCGGGCAGTACTGCTTGATCTGGTCCTCCGTCAGGGCCCCGATTATGCCCTTGGAGAAGCACAGCCTCCCCATGCCCCCCTTGGCCGTTTTGAAGGTGTAGCACGTGCAGGCCGTGTTTCTGGCGACCTCGGGGTTGACAACGACCCCGTCGAGTGCATAATCAAGGACCTTTGGAACCTTCAACCGCGTGCGGATCCGGAGGTTGCGCCTTCTGCGGGCTTCGAGCGTGTCTTGCATCATCAGCAAAATAGTTGGATAGGAGAGTATATAAAACTTTGCCTAAGGCCCTGCGGCTAACCCTCAAGATCGCCGAAGACCCTGCGGAACATGCGCTCTCTATGGCGCTTGAAGATGTCCTCGACGATGAGTATCCCGCCCTCAAGGGGCTCGTAGGGATTCGCAGTCCAATAGTTTATCAGCCCGTAGCCGTAGGCAGTGCGTATGTCAAAGGGCCTTCCCTGGCGGTCCCTGCCCTTCAGAAGATAGTAGACCACATAGTACGGCAGCTCTATCACGACGCTCGGAGACTCCCTGCGCTCTCCCCTCCCGAGCGGATAGGGCACGCCGTCGCGGACGAGATAGTGAAAGGTCCACTTCAGCGGGGGCCTCTCAGACAGGTGCACGACCACGTCCACGTAGCGATACTTCGGCCTTGAAGGGTGCCGGGTCTTATCAAGTCCCAGCTGCAGGCTCTCCCGGGCCATCACCCTATGCGACTCCTCCTGGAACCTCGCAAGCCTCTCAGCCCACCACTTGAGCATCCGCTCGGACATGGACCCCAGTCTCCAGCGGCTCTTCAGACTGTCACTCATTCTCAACAACCTCCATAGCGGGCTCTGAGCGTGTATTTCAGGTCAATACGGGCGCAGTACCGCGCCCACTCCGTCAGAGTGTCATGCTGGAAGCCCCGACGGTCGCTGCACGGGGGCTCTGCGAACCACCACCGAGCCCTTGCAGGTCTCAGAACACCACCCCCACAGCCTCGGCGAGCTTGAGAAACTTGTGCTCGTACTTCTTATAGAGATAGCACCCGTCCACGCACATCCCCGGGTCGTCGGGAACCCTAATGAGCGGAGGGTTCCCTGCTTCCTTCAGAAGGCTCTCAACGTTCTTCTCACCCTGGCTGCCGAACCGACCGTGCATGTTGTCCACTATCGCCGAGATCTTGACCCCCTCCGTCAGACACAGCCCTGCCATGCGCTTGCAGTCTGCCACGGAGGCCTTGTGGCCCGTGGTCACAAGCACCGTGCTGTGGCGTTTTCGAAAGTTCGCATTCAGCGTCCTGAGCTCTATGACGGAGGCAGGTGGCAGGTCCACGATGTACAGGTCGAGCTTCTTAGGCCAGTCAACACTTGTGAAGGCCTTTATCAGGAAGTCCCGTACCTTCTCCTCGCTCCAGAGAATTGGCACCCCGGAGGGAATAATGTTGCCGACAGACATGACGTAGAGACCCTTCGCAGGCTCCTTCGGCACAATAAGCATGTCCTCATTCACATCCATCCGCTCTCCCTCTATGCCGAAGAAGCAGTCCACATTCGGAGTGTGAATGTCCGCATCCACAAGCCCAATCTTCAAACCGTGCTCAGCCAGATACGCTGCAAGGTTCGCGGCTATCGTCGTCTTCCCCGGGCCCCCCTTGCCTGAGCCCACCGAAATGCACCTGCGTTTGAAGATCCTCTTAGCCCATCTTGGTATCATCGTCACTGCGTTACCCCCGTACATGCGTCACTGCTTCTGCTCCTGAAAGTACTTCTCAAGCGCTCTCTTCACGTCCTCAGCTTCCTCAATAATGCCACTCAGAAGGGGGTCTCGATCCCTGTACCGCGACATGAGCTTCACGACCTCGCCGATCATATCCTCCACCGCCACGTCTCCCTTCTCCGCACCCTCCACGACCTCCACGCAACGCTCTCTATCGGACTGGTCCGGCACGAGCTCGCAGGCCAGCCGCGTGGTCTCCACGAAGCTCTCCACCGTCCCCCGCAGGTCATCCGGGAGAGGCTCCAGCTTCGCAGCGTCGCCTGCGGTCTCGGCCTCCTCTTCAGCGTTCTCATCCCTCTCATTATCCATTACTGTCACCTCCTGCCTCAGTCAAGCTCAATTCCGACGGACCTCGCGAAGGCCTTGACGGCCTCCTTCTTCGCCATCGCCAGGAGGGCCTTGTCAGCTGGAGACAGCGACACGTTGGACGGGCTGCGGGGCGCAGTCTCAGCAGGCTTCAGGGTGCTCTCGCCACTCGCTCCCTCCGGCTCAGCGCGGCTCTCCTCATTCTCAGCATGTGTGGTCCCCATCGCCCTGTCAACCACGGCCCCCGCGACCTTACCCGCAAAGGCGGCCACTGCATTCGCCACAGCCCCGCGGGCCGCTGCGGACAGCACGTCGCCTGCCATGATGGGCGTGGGAGAAAGCCTTTTCTTGTACTCCTCGCACAGCACGCACTGGTCCCAGCTCTTGACCAGCAGGTCATGCATGCTCCAGACCTTTCGATAGTTCAGCCCGGGTCGTTTGGGAAAGATGAAGCGCTTGGGCTTGATCTCCCCATTCACATTCACCAGGTCGACCTTCACATCAGGCCGCTCCTTTAGAGGGACCCCTGCACGCACAATGGGGTACACCTCATCAGGGTGCAGGGTAGCTATGATGTAGGGCCCGACCTCCCTGACGGAAAGCCAGTCATCCCTTATCATCTTCCTCTCGGGGTTTATTGGAAACAGGGACATCGGGGCTCACCTCCTCGGCCTTGCCCGCACCGGGGCTCATCAAGGTCTTTATTTGGCTCTCTATGTTATTTAAGCGTTTCTCCATGTGCGCCAGGGACTCCTTTATCTGCGAGATGTCATCTATCACCCCCGCCACATCGGACATCAGTCCGTCCAGGTTCTTTGCTAGGGTGTCCTTGAGCATGTCCAGCATGCTCCCTGACTCCAGATTCAGCTCCTTCTGAAGCTGCTCGAGCCTGCTTAGGAAATCCTCAAGCTGGTCAAAGTAGGGCTCAAAGCGCTTGAGCTTCGCTGCGAGCTCTCCCAGGGTCTTTATGGCCATGAGGGGCCCCATGCGTTCGTCGCCACTCACGTGCCTCACCCCAGGACGCTCCGGGCTGCCCCCTCTCGGGACCTTCGCATGGTTTCAAACTCCTCAGCGAGAAACTCCTTCCAGTCTGAGAGCTTTATGGGCACAGGCTTCTCAATTTCAGCCTGCGCCACCATGGTTGTAAAGTGCTTGCTCTTGGTCGTTATGCCCAGGCCCTCGCACATTCCTTTGAAGACGAAGACGCAGAACTCAATTGCATCCTCGCGGTTCTCAAATGTGCCCTTCTCAACAACCTCATCCAGCCATCTTTCTACCTCAGGATCCATATC
>Ga0164310_10002428_pt1 | contig 10721 bp, 11 predicted proteins | sample GuaBasSedimGuay1_FD_121795 | JGI IMG/M metagenome (GOLD analysis project Ga0164310, IMG submission 121795) | Subseafloor sediment microbial communities from Guaymas Basin, Gulf of California, Mexico - Guay1, Core 4569-9, 0-3 cm | ecosystem: Environmental > Aquatic > Marine > Hydrothermal vents... | reverse complement strand
TATGTTAACCCTGTTACATAGTCGTAGATCGATTTTACGATCACATATACATTGTTTGAATCTGTCAGGCTGTTAGCAAGGTTTATTAGCTCCTGGTTTTGGGTTTCCCAGTATTTCTCAGGGATACAGTATTTGAGCTTCAGCTCTTGGGGGATGTCATTCAGGGTTCCGGAGTTTGACTGGGATATTGTTTCTTTGAAGTATGTCAGCGTTATTTTCAGTGTTATGGTAAGATGGTAGCTGTAGGTTCCCCCGGTGTCTTCAGGTTGAAGCTTACCGGTTTCAAAGACCAGCAGCGTGTTTCCCTCAGGTGTCCGTAACACTTGGTCTGGATTAATGTTTTTCCCTGAGTTGACATCGGTTGTCGAGATCACCTCGACTGTCTGGTAAGGCTGGTTTTTTGCAAAGCCGAACTTATATATCCTTGTAGGCGGGATCCAGAGGCATAGCTTTACCCCCTCTCGATAGGTGGACTTTGGGAATGAACCTGTATAAGTTAGCGACACTTCGTAGGTGTCTTTAGCTGATGCTGTGATGCTCGGGATTAAAGGCAGTAGTAGGAGTAGTAACAGTAAGTATATAGGTATTTTCCTATTCATCATGCATCCAAATAGTACATTATGTCGGATAATGCTTTTAAAAGGTGGTTATTCTTGCACTTCAAGCTTTAAAACTATGTGACGTTTAGAGAGAGTTATGCTTGTGGGTGTGGTTTCGGATACTCATGACTCGATCTCAGCTGCGAGGAGGGCTGTTGACTATTTTAACAGGGAAAGGGTTGGCCTTGTCATTCACTGTGGGGACTTCGTGGCGCCCTTCACGCTTAGGGCTTTCTCGGGGTTGAAATGTAAGCTCGTGGGCGTATTCGGTAATAATGATGGTGATAAGCCTTTACTGTTAAGGGTGGCGTCAGGGCTTGGGTTTGAGCTTCATGAGGGTTTTTACAGGTTTGAGATCGACGGGAAGGGTTTTATCATGTTTCACGGTTTTAGCTCTGTTGACTTCACGGAGAAGCTAGCTAATGCCCTGGCTAGGACTATGAATTTAAACGTGATTTATGGTCACACGCATAGGTTCAGGTTTGAGAGGAGAGGCGAATTTATCATTTTAAACCCTGGAGAGGCATGTGGCTATCTTAGCGGTTATAGTACTGTTGCCCTGCTGGATAGTGAGACATTGGAGGTTAGCAGGGTTCTCCTATAACATTTCGATGAGTCTTTTTGCGTCATCATAGGCGTTATATCCGTTATTAAACAGTATGTAGGCTTCCTTGAATCCTGCAAGCGTGTTTACGGTTTCCAACAGCCTTTTTAAGTCTTGATCCGTATACTTGTACCGGTAGTTTATACCATCTAGGCCGTGTAGCCTGCTGTAAACAATATCCTTAACAATTACAGGTTTCTCCTTCAGCAGGTCTGTAACGTGGATTACACCCGGTAGTTCTAGGAGTCTCCGTGTCTTTTCTGGGGTCCACGACTTATGTCTCAGCTCGAGACCTATCGTGTATCCCGACCTGGATGCTTCCTCCAGGAATGTTCTGGCGTTGCTTATGTTTTCTTCTGTAGCCTTGAAGGAAGGTGGGCACTGGATGACTATTATCTTGGCTTGTAGGCGGCTGGCTATTTCCACAGTCTTATTCCAGGCTTCGATGTTCTCCCTTGTTGGCTGGAGGTGCCCGTATTTCTCCTTTATCTTGTCTTCAACTTTTATCCCGGCTTTCCTCCAGGTTGGGCTTGTATATGGATGGGTGATTAGCTGCCATGCTTTCATTGTGAACTCGAAGCCTTCCGGCGCCTCTGCCCTCCATTTTTCCGCGGTCTTAACCATTGGAGGCTTATAGAATGTTCTCTGTATCTCCACTATTTTGAAGTCTTCATAGTACTTCTTTCTAGACTTTATGAACCCGCAGCATCCTATTTTAAGTTTCATTTTCCAAGCAATGGCCTGGCTAATTTAGCAGCTAGGACTGGGTGTTTTAATAATTTGGTTGCTGTTTTCAGTATGTTTATCCCATTTGCAAGGTTTATTATGTCTTCAGCTGTAAGTATGTTTGCTAGCATGTTGAAATCTTCGTCGCCGAGCTTCTCAAATACTCTCATCGCCTTTAGGCTGCTCTTTATCCTCTTCCCCCAGTACTTGTCGTATTCTTGCTCAAACTTTTGTAGCATGGATTTTGAACTATCCTCCTGGGAAACTGCTTCAGCAGCCACTTTAGATGCTATTTTACCTGCAGCTATGGATGAGTGTATTCCTGCGCCTGTGAACGGTATTACTGTTCCCGCAGCATCCCCTATTAGGATAACCCCATCCCCAGTTATTTCCTTAGCCATGCCGCCTATTGGCACGGGTGCCGACCCGAATCCTATAATCTTGGCGTCCTTAAAGATTTCCTTATGGGACTCCACGAACCTTTGTAGGTAGGGCATAGCTGGTTCCCCCCTCACGCCGAGGCCGACGTTAGCTACACCGCCGCCCTTTGGGAATATCCAGGCGTAGCCGAGCGGGGCAACTGACCTTCCAAGGTAGATTCTGCCGTTTTCATCCTCTATGTTGCAGCAGGCCATCTTGTACTGGACGCATGGTATTATTTCCACCTTATTATCCATTCCTAGGGACCTTGCTACTGTTGAGTTAGGTCCTATTCCGTCGGCTCCTATGACTAGTATGGCGTCGTATGTTCCTCTTGTCGTCTTAACCACCATTTTCCCGTTTTCCCTTAAAACCGTCTTTACGGGTTCGAACATTTTGAATTCTGCCCCCTGCTCCGCTGCTGCAACTGCCATCCTGTAGAGGAACATGTCCTTGTTTATAGCGTAGCCTGTTTGTCCGAGGTCGACGTAGTTGCCGTTAGGGGCGTATACTCTCATTCCAAGCTCGTTAGATATGAAGTCGGGTGTTGGATCTATTTCAGCTGTTTTCAAGGTTTCCCTGCTGATACCCTCCCCGCAGGGCTTCCAGGCTTTAATCTCCCCTTTTGCCTCGAAGATTAGTGTTTTTAAACCTTCGCCGGCGCACCATCTCGCTGCTGATAGGCCTGCGGGGCCAGCTCCAACAACGATTACATCCCATTCAGGCATATTGTTAAGACCTGATGCTATCTTAAAAGAGTTTTTATAATATGCTGGGCTGCCAAGTAGCCGTCTCCCACAGCCTTGGCAACGGTTGACGGCCCGTTTACAACGTCTCCAGCCGCGTATATTTTGGGGTTAGATGTCTGCATGGTGTCCGGGTTAACCACAGCGGTCCCCCAGCTCGTGGTCTCTAAACCCATTTTCTTGAGGAACTCTACATCAGCCTTCTGACCTATCGCTAGGAGGACAGCGTCCGCGTCTAACTCAATGGTTTCCCCTGGGATCGGTATAGGCCTTCTCCTGCCGGACTCGTCGGGTTCGCCTAGCTTCATCCGTTGGAAGACCGCCTTTTCAACTTTTCCTCTACCTTGGAATGATAGTGGAGAGGCTAGGTATATCATCTTTACACCTTCCTCCTCGGCGTCTATCCTATCTCTTTCAAGGCAGGGCATCTCAGCTATAGACCGCCTATAAACTATTATGGGCTCACACCCCAGCCGTAGAGCTGTCCTAGCAGAGTCTATTGCCACTTCCCCGCCGCCTATAACTAGAACTTTAGCCCCTCTCTTTATGTGTGGACATTTCTCCCCGACACTATTCGTGTTTACGGCTATGAGAAAGTGTAGTGCCGGGTATACTCCGTCTAGATCCACCCCCGGAATATTGGGTACAGTCGGCTTCCAAGCTCCGGTTGCGAGTATAAGCCTGTCGTATGATTCTAAAAGTTTAACCGCTGTCTCTGGTGATATCCTGCTCTCTTGGCGGAGTTCTACGCCTAATCCCTCTATGTATGAGATTTCAGAGTCTACAACGTCCAATGGCAGTCTAAACCTGGGAATATGGTATACAAGGGCTCCACCGGGCATAGGCATTTCATCAAAAACGTCGACTTGGAAGCCTTCTCTTGCAAGTATCCCCGCAGCGTTAAGCCCTGCCGGGCCTGCACCGATAACAGCCACCTTGTAGCCGTTGGGGGGCTTAGACTCCGGCTTTATCCTGCCTTTCAGCAATGTCTGGTCGGCCACGTATCTTTGGAGGGCTCCTATCCTGATTGGATTGCATGTTTTTGCTAGGACGCATGAATTTTCGCATTGTTTTTCTACCTGGCAGACTCTTGCGGTTACACCTGGGAAGAGGTTTGTCTTCATTATTATATTGATCGAGGCCTCGAGGTCTCCTTCCCTCAGCTTTTCTATGAAGCCTTTGACATCTACGTGGGCGGGACATCCTGATATACACGATGGTTTAGGGCATTGGAGGCACCTTTTAGACTCCTCTTCCGCCTGTCCAGCCATAAATCCGTAGTATACCTCCTTGAATGTTTCCCTCCTCTCCATTATGCTTATTTTCCCTATTCCACTCAACTTAACCAGGTTCATACATAATCCGATATTTTTTAAACAGGAACTACTGGGCATACTGTCTGATCATTAAGAATGATGAGTTGGAGGATCACTGTTAAGCTATTGTTTAAGACTCTTTCTACGATTTCATTGGTAACTCTTAAAACGGGAATGTGTGTTGTAATGTTGAGGGCTTTGTGCGGGATTGTTGGATGCCTCCTACTTAAAGGTGAAAACGTTTCAAGTATGATCTATAGGGCTCTTAAATCGTTAGAATATCGTGGGTACGACTCTGCAGGTATCGCAACAATCTATAATGGTTCGATAATAGTGAGGAAGGATAAGGGTAAGCTTGACGATATCGACAGGCATTTAAACTTGAAGGGGGCGCCTGGCCGGGTTGGGATCGGACATACTAGGTGGGCAACTCATGGGGTTCCCTCCGCGGAAAATGCCCACCCACACCTTGACTGCACGGGAAAGATAGCTATTGTCCACAATGGGATAATCGAGAACTTTATGGAGTTAAAAGCTGAACTTTCGGGTTTAGGGCATAAATTTATCTCCGAAACAGATACAGAGGTCATCCCCCACCTCATTGAGGAGAACCTGAAGGAAGGCCTAGAGTTTAAGGATGCATTGATTAAGGCTATTAGAAGGTTGAAGGGGACTTTTGCAATAGTAGCATTGTACACGGAGGAGCCAATGAAGGTATACGCTGTTAGGAAGGACAGCCCGCTTGTAATTGGCATAGCTGAGAGGGGTCTTTTCTGCGCCTCTGACATTCCGGCTTTTCTCGAGCATACAAATAGAGTGATAATTCTTAGAGACTACGAACTTGCAATCCTGAAGCCTGAGGGGGTTGAAGTTATAAACTCGCTTACAGGTACACGTGTAGATAAGAAGCCTATTATAGTTTCATGGAAGGCCGAGATGGCCCAGAAAGGTGGGTTCCCACACTTCATGCTTAAGGAGATACATGAGCAACCAATGGTTGTTAGGAACGCGCTGACATCACTTAAAGAGGTGGACAAAGCTGCAGAACTCATCATGGACTCCAGCATTATCTACATCGTTGCAGCCGGCACTTCCTACCATGCTGGGCTGGCAGGCCAGTATATGTTCACAAAGTATTCTAGAAAGCCGGTATTCACGTATATAGCCTCTGAATTCCAGTATTCTAACCCTGTGCTGGGGGAGGATACGCTTACAATATTTATCTCCCAGAGTGGGGAAACGATGGACACTCTTAAGAGTTTAAGGTTTGCGAGGGAGCATGGTTCAAAGACGTTAGCGATTGTTAATATTGTAGGGAGCACTATTGCGAGGGAGTCAGACCACGTAATATATATTAGGGCCGGCCCGGAGATAGGTGTGGCGGCTACAAAAACATTTGCAGGCCAGCTTACAGTTCTAGCCTGCATAGCGCACTCTCTAGCTGTGAGAAACGGCTATGAAAGTAATGTCCTGCTTGAGAAACTTAAGAGTCTTCCTGACATACTTGGCTATATTACAAAGAGGGTTGAGCCTATCGCTAAAAAGGAGGCAGAGCTTATCTACAAGATTGATAGCTGCTACTTCCTAGGGAGAGGTATAAGTCTGGCTACAGCCCTGGAGGGTGCTCTCAAGCTTAAAGAGATATCTTACATACACGCTGAGGGATACCCGGCCGGCGAGTCTAAGCATGGACCTATTTCTCTCGTTGAGGACGGATTCCCAGTGATCTTTGTGGCTCCAAACGATGAAAGCAGGGAGAAAATTGTAGGTAATGTTATGGAGATGAGGGCTAGAGGCGCAAGGATAATAGCTGTTCATGAGGAGGGTGACAGCGAGATTAAAAAGCTCTCAGATAGGTCAATACCCATGCCAAAAGGATACTCTAACATCTTATCCCCTATCCCCTACGTGGTGCCTCTCCAGTTCTTAGCATACTATACAGCTGTTAGGAGGGGCTATGATCCCGACAAGCCCAGAAACCTTGCAAAAAGTGTGACGGTGGAGTAGGTTGAAAGCATGCATACTTACAGCTGGAAGGGGGGAGGGCCTCAGACCCCTAACTGACACGAGGCCAACAGCTATGATAGAGGTTTTAGGGAAACCTGTGCTCCAGTACGCAATCGAGTCCCTAAGGGATAATGGGATTAGGGATATATGTATCGTAACCGGGTCTAAGGGGGAGCAGATAGAAAGGTATTTCGGAATTGGGAGATCCCTAGGTGTTACGCTCGAATATGTAAGGCAGGAGGAGCCAAAGGGGGTGGAAGACGCTATAATAAAGGCTTACGACTGCCTACGCGGCGAGGATGAGATCATACTAGTTTATGGAGATATTTTAGTGGAGCCCGGGCATGTGTCCAGGCTTCTAAACACCCATGAGAATACCGTGGCAGACGCCACAATAATGGTAACCCTGAGCGGCGAGATAAGAGAGCTGGGCCTAACAGTTCTAGACTCTTCTGGAAGAGTTGTTAAGATACGTGAAAAACCCGCCGTGGAGGAAGAGATGGGAAACTATGTGATAGCCGGGCTCTATATCCTAAATAGCTCCGTTATTTCAGGGCTTAAAGAAGGGTTAACCCTCGAGGAATGTCTAAATAAGGCTACCAGGGAGCTTCATGTTCAAGCAGCAATATGGGAGAAAGAATGGGTTCACCTGGACAAGCCCTGGAGCATACTAAAGGCTAACAGGCTACTCCTATCGAAAATCAAAGAGAAGATAATATCCGTGGATGCGGTTATAGAGGAGAACACGAGGATAGAGGGGCCTGTGAAGATAGCAGCGGGGGTACACATTAGGTCAGGCTCGGTAATTAAGGGCCCGTGCTTCATAGATAGCGGGGCGTACATAGGGAACAGTACGCTTATTAGAGATTACACGTATATCGGGAAAAACACTATTGTAGGGTTTGGCGTCGAGGTTAAGAACTCTGTAGTCTACAGCCACGTTAAAATAGGCAGGCTAAGTTACATAGGAGACACTGTGATAGGGGAATCAGCTGATATAGGGCCGGGGACGATGACTATTAACAGAAACATGGACGGCTCAACGGTGAAGATGAGGGTTAAAGGTAGGATGGTTGATAGTGGCCTTACAAAACTGGGCGCTTTCATAGGAGACAAAGCTCTAATAACAGGGAATGTCGCCATATATCCTGGGGTAAGGATATCAGCAGGGTCAACAATCCCACCGGGAAGCATTGTATCAGAGGATTTATTAAATGGCTGACCCCTATTTATGTACTACTGGTGGTGAAGACATGATTTATAAATGTCTCAAGTGCGGCTACGAATATGATCCTGAGGAAATCTCGGAGTATAGCAGGATAATCGTTTGTCCTAACTGTGGATATAAATGTGCTGTTAAGGTCAGGCCTGAAATAGTAAAATATGTAAAGGCGGTGTGAAGATGGGCTCTAAGGAGGCTAAGAAGGAGCTAGTTACCCTTGCGATAATGGCTATAATCCTATACTTCGGAGTGAACAAAGGGTTATCCCTGGTTTTCGGAGTGGAAACTCCCCTCTCCATAGTAACGTCTGGGTCTATGAAGCCTAACCTCACGGTAGGCGACCTACTTGTAATAGAGCATGTTGAACCGGAAGATCTGAAGGTGGGAGACATAATCGTGTTCACTACTCCATACTCAAGATACCCTGTTGTACACAGAATCGTAGAGATCGAAGTTGAACCGGGCGGCTTGTACAAGTTTAAGACGAAGGGAGACGCGAATCCAAGGCCTGACATAGGGTATAGAACCCCGGACGACATATATGGTAGGGTTAAGTGTAGGATCCCGCTGTTAGGATATGTTTTCTGGCCGTTTCAGACGTTAAAGGGGAAAATCATCCTTATAGGTGTGCTAGGCATACTGATAGCTGTAGACATATATAAAGCTGGAAAGGAAGAGCATAAGATTGAAGAGGAACCTGAGGAGGAAAAGTTAGAGACTATCGTGGAACCTGGCTTTACTGGGGAGAATTTTTAAATGTTTATAAGTTAGGTTAGAATACCCATTAGCGATTGGTGATTAAGGTTGGGTAAGAAGCCGAAATTCAAGAGGGAACCTGAAATTACTATACAGAACGTTGTAGCTTCAGCTAGTATTAATCAGAAGCTAGATTTAATGGAGATTTCGAAAAAGATCCCCCACACCAGATATGAGCCTGAGAGGTTTCCTGGACTGATTTACAAGACTAGAAATCCTAAGGCCGCACTACTAGTATTCAGTAGTGGAAGGTTTGTATGTACCGGGACCAAGTCTATTGGTGAAGCTAACGAGGCTGTGAATAAGGCCTTAAGGGAGATGCAGGAGTATGGGATAGAGGTAAGCGGAACCCCGTTGGTTAAGGCTGAGAATATAGTGGCTTCAGCAAAGATATTTGCCAAGGTGGATATCGAGAAGGTAGCCTCCGAGCTGCCTAACACCCTGTACGAGCCTGAACAATTCCCGGGTCTAATATACAGGATGAGCGACCCAAAGGTTGTTTTTCTGATTTTTGCATCTGGGAGCCTTGTATGTACAGGTGCGAAAAAAGAGGAAGATGTAGTTAAGGCTGTATACAAGCTGAGAGACATCCTGGCTGAAAATGACATGTTAATATATGAGTAGGCGAACCTATGGGAGGACTCACCCTTCAGGAGGGTAAATTTCTAGTAAGATTAGCAAGAAGAACTATTAAGCACAGGCTTGAAACCGGTTTCCTCCCGGAAACTCCTGAAGTTGAAAGTGAAAGGCTTAAGGAGAAGAGGGGCGTATTCGTCACCCTAAAAAGGGCATCCGATGATAGGTTGAGGGGGTGCATCGGCTTCATATACCCGCTATATCCACTTGTAGAAGCCACTATCAGGGCCGCGGCGTCAGCAGCATTCGAGGATCCAAGGTTTCCGCCTGTCACATTAAGGGAGCTCCCGGAACTCAAGATCGAGGTAAGCGTTCTTACAGTACCTGAGCTTATAAAGGTTAGCAGGCCATCAGACTATCTTAGCATTATAAAGTGCGGTAGGGACGGCTTAATTGCTGAAAGAGGCTTCTATAAGGGTGTCTTACTCCCACAGGTGTGTACCGAGTTTGGCTGGGACGTAAAGTCTTTCCTGTCCCACACCTGTTTGAAGGCAGGCCTCCTCCCTGATGCGTGGATGGATTTAGAAACGAAAATTTACAGGTTTCAAGCACAGATATTTGAGGAGGTAGAGCCTGAAGGAGAAGTTGTAATGCACTAGCGCCTGTCAGATGTTTAACTGTTTCTCTATGGTCCATCTTAGCTGCTTCATCAACCTGGGAAGCTTATCTCCTGGATTTTTAAAAACGAGCTGTTTAAGTATGTTGTTTTCCTCTACTATTTCATAGTCGAAAACTTTGTCAGGTGATATGGCTCCTGATTTCACCTGCTGGTCGTCTACTATCTTCCACCCGGTTAATACTCTCTTTACAAAATACGTTGAGAAGGGAGGCTTATCTACCCGAATTTTTATATCGGCGGCAGGCTTGAAAACAGCCTTATCCTCATATTTTTCTATGGTTCCAAGGTTAACGCCTGACTTCGACGTTAAAATAATAGTTTTAGAAACTGGTTTGAACAGGCTCTCAGCTGAAACTATCGTCTTATCTATTATAAGGCTGTCAATCAGGTCTAGAAGCCTTCTATAGAACAGTAGCTCCTTCTCAAGTTCTCTGATCTTAGCTCTAAGCTTCTTCCTGGCGAACATTATCTTTTTAACGCTATCTTCTTCCAATGGAATCCCGTCATGGACATGTAACCTGGACTTCGTTAAATAGGTTCCTAAGAGCTATATTGAATATTAAATTTTCCTTGATATAAGGCTCTTTACGCGGTTAACCCCTATCCCTGCTATTAGGGGGCCTAGCCTGGGCCCTCTGTTCCTGCCTATTATCAGGATGTACAGCGCTTTGAACATTTCTGCTGGCTTAACCCCCTTCTCTCTTGCCACGTGGAATATGAGGTCCTGAATCTTTTCTCCGCCCATGTCGGGCCTTAGCTTCTCTACGAATGTTTTTATAGCGTTTTCAACTGGCGGTTCGAGCTTTACTTTCTCTACTACGCCCCCTTCAACCGATTGGAAGTACTTCTTTGCATATTCGATCATTCTTGACGTGTAGTCGTCGCCGAGGATCTCGTTCAGAGGTACAGAATAGTATTTGGAGAGAATTCTTGCAACCTCCCTCTTGAGTGTTTCCTCGTCAGCTAGGCTCCAAGGCATCATTCTCACCACGTTGAGAACCGTTGAAAAGCTTACAGGGCTGGGCTTTGGTACTTTCTTCAGGTTAAAGGTGTATTCCACTATTCTTTTC
>Ga0164310_10002427_pt1 | contig 10721 bp, 5 predicted proteins | sample GuaBasSedimGuay1_FD_121795 | JGI IMG/M metagenome (GOLD analysis project Ga0164310, IMG submission 121795) | Subseafloor sediment microbial communities from Guaymas Basin, Gulf of California, Mexico - Guay1, Core 4569-9, 0-3 cm | ecosystem: Environmental > Aquatic > Marine > Hydrothermal vents >... | reverse complement strand
ATTTCCCCCACGATGGCTATATCGGCAGCTACAGGGACGTTGCGGAAGCCAGAGGCCACTGCCACAGCCACCGCTAGGTCAACCGCTGGCTCCCTTATCCTCATACCCCCCACCACGTTGACGAAGATGTCCTGGTCGGAGAGGCGGAGGCCCACCCGCTTGGAGAGCACCGCTATGAGCAGGAGCAAACGGTTTATATCAATCCCGTTGGCCGTGCGGCGAGGGATGGCAAAGCTGGTGGGAGAAGTCAGAGCCTGGATTTCCACCAGAAGGGGTCTGGTGCCTTCCATCGTTATGGCTATGGCTGAACCCGAAGCGTTGGGAACCCTCTCGGAGAGGAAGATTTCGGAGGGGTTGGGGACCTCCTTTAAACCTTCCTCTCCCATCTCGAAAATGCCCACCTCTGAGGTAGCCCCAAAGCGATTCTTCACGCTCCGCAACACCCGGTAGGAATGGAAGCGGTCCCCTTCCAGGTAGAGCACGGCATCCACAGCGTGCTCCAGGACCTTTGGGCCAGCGATGGCCCCCGCTTTGGTGACGTGACCTACCAGGAAGACGGGCGTGCCCGTGCTCTTGGCTATCCTGAGCAGCCGATAGGCGCATTCCCTCACCTGTACAACGCTGCCGGGGGTGGATTCCAGAGCTTCGGAATAGATGGATTGGATGGAATCCACCATAACCACAAAAGGCCCCATACGTTCTATGTGGGCCATTATCTGTTCCAGCGAAGTCTCGGCAAGCACGTATAAGTTGTCTTCCCTGACCCCGAGCCTATCGGCCCGCATCCTTATCTGGCGGGCTGATTCCTCCCCCGAGACGTAAAGTACAGGGTCAGGCTGCTGGCGGGCCAGGAGGGAAGCCAATTGCAGCAACAAGGTGGATTTGCCTATCCCCGGCTCTCCTCCGATTAATACTACTGAGCCGGGCACAATGCCTCCTCCCAGCACACGGCTCAGTTCTTCAATGCTCACCGGGATGCGGGTAATATCCTCAGCGGAGACAGCCGTAATGGGCATCGGCTCACCGCTAGGGGTAACGGGGCCTACAGCAGACTTCCTCTTTACTTCCGGCACCGTTTCCACCAGGGTGTTCCACTCGCCACACTGAGGGCATCTTCCCATCCACTTCGGGAAAGAGGCCCCGCAGGACTGACAAACGTAAATCACCTTCTCCCGAGACATCACTTTTACCTGAAGCTTTCTCAGAGGTGAACATCCGAATCAGTGGTTTGCAGAGTCCTGACGGGCTAAATTTCAGCCCTTAAAACCGAGCGTCCTCTAAAATCTTTCCTCAGCGAGGGAGGTTTTCGGCCTCTTCCTTTCCCAAGGGCAGCAGCTCCCCCTGCCCGGCAAAGAGGGGCAATTCTCCTGCCTGGCGGGCTTTAACTTCCATACAGATGTCATCATCCCGAGCATCAATGAGGATGGTATCGCCAGCCTTAAAGCGTCCCTCCAACAACGCCTCCGAGAGGCGGTCCTCCACGTAACGCTGGATGGCCCGCTTCAGGGGGCGGGCTCCAAAATTAGGGTCATAGCCCTTCTCAGCCAGGAATTCCCGAGCCGCCTCCGTGGTCTCCAGAGTCAAATTATGCTCCTGCAAGCGCTTGCGGACTTTGCCTATTTCCAGGTCCACTATCTTCTTTATGTCCTCCTTGGTCAAGGGCCTGAATACCACCACTGCATCCACTCGGTTCAGGAACTCCGGGCGGAAGGTGCGCTTCAGGTCGGCAAGGACCTTTTCCTTCATCGCTTTGTAGCGGGTCTCGAAGTCCTTGCTTTCATCCCTCGTGGCCTTGAAGCCCAGGGCCGCAGCTTTGTTCAAGTTCTCCACGCCGATGTTGGAAGTCATTATGAGGATGGTGTTACGGAAATCAACCGTCCGGCCTCTGCCATCGGTCAAGTGGCCCTCTTCCATAATCTGGAGCAGGATGTTAAAAACCTCCGGGTGGGCTTTCTCTATTTCGTCCAGGAGGATCACCCGATAGGGTCGGCGGCGGACGGCTTCCGTAAGCTGACCGCCTTCTTCGTAGCCCACGTAGCCCGGAGGTGCGCCGATGAGCCTGGAGGCGGTATGGCGTTCCATATACTCCGACATATCAATCTGTATCAGGGCATCTTCGCTACCGAACATAAACTCAGCCAGGGCTTTGGCCAATTCCGTCTTGCCCACCCCGGTGGGTCCCATAAAAATGAAGACACCGATGGGGCGGCGGGGGTCCTTGAGGCCTGCCCTGGCCCGTCGCACCGCTTTTGCCACGGTCTCGATGGCTTCATCCTGGCTGACGATGCGCTTGTGAAGTTCCTCCTCCATATGGAGGAGCCTTTCGCTCTCTTCTTGGGCCAAGGAGGTAACCGGTATGCCCGTCCACATCGAAACCACTTCTGCCACATCTTCAGCGGTGACCTCGGGGATTTTCTGGGAAGCTTCCCACCCCATACGGAGGTGGGCAAGCTGCTCTTCCAGCTCCACTTCTTTGAGCCGCAAGGCTGCTGCCTCTTCGTAATCGCCCATCTCCAAGATTTCCTCCTTGCGATGGCGTATCTGCCTGAGGGTTTTGAAGAGCTCCCGGATGTGGCGAGCATAGGGGGATTTGTACATCCTAACCCGAGCAGCAGCTTCGTCTATGAGGTCAATGGCCTTGTCCGGCAGGTAACGTTCTGTTATGTAGCGGGAGGAGAGGCGCACCGCTGCCAAGATGGCTTCGTCGGTTATCTTGACTTTATGGTGCTCTTCGTAGCGGCCTTTTATGCCTTTGAGGATTTCTATGGTTTCCTCAGGAGTTGGCTCAGAGATGTAAACGGGCTGAAAGCGCCTTTCGAGGGCAGAATCGCTTTCGATGTATTTCCGGTATTCATCGGGGGTGGTGGCTCCTATGCACTGCAACTCGCCCCGGGAAAGAGCTGGCTTCAGGATGTTAGCGGCATCTACAGCCGTGCCTGCGGCCCCTGCCCCAACCAGCATATGCATCTCGTCCACAAACAGGATGACCTTAGAGCGCTTTATCTCCTCGATAACTCTCTTGAGGCGCTCCTCAAATTGACCCCGGTAAATGGTTCCAGCCACCAGAGAGCCCACATCCAGCATCACCAGCCTCTTATCCAACAGGGGTTCAGGCACTTCGCCAGCGGCTATCCGTTGGGCCAAGCCTTCCACAATGGCCGTTTTACCCACGCCCGGCTCCCCGATGAGGGCGGGGTTGTTTTTGGTGCGCCGGGCCAATATCTGGATGACCCGCTCTATCTCCGTCTCCCGCCCTATGACCGGATCCAACTTGCCCTCCATAGCCAGCGCTGTGAGGTCTGTGGCAAGCTGATCCAGGTAAGGGGTGGGGCTTTCGGCAGGGCGCACCACGGTCCGGGGCTTGGCCTCGACGAGGAGCCTGGTGGTCTCCTTGCGGACGGCTTCCAAGTCAATGCCCATATTGCGCAGCACGTCAACGGCCAGTCCTTCCTCTTCCTTAACCAAAGCCAGCAGGAGGTGCTCGGTGCCCACGAAGTTATGGCCCAACCGACGGGCCTCATCCATTGCCAAGGCCAGAACTCTCTTTATGCGGGGTGTCAGGGTCAGTTGTCCCGGCGCACGCCTGCCGGGTTTAATCAACCTCTCCAGGGTGCGCCGGACATGGTCTGGGTTCACGCCCAGCTCCTCCAGCACCCTGACTGCCGCACTGTTCCTGTCCTGCAACAGCCCCAGGAGGAGGTGCTCGGTGCCAATGTAGCTATGGTTAAATTTCCTGGCTTCTTCCTGGGCCAGCTTCAGGGCTTTCCTGGCCTGCTTTGTGAAGCGTTCTAATTTATCCGCCATACCGCTTTACTCCCTTCAAGAGCTACTCTTCTTCTTCCTGAGCTTTGACGTATTCCTCATAATCTTTGCGCCAGTTTGGGCTTGATTTCTCGTACTCTGCTACCCTCTTCAGGCTGAGGCCCATCCTGCGGTGGACGGGGTCGAGGCTTATGATTTGCAAGCGCAACACGTCGCCCTCTTTGACCACTTCTTTGGGATGGTTTATGCGCTGGAAGGATAGCTCTGAAATATGGATAAGTCCTTCTATGCCCTCTTCCAGTTCGACGAAAGCCCCGAAGGGAGTGAGTTTGGTGACGGTGCCCTTCACAAATTGCCCTACATAGTATTTTTCTTCCACCGTGCTCCAGGGTTCCGGTTGGAGCCGCTTCAAGCTCAGGCTTATCCGCTCCTTCTCCCTATCCACCCCGAGGACATATACTTCCACCTCATCACCGACTTTCACCACCTCGCTTGGGTGCGAAATCCTCCTCCAAGAGAGTTCCGAGATATGGATGAGGCCCTCTGCCCCGCCTAAGTCCACAAAGACACCGAAGCCGCATATCCCCGTCACCCTGCCGGTGCAGATATCGCCCTCTTCCAATTCCCTCAAGAGGCGGGATTTACGTTCCCTGCGCCATTCTTCCATCGCTGATTTTTCCGAGAGTATAAGGCGGCCTTGCTTCCTCTTCACATCCACGACCTTGACCTTTATCTTCCGCCCCACTAATTTTGAGAGCATACCTGTCACTGAGCCCCTGTTGTTGCGGTGACGAGCAGGGTCAAGCAAGGATACAGGCACAAATCCCTGGAGCATACCGGTTTTAACGAGGAGGCCGCCACGGTTGTAGCCCACCACCTCGACTTCAAATATCTCCTGGGTTTTGAACAATTCCTCCATCCGGTCCCAATCGGCCTCCGTCTGGGCCCGCAAAATGGAGACAACAGCTTGCCCTGCCTCATCTTCGGGCTTCACGATATAAACGGGGATTTCATCTCCCTCCCGGAAGTTGCTCAGGAGTTCTCTGGCGGGGCCGGAGAGTTCCCGATTGTAGAGCACGGCCTCGGTTTTAGTGCCTATATCCACCAGGACTTCGTCCTCGGCCAATTTGACGAGGATGCCCTTTACGATAGCACCGGGAGTGAGCTGAGGAACGCTGAGGGTCTTCTCCAGCAATTCCTCCATAGATGCTTCGCTCTCCAGGGAGACAGCTTCCGCCGCCTTCTTTGGTTCAGCGGTGTGTTCAACGGTTCTTACGGCTTCCATAACCCCTCCTGCCCGAGGTCTTCAAAAGGTATTATAACCAAATTTAAGTTAAAAAGCAAAATGAAGGACTGCCCGGTGTGGTTTCCTCCCGACGGGGAAGGGGATAGGGGTTAGGCTGGTATCACGGCAATGGCCTCAATCTCCACCAAGGCTCCTTTTGGCAATTCCGCTGCCTGAAGGGTGGTCCTTGCCGGAGGGGAATGGGGGAAGAATTCGGCATACACGGCGTTCATAGCCGGGAAATCCCCGATGTCCTTCAAGAAGACCCCCGTTTTCACCACATTTTCAAGGGAAGTTCCCGCTGCTTCCAGGATGGCTTTCAGGTTTAAGAGGGCTTGGCGTGTCTGGGCTTCAATGCCCTCTTCAAGCTCGCCGGTGTTGGGGTTTATGCCGAGTTGCCCGGCGGTGAAAACCAGGTTTCCGGCCCTTATTGCCTGTGAGTAAGGGCCTATAGCTGCCGGAGCTTTCGAGGTGCTTATCGCTTCCCGAAGCATAGCTCTCCTCCCCGATAGAGATTTCGCTACTTAAGGGCAGCGCTGGTCATTGCAATCTCCCTAATTCCTCCAAAGCCTTCTCAAGCAATTTCTGCCACTGCTCTCGTTTGAGCATTGGCAGCCAGATGGCACGACGGCCTGGCCTCACTTCCTTCCCCAGGCGTTTCCTGAGCTCATCTCCCTTTATTTTCTTGGGGTCAACCCGAATCACGATCTGGCCATCCTCAACGCCGATGGAGCTCACGCCCGCTTTGAGGGCCAGCACTTTTATGCGCAGCTGATAGAGCAGATACCGCACGGCCACCGGCAGGGGGCCAAAGCGGTCCTCCAACTCAGCCCGCATCTCCTCGATTTGCTCCAGGGTGCATAAATTCGCCATCCGCCGATACAGTTGCAGGCGCAGGAAGGGGTCGGAAACATAGCCATCTGGTATGTAAGAGGGCAAAGGCAGGTCAATGGTCACATCGGGCAAGCTGAGGAGGGCAGCCTTGGCAGCCTCTTCGCCTTCTCTCAATTCCTGTACGGCACGGGCCAACAAGCGGCAGTAAAGGTCGAAGCCGATGGCAGCGATATGCCCGTGCTGACGGGGGCCGAGGATTTCGCCTGCCCCTCTGATTTCCAGGTCCTTCATCGCTATGCGAAACCCCGCACCCAGTTCCCCGGCTTCCATCATCGCTTCCAGACGACGGCGGGCAGCCTCGTTCAACGGAGTCCGGGGGTCGTAGAGGAAGTAAGCGTAGGCCCGGACGGCACCTCGCCCCACCCGGCCCCGCAGTTGATACAGTTGCGCCAGGCCAAACATATCAGCCCGGTTGATGATGATGGTGTTGGCGTTGGGGATGTCCAGCCCGCTCTCGATGATAGAGGTGCACACCAGGATGTCAATCTTGCCAGCAGCGAAGTCCAGCATCACCTGGGCCAATTTCTCCTCAGGAAGCCGACCATGAGCTACCTCAACCCTGGCTTCAGGCACCAGTTTTTTAACCCTATCGGCCACTCCTCGTATCCCGTTCACCCGATTATGCACGAAGTAAACCTGCCCGCCCCGGTTCAGCTCCCGCAGGATGGCCTGGCGCACCAGGGTTTCGTCGTATGGCCCCACGTAAACTTTCACCGGCAGGCGCTCTTCAGGCGGGGTCTCGATGGTGCTCATATCCCGCACCCCGGTGAGGGACATATACAGGGTGCGGGGGATGGGGGTGGCAGTGAGGGTGAGCACGTCCACCTGGGTGCGGAGTTTCTTCAGATACTCCTTATGAGCGACGCCGAAGCGCTGTTCTTCGTCTATGATGACAAGGCCCAAATCTTTGAAGGCCACATCCTTCTGGAGGAGGCGATGGGTTCCGATTACGATGTCAACCGTGCCTTTCTTGAGCCCTTCGATGATGCGGCGTTGCTCGGCGGGGGAGCGGAAGCGGGAGAGCATTTCCACCACCACCGGGAAGGGCTTGAGCCGTTCCCTGAAGGTTTCGTAATGCTGCTGAGCCAGGATGGTGGTGGGGACTAGCAGAGCCACCTGCTTGCCATCCATCACGGCCTTGAAGGCCGCCCGCAAGGCCACCTCGGTCTTGCCATAGCCCACATCGCCGCAGATGAGGCGGTCCATCGGGCGGGGCTGCTCCATATCACGTTTGACCTCTTCAAGGGCCTTGAGTTGGTCAGGGGTTTCTTCATAGGGGAAGGAAGCCTCCAGTTCAGCTTGCCAGGGAGTGTCGGGCGAGAAGGCGTGGCCGGTGACCACCTCACGGGCGGTGTAAAGCTGCAGGAGGTCACGGGCGATGTCGGCGATGGCCCGCCTGGCCCGCTCTTTAGCCCGCTCCCAGTCAGCAGTCCCAAGGCGGTGGATGACAGGAGGCTGACCGTCTATGCCCACATAGCGGCTGAGGCGGTCGGCCTGATGGACGGGTACATATAATTTGTCACCAGCGGCGTATTCCACCAGCAGGTATTCCCGCTCCACCCCGTGCATCTCCAGCTTGACCAGCCCCCGGAAGATGCCGATGCCGTGTTCGATGTGCACCACGTAGTCACCCGGCTTGAGGTCGGCAAAGAAGCTTTCAGGAGCCCGGGGGTGAGTGCGGGCGGGACGGCGAGGCGCAGGCCTGCTCCAGCCGAAGATTTCAGCATCGGTAAGGAGCACGGTGGTCTCATCAGCAGTGCGCAGCATCCACCCTCCGGAGAGGATGCCCCGCACCAAAGTAAGGCTGGCGAGAGGTGGGAGCTCGGCTACCTCCTGGACCAACTCGATGGGTTCGCCCCGCTCTTTGAGCATTTCGGCCAGGCGGTGGGCCTGACGGGTCACCAGCACCACACGGGTTCCGGCATTCTGCATAATACGGGCCTCGTCCAGCACCCGCTCCAATTGTCCGGCGTAAAGGGGGGCAGGGGTAAAGGCCTCGCCGATGGGGGATTTATCGCCAGGCCTTTCGCCCCAAGGCCAGCCCAGGAGCACATCCACCCGGTTCTCCAAGCGTTGCCTTATCTCCTGCCAGGGCAGATATGGCTCCGGCAGCCCTTCGGGGACCTCGCCCGATTTCACCATCTCCCGCTCGATGTCGGGAAGCTGCGCAGAGAGGTTTTCCAAAGCTATCACCAGTTCTTCAGGGTCCTCCACCAGGACAACGGCTTCGTCAGGGATGTAATCGAAGAGAGAGCCGGGGGCAAGGTAGAGCAGGGGGATGTAGAATTCGATGCCCCGGAAGGCCACACCCCGGCGCAGTTTCTCCATATCTTCTTGGAAGCGCCCTTGAGCCGGGGGGTGGCAGGTGGATGTGTCGAAGGCGACGAACCTCTCGGCGGCTTCTGGCCCCAGGCTTGGGATGGCCTCGGTGGCAGGGGTGAGGAGGAAGCAGTCGGTTTTGTCCAGGGAACGCTGGGTTCCGGGGTGGAAGTATCGGATGGTCTCGATTTGGTTGCCGAAGAATTCCAGCCGCACCGGCCAGCGGGAGGCCGGGGGGTAGATATCCACAATCCCACCTCGGCGGCTAAAGGTTCCGGGTTCGTCCACCACGCTGCCATTGCGATAGCCCTGGTCCACCAAAAAGCGCAGGAATTTGTGCAGAGGGCGTTCCTGCCCCACCCGGATGAGCCGCATCCCCGCTAGGAGTTGCGTGCGGGGCATAGTCTTGTAGAGCAGCGAACGGGCCGAAGCCACCACCAGGGGTGGACGGCCCTGGGCAATGCTCCTGTGCATCGGGGTGAAGTAGAGGGCAAGGCGGGAGAGGACTTCCATCCGCTGGGAGATGGTATCCCGGCTCCAGGGTTCTCGCTCGTAGGGGAGGGCATCAGGCTCCCGGAAGAGGAGGACATCATCAGGGGAGTCAGACCACTGGCGGAGTTCCTCGTAGTAGCGGCGAGCTTTCTCAACGGAGGAAAGCAATAGCACCAGAGGCCGCCCTATATCCCGATGCAGGGCGGCTAGCACGTATGGCCTGGCCGGTTCGGTAAGGCCCAGGACAAGGCGACGGCGGGAGGATAAAGCGTCCCTTTGCCTTCGTCCGGCCAGTTCCTCGACGAGGGCGTTGTAGGCATCGAGGCTTCTCAGGAGCGGCAAAAGGCCTTTCAGGTTCATCGCTCCACATCTTCCAGCCTGGTGAGCAGTTCTTCATAGCGGGTTAGCCGATAATTGGTCGTGTCTTTTCGACGGCAGCTTTGCTGCCGTCGAAAAGACACACTACTTCACAAATTGCCCTACCGCCAGCAGGATGGTGATGATGGTGCCGAAGAGGGCCAGGGTCCCGATGGTCCAACGGGTCATCGAGAGCATCCGCTCATACATCTGGTCGAAGCGCTCATTCATCCGGTCAAAGCGTTCGTTCATCCGGTCAAAGCGCTCGTTCATTTCGGCTTGGAGGCGTTCGAAGCGTCCGTTCATTTCGATGTACATCCGGTCGAAGCGCTCGTTCATTTCACGGCGCAGGTCCCGGACTTCGGTTTTGAGGTCGGATACATCCCGTTCCAAGATGTCGAGGCGGGACAGAATCTGGCGGAATTCGTCTCTGGAGACGGTGCGCTCTTCCAGGATGAGCTCAAACCAATCGGCGAAATCGGTAGCAGCCTCTTCTCCCCAGGCCTCTCGCACCGTCCTAGGCAATGTAAGCGGCATTAGGCACCTCCTCCCCGTAGGCCTGCGATTTGTAAACTTTATAACCCACCAATCCCGGAGGTCTGTCCTTCCCCTCCTTTGCAAGTTCCCCAGGCGATTCTATAAGCCGTGTGAAGAAATTGCAAGGGGAGAATCCTCACGCCTTCTTAACCTTCAGCTTTATCCCTTCCCGTCCTACCACCACAATCTTCTCACCCTTGCGGATAGGAGGCTCGATGGCTTCTGCCGTCCAGTCCTCGCTCCTCACCAACACCGTCCCTATCGGGTCGAGGTCGGATGTAGCCCGTCCTGTGGCTCCAATGACGGTATCAACGCCGCTCAAAGCCTTAGCCCGTTGAGCTCTCCACACTGCGGAAACCACGAAGAGGAAGAATCCTAAGAAGGAAGCTGTCATCAACCCGATAAGCCACGGGGAAACGCCGACCTTGGGCATAGCGGGGGATACCGAAGGCCAGGGGCTGAAAAGCATCAGGGAACCGATGATGAAAGCCACAGCTCCACCCACGCTTAGGGCAAACCCTGCAACCTTTATGTCCAGGATGAACAGAACAATGGCGAGGATGATGAGGGCGATTCCGCCCCAGTTCACCGGCAGGCTCCCCAGGGCGACGAAGGCCAGGATGAGACAAATGACCCCGGTGATGCCAGGGAGCATCGCCCCCGGATGATAGAATTCGGCTATCAGGGCCAACATCCCCAATGAGAGGAGGATGTACGCTATATCGGGGTTGACAAGGGAATGGAGGATTTCATCCGTCCAGCTCATCCTCAGCCTTTTGGCAACGGCAGCGCTGGTCTCTAAAGTGATTTCCCGGCCCTCTATTTGCACCTTACGTCCGTCCAGGAGTTTCAACAGCTCGCTTAAATTGGCAGCCAGGACATCTATAACCCTGCTTTCGAGGGCTTCCGCAGCCGTAATGGAGACACTGTTACGCACGGCTTCTTCGGCCCATTCAGCGTTGCGCTTTCTTTCCTGGGCAATGGCCCTGATGTAAGCCGCTGCATCGCTGGTGACCTTGGTTTCCACCGTTCCTGTGAGAGGTGCGGTTATGCCCACCGGATGGGCAGCGCCTAT
>Ga0164310_10002426_pt1 | contig 10727 bp, 8 predicted proteins | sample GuaBasSedimGuay1_FD_121795 | JGI IMG/M metagenome (GOLD analysis project Ga0164310, IMG submission 121795) | Subseafloor sediment microbial communities from Guaymas Basin, Gulf of California, Mexico - Guay1, Core 4569-9, 0-3 cm | ecosystem: Environmental > Aquatic > Marine > Hydrothermal vents >... | reverse complement strand
TTTCTTTTTGTTCTAACGTGTTATATATCAATACGTTATGAAGGGAAACAGCTTTTCTTATGAATTATTCAGGCTAAAAAATAGAGGAAAAATGCTGACTGGCACCTTATTTTGGCCTGGATTATTAGCAGGACAACCCACTAATATCTTGCCTTTCGCCAGTTTGTCCCAGTTTAATAATTTATGTTCGGATTTGGGTTTAATTAGGCTTAGCAAAGAATAATAGTTGAATAGTCCACCAGACAAGCAGAAATTTATTGTCTCCTCGTTTTAATATTTGGTAAAATACGGCTCTTGAAAATGGGGTTAAAAAAAAATCAGGTCAATTTTTAAATATAAATCAACTCAAATTTTCCTGATGAAAGGAGGCCCATGCGAGTCCTTAAGAATTATTTAATCTTTTTCTTTGTGTGGGGATTGATTGCGGCTCCTCTATTTGGAGAAGTGGTCAAACCTACTTATGCCTTGGTTGGGTGCCGAATTCATCCAGTTAACGGTACTCCTATTGACAAGGGCACGATTATCATCCGCAACGGGAAAATTGAAGCCACGGGACCAGCGGAGAAAATTTCAATCCCTGAAGATGCCGAAGTTATTGATGCCAAGGAATTGGAGGCTTACCCCGGATTAATCGATGCTTACACTCAATATTTCCTCGAGAGTACTTCCCCTTCGACTGCCCAACGCCAATCGAGAATGATGGCCGCTTCTCCTCCCGAAGAAAGGTCCTGGGATAAAACGGGTTTCCTGGTGGTAGAAAATCTCAAGTTTAAGAAAACCACTCTTGATTCCCTTCACCGGGCAGGAATTACCACCATCCTGGTTTCACCTCCGCAGCAGATTTTTGCCGGCCTCAGTGCGCTAATCAATTTAAATGGGGAGAAGTTACCTGCCATGGTTCTTCAAGATAAAGTTGCTCTGCACCTCTACTTTACCACGGCTCGTGGTTCTTATCCCTCTAGCTTGATGGGCACAGTGGCCCTTTTCCGCCAATCTTTCTACGATGCCCAACATTATGATCTTCAGAAAAAGACTTTTCTCCGCTATCCAGATAAAGTTAGCCGGCCTAAATATGATGCCTTTCTCGAGAGGTTGTTACCTTACGTTATTGAAAAAAAGCCGGTAATTTTTAATTGTGCAAATTTAGAAGATATTAAGCGAGCAATTCGACTCATTGAAGAATTTGATTTGAATGGATATATTGCCGGGGCCAATGAAGCTTGGCGAGTAATTGAATGGATCAAGAAAGCCCGGCGGCCTCTTTTGGTGAGCGTAGATTTTAAGCCTCCTATTACTAGTCGGTATGCTAATATGGGCGAGGAAATAAAAGAGAAGGCAGAAAAAGAAATTTATCCCCATAACCCGGCTGAACTTCAAAAAGAAAAAATTTCTTTTGCTCTAGTCTCGGGAAAAATTTCTAAACCAGGTGATTTCTTGAAGAATGTCCGGCTAGCTGTAGAAGCCGGCTTGCCTGCTGAGGAAGCGCTCAAGGCATTAACTATCATTCCTGCTCGTTATTTTGGTGTTGATTCTTACTTGGGAAGCATTGAACCAGGTAAAATAGCAAATCTTATTCTTACTAAAGGGGAACTCTTTACTGCTGATTGCCAAGTCAGAAGGGTTTTTGTCGACGGTCTATCCTTTGAAGTTAAAACTGCTGAGGCCAAGTCAACTGGAAAAGCAGCGGCCGTTAATCTTAGCGGAAAATGGAAGGCCTCCCTAGTTAGTCAAATGGGAACGTTGGAATCGACTTGGGAACTCACCCAAGAAGGAAATAAGGTCTCCGGTATGATTGCTAGCGAGATGGGTAATTGGGAAATAAGTGAGGGCACATTAAGCGGTAATAAGCTGACCATGGTTATCATGGCTAATATCATGGGACAAGATATGGAATTGACTTTTGAAGGCGAAGCTTCCAAAGACAAAATAAGGGGGACAATTTCTTTTGCCGGCGGCAGCGCCGAAATGACGGCCACGCGAATTCCTGATGCGCGCTAAAGGAGGGAGAAAATGAAAAAGATTGTTGTTTTAGTCATTGTTTTTATAGGCTTGCTCTTAACTCCTGGGTGGGCAGGCCAGGATTTGTTCATCAAGAACGGAACGCTCCTGACCATCACCAAGGGGATTATTAGTGGTGGTGATATTCTGATTATTGATGGGAAAATAAGGCAAATTGGCCAAGACCTTGCCCCTCCGGAAGGAATCCCGGTTGTTGATGCCACTGGCCTTTATGTAATGCCTGGTATTATCGATTCTCACACTCACATTGCTCTTAGTGGTACCAATGAAGGTTCCGTAGCCATTTCTTCTGAAGTGCGGATGAAAGATGTGATTAATGCCGAGGATACTTCTATTTACACCGCCTTAACTGGGGGAGTAACCATGGTTCATACCATGCATGGCAGTGCCAATCCCATCGGTGGTGAAAATGTGGTCCTCAAGCTAAAATGGGGGAAGACAGCCGAGGATATGTATGTTCCCTACGCCTATCGGACTCTTAAGTTTGCCTTGGGCGAGAATCCCAAGCGAGCTAACATGATGGTGGTTTCGGCCAATCCTCGTTACCCGCAAACTAGGATGGGCGTGGTGGCCATTATTCGCCGTGAATTCGAGAAAGCCCGGGCTTATATGGAGGAATGGAAGCGTTATAATCAGTTGAAGAAGAACAAAAAGCTGGTTTCTTTTCTTCTCCCCCCCCGCCGCAATTTGCGCCTTGAACCTTTAGTTTTAATGATGGAGGGAAAGATGGTTGCTCGCTGTCACACCTACCAAGCTGATGAGACCTTAGAGTTTATCAAGCTCTCCAAGGAATTTGGCTTTAAAATAGGCGCTTTTGAGCATGCTTGGGAAGCTTACAAAATAGCCAAAGAATTGGCGGCCGAGAAAATTGGCATATCGGTCTTTGCCGATAGTTGGGCTTACAAAATGGAGGCTTACCAAGGAATAGCTTACATGGCCGCGTTTTGTGCTAAAAATGGCGTTCTCGTGTCGATAAATTCTGACAGTGGTGAGCGTATCCGGCGGTTATTTAATGATGCCGCCAAAACCATGCGTTATGGCGATTTAAGCGAAGAAGAAGCCTTGAAACTCATTACCATTAATCCGGCCATTCAGTTGGGAGTAGAAAAAAGAGTTGGTAGCCTGGAGGTAGGCAAAGATGCGGATATCGCCATTTTCAAGGAACATCCTTTAAGTGCTTTCACCAGATGTGAAAAAACCATCATCGAAGGTGAGATTTATTTTGACCGCGCAAAATATCTTGAAGAACAAAAGAAAAAGGAGCAGAAGAAAAAAGAAAAAGCTGAAAAGAAAACTCCGAAGGGAGGCCTGAAATGAAAGGATATCTCAAGATGAAAACGGGGATAAAAAAAATGGTATCCAGAGTGAATATTAAGCCTGGCTTGAGCAACTTTAGCTCTTATTTCTTTTCCAGCAGGACCAAATTCAATCGCAAAACCATTACTTTTGGCGTGGTCATTTTGAGTTGGTTAGTAATTAACTCTCTTTTCTTGATTGCTCAGCAACCTGAACAGGTTATCGCCATTAAGGGAGCCAAAATAATTACGGTCACGGGTGAAGAGATTCCTAACGGAATTATTCTCATTAAAGGCAAGTTAATCGCCGATATTGGCCCGAATGTCAATATTCCTTCCGAGGCAAAGGTGATTGAGGCCCAAGGCTTAAGAGCTTATCCAGGGTTAATTGACGGCTATTCTTTTCTGGGGATCCAGGAAATTAGTAGTGTGCGAGCTACGGTTGACACTAGGGAAACCGGAGATATTAATCCCCAAGCCAACTCTTACGAAGCTCTTCGCCCCGATTCTGTCCACATCCCCATCACCCGGGCTAATGGGATTACTTGTGCGCTGGTAGCTCCCACCGGGGGGTTGATTTCGGGGATGAGCGGTCTTATTAAGTTGGATGGCTGGACCCCGGGCGAGTTAGTGGTGAAAGGCCCAGTGGCCATGCATATCCAATTTCCAATGCCCAGAAGAAGCTTCCGGCGTCAAAGCAAGCCTTCAGTTTCCACTTCCAAAAAGATTAACCAGCTAAAGAAGCTATTCGCGGAGGCCCGTTATTATGAAAAAAGACGCCTGGCGGCGCAAAAAAACACCCTTCTCCCTTATCCTGATTTTGACGAGAAACTGGAAGCCTTGCTACCAGTAGTTCACGGGCAATTACCAGTCATGATTTCAGTTTATGCTGAAAACGATATTAAACAAGTTATCAAGCTCGTCAAGGAGGAAAAGCTCAAAGCTATTCTTTTTGGAGTTCACGACGGGTGTAAAGTGGCTAATGAGATTGCCCAGGCAGGCTTGCCTGTTGTCCTTGACTCCCTTTACAACATGCCCGTGCGGTGGGAAGATGGTTATGATGCTCTCTATCGTAATCCGGCCGCTTTAGTTAAAGCTGGAGTTAAAATTGCCTTTTCCTCTCAAAGTGCTAGCGTGGCTAAAGATTTGCCCTGGCATGCCGCCAAAGCCGTGGCCTTTGGCCTGGAGGCGGAAGAAGCACTTAAAGCCGTGACCATTAATCCAGCCGAGATATTTGGTGTGGCTGACCAGATGGGGAGTTTAGAAAAAGGGAAATTAGCCAATATCGTTCTTACTGATGGAGATATCCTGGAAATAAAACGGCATGTCAAGCATCTCTTTATCGAGGGCCAAGAAATCGATCTTTCCAACTACTACACTGAACTTCTTCATAAATTTGAAAAAAGATTGAATGAAAACAAGTAAACGAAGACGTTTTTTTCTTGGCTTGAAGACGTTTTTTCTTGGATGAGGCTTAATTAGGCCAAGTTACCTGAAGATGGACGAAGCTAAGGAGTGGATAATCGAGTAGAAATTAGGTTGGCGGGGTTGGCAAAGTTTGTCAAGGAAATAATTAAGGATTAAAAGTAGATAAAAAAAAGCTTGATAAATAGAAATTATTTAGAAAAATATAAATTGGAAATACATCCTAAAAATAAAAGGGAAGTTTTATTTTTTTTAAGAAACGGATAGAACTTACTCAATTTTTCAAGTGTGAAATTTGGATCGGTTAAGATCAGGATTTAAAGAGAAATATTGGCCATGAAATTAAGATCGTAAAGAATTACAAAATAAAGTTGGTAGTCATTTTAATGACGATAGAAAAAGAATAAAAATTATGGGGAGGGAGGTTTTATGAAGTTAAAAGCTTTTTGGCAGGTAAAGTTTTTTCTTTTATTTGTCCTTTGCCTGGTTTTTTCTGCTGGGTTCTTTCTCCAAAGTTCGTTACCTGATTATGATTTATTAATCACCAAGGCGACCGTTGTTGACGGTACTTTGCAGCCACCTTACCAGGCAGATGTAGCGGTTAAAGGTGATTTGATCGTCGAAGTGGCCAAGAAGATCAAAGGTACAGCCAAAAGAACCATAAATGCCCGAGGCCTTTATTTGACTCCTGGTTTTATCGATCTTCATACCCATGTTGATCGAGGAATGTATTTTCCCGAAAACAGAGCTTGTCTTAACTACCTGAAGCAAGGAGTAACCACCGTTGTTGTCGGGCAATGTGGTTCCAGTGCCTGGCCGATTTTTGAAAAAGCCGAAGATCAAATTAAACGGTGGCGGGAAGAGGGGATTGGCCCTAATGCTGCTCTCCTAATTGGCCACGGCACGGTGCGCCGGTTAGTCATAGGCGATGAGAATCGAGCTCCAACGCCCGTAGAATTGGGAAGAATGAAGGAGCTGGTCAGAGAAGCCATGGAGCAAGGAGCTTATGGGATGTCCACCGGCCTTATTTACCTTCCCGGGCGTTACGCTAAAACCGATGAGGTCATTGAGCTGGCCAAGGTGGTGGCTTCCTATGGGGGAATATATCACACCCATATCCGTAATGAGCGAGATCAACTCCTGGAAGCAGTCAAAGAAGCCATCGAGATTGCCGAAAAAGCAGGTGTTCAAACTCACATTTCTCACTTTAAAGTTATGGGACGGAAAAACTGGGGCCTTGTCCGGCAGGCATGTGAGTTGATTGAAAAAGCTAGAGCGCGGGACCTTGAGATTACTGCCGACCAATATCCCTTTCGGTTCTCCAGTGGTTATCCCTATCGGTCCTTAATTCCGATCTCTACTTGGCGAGGAGAAGGCCAAGAAAGGCTAACTAATCGGGATATTGATAATATCTTCGGCCATCTCAGCGATAAGGAACTTATTGATCTTTACCAAAAAACAACGCCCTACATTCCCTTCCATGAGCATCACTGGCAGTTTCTTCGCTCCCTTTCCCGGGAAAGATTGGTTCAATATATTGGCCGCTCCATCCTTTCCACTGAGTATTTTCAAGGGCCAGAAAATCCGCGCGAAAGAATGTTTTTTTACAAGAGGCTCCAAGATCCTCAAGAGGCAGCCAAGATTTATCAAGAAGTTGAAAACTACATCGAGGAGTTAGTCGGTGCCGAAAACTTTATTGTTGGGGTATGCGTGGAGAAGAAGTATGAAGGAAGATCAATTAGAGAAATTGCCACCATGAAAAAACAATCGGTCGGAAAAACAGCGGTGGAATTGGAAATGATGGGGGCCAAGTGTATCCCCCTCCAGATGAGCGAAAAAGACATCGAATACATCATGGAAAAAGAGTGGGTAGGTACAGGAAGTGATGGAGTAGCTCCTTTTTATGGTATCGGTCTGACCCATATTCGCTCTTATTCGACTTTTCTCCACAAGATAAAGAAGTATGTCCTGGAGAGAAAAACAATTTCTCTTCCACAGGCTATTCGATCTCAGACCGCCTTGGCAGCAGAGATAATGGGTTGGCCTGATCGGGGAAGGATCAAAAAAGGGGCCAAAGCTGACCTGGTGCTCCTTGACCTGAAACATATTAAGATCAAGACTTCTATTTCCAATCCCCATCAATATTCCCGAGGAGTTCGTTATCTGGTGATTAATGGAGAGATGGTGATTGATAACGAGAACTACACCGGGAAATTACCCGGACAGGTTTTAGTGCTAAATAAAAAGTGAATAATCAGACATATCCACTTTCCCTGCTTCCGCCCCTTGTCCATGTTTTACTATAAAATGAAATTTAATTAAATAAGTTAAAGAGGCCTCTTGTTGCGCTGTTGAGCAGCTTTTAACTTTATCCCTTTTTTATTATCATCGATTGGCGTTAAAGATGGAGATTAAGAAAAAGAGCTGCTGATGGTAAAACTTGAGCTTGATTTGATTGTGCTCAACTTGGTAGATTACAATAGAGTTTTAGTTAGGCTATTTTTGAATAGATGGAAAATGATAGGATGGGGCAAAGGATAAAATTATTTTTACTGAGCCGGATTTAATGCTCAGAAAACTTTATTTTCGAAAAGGATATTATCTTAAAAACAATGACTAGAAAGGAGACTAAATGCTAAAAAAAATGTTTTCTCGACGAGACTTTTTGAAGTCATCGGTGGTTTTTGGAGCTACGTCTCTTTTGCCCTTCAAATTGGAAGCAGGGATGATGAGAAGGGAAACCAACTCTTCATCTCTTCAAACAACATCACCTACCGGTCGGATGATCGCCATCTCCAGTCGAAATGGACTGCGGGCTACAGAAAAAGCCATGGAGTTGCTTAAACAGGGAGCTGATCCTTTAGATGCGGCCATTGCCGGCGTGAATATTGTCGAGAATGACCCAGACGATATTACCGTTGGCTATGGGGGATTACCTAATGAAGAAGGTGTTGTTGAACTGGATGCCTCAGTTATGCATGGTCCGACTCACAATGCAGGAGCAGTAGCGTCTCTCCACAATATTAAGAATCCTTCACTGGTGGCCAAGCTGGTAATGGCACGAACAGGGCATGTTCTTCTAGTTGGAGAAGGAGCTTTAAAATTTGCCCGGGCTCATGGCTTTAAAGAAGAGAACTTGCTCACTGAGAAGTCCCGACGCATTTGGTTGCGCCGCAAGGAAATTCTTTCGGACCGCGATTATTGGTATCCCCCCAAGTCAGACGAACTAGAGAAAGAACTACAAGATTATGTTTCTTCTCATGGAACCATCAATTGCTGCGTGTTGGATGCTCAAGGAAACCTGGCCGGAGTAACGACCACCAGTGGTTTCTTCTTCAAGATTCCGGGGCGAGTTGGTGATTCTCCTATCATTGGTGCGGGGCTCTATGTAGATAACAATATTGGCGCTGCCGGCTCAACAGGATTAGGTGAGGCGAATCTCTTAACCTTGGCTAGTTTTCAGTGTGTTAATTTCATGGGACAAGGGTTATCTCCCGAAGAAGCAGGCTTGCGCGTCCTCAAGATAGTTGCTGAAAAAGCGCGGCTGTGGCCGGAAAGAATTGATGATAAGGGTCGTCCTCGGTTTGACTTGAATTTCTATTTAATAAACAAAAAGGGCGAGTATGCAGGAGTTACGATGTGGCAAGGTAGAAAATATGCCGTTCATGATGGAGTTAAAAACCAATTCAAGGAATCAGCTTATCTTTTCAAACGCGATTAGGGTTAAGTAGAAATTTTAGAGCTGTATAATAGAAAAGCTTAATTATGGTTTTTAAGTTAGGCCGACAAATTGCTCTTCTTTTGGTAATAATAATCTTGCTTTATGCCTGTGCTCGAATTCAGCTTCCTGAAGCCACCGGAGTTCAGACAGGAATGGCTTCCTGGTATGGAAATGATTTTCATGGCCGAGCCACGGCCAGCAAGGAAATTTATGATATGTATGATTTAACCGCTGCCCACCGGAGCCTTCCTTTCGGGACTAAAGTTATGGTCACTAATCTTAAAAACGGCAAGTCGGTGGAAGTCAGGATAAATGATCGGGGTCCTTTTATTCGCGGCCGGATAATCGATCTTTCTTATGCCGCCGCTAAGGCAATTGATATGGTTAAAAATGGGGTGGTCCCGGTGCGCATTGAAATTGTTGAATGGGGAAGTGGGAAGAAGAAGCCTCGTCCCGAAAAGGCCAGGAGAATATTAACCCAGGAAAAAGAAGGGAAGTTATTTGTCCAAGTGGGAGCTTTTATCAAGCAGGAGAATGCCCACCGGTTAAGAGATGAATTGCTTAAACGGTCTTTTAAAAACGTGATTATCGTTGTTTTTAAAACGAAGCAAGCTGTTTACTATCGAGTTCGGATACGCTGTACCAGCGCCAGTGAAGCCCATCAAGTAGCCCAGCGTCTTTTTCAACTAGGGTATACCCCGATCATTTTTGATTGAGGGTGAACTGTAACTCTATTGCTGTTGATAATCTCTACTTTGGTCATTAGTTTGCCTTGTTAAAAGGAGAGGTTTTTGAGTTTGACTTTGGTTTGTGAAATTGGATTAAGGCGAGATTAGTGGGGGAAAGTTTGATTGGATTTTATTTGCGGGCGTAAGAAATCTTTGTAACCGCCCCTTCAGGAAGCGAAAGGCAGATTCAGGAGTTGATTTGTAGGTGAAGATTTTCAAGTCCTCCGGCGAAATGGTTTTATCTTTAACCAGCTCGTCAAAATTGATTATTTTTCGCCAGTAATCTTCGCCATAGAGAAGAATAATTAAATCATTCTGATTGATTTTCTCTGTTTGGACCAGGGTTAAGAGCTCAAATAATTCATCCAAAGTTCCAAAGCCTCCCGGGAAAGCCACCACCGCCTTAGCGGGGTAAGAAAGCCAAAATTTCCTCATGAAAAAATAGTGAAAGACAAAACTCAACTCGGGGGAAATGTAGGGATTGGGAAATTGTTCATGGGGAAGCGAGATGTTCATGCCGATGGACTTTCCTTCGGCGCGTTGAGCCCCCCGGTTGGCGGCTTCCATAATTCCTGGCCCCCCTCCAGTACAAATGACAAAGTTTTTACCCTTGGGCTTAAGTTTAATGGCCCAGCGGGCTAGTCGATAAGCAAGCTCTTCTGCCTCCCAGTAATAACGATAGAGGGGGTGAGATTTATCTTCAGGATCAATCCGGGCTGAGCCCAGAAAAAGAATCGTCGTGTGCACTTTTTGCTTGGCTAGTCGAGTAAGTGGCTCTAAATATTCACTGAGGATTCTCAAGATTCGAGCTTCTTCGGAAGAGAGAAACTCAAGGTTCTTGTAGGCTTTTTGGGGGAAAAAAATATGTTGCATTGGTCTTTCTCCTTGATTGATATCGCCGCCAGAAGAGAAGAAAATTCTAATTGATTTTTTCTCGCTAAGCAAATTTTTCGAGGAAGCCGTAAGTACTGACAAGAGGGTGAGGAAAAATGGTGGTCGGAACATTATTTTGGCCTGGCTCATTATTAAGACAACTGGCTAATAGAGTACCTGTTACCATTTTTCCTGGCGGGTCTCTGGAGAAAAATGGTAGCCGGGATATTATTTTGGCTTGAAAAAACAGTAGTTGGCACCTTATTTTGGCTTGTTCCCTCTCTCCTCGGCTTTTCCCAATTTAAAAACAGTTAAAAACAGCAAGTTGGTCATCTTTTGACCCTGAGTAATTTATATGATAATTTTAAGAGTAATTTTTTTTGAGGTTTACTCGAAGAGACGAATATATTCTTGAGAAAAAACCAGTAATGAATTCAATTTAACACTGAGAAGAGTAACCATAGGCAAAGGAAAGTTAAGCCATGAGTATTGATCAGTTAAAAAAGAAACCTTATCCGGGGCGGCTAATTATCATCGGTAAAGATCCGAAGGACCTATATTACATCATAATCTATGCGGTCACAGGGCGTAGTCCAAGTTCGCAAGCTAGACAAATTGAAGTGGAATCAACTTCTCGTCAAACAACAGCCTGGGTTAAGCCAATTC
>Ga0164310_10002425_pt1 | contig 10728 bp, 10 predicted proteins | sample GuaBasSedimGuay1_FD_121795 | JGI IMG/M metagenome (GOLD analysis project Ga0164310, IMG submission 121795) | Subseafloor sediment microbial communities from Guaymas Basin, Gulf of California, Mexico - Guay1, Core 4569-9, 0-3 cm | ecosystem: Environmental > Aquatic > Marine > Hydrothermal vents... | reverse complement strand
CCTATAAATAATTTTTGATTAAATCTTAATCCTGAAGCTTAAGTCTAACAACAGCCTGGTCCTCCCATAATTTCAAATAAAAATAAAAATATTCGTAAAGCGCAGGTAAGTCCCTTACAAAAAGAGGTTCTCCTTCTTTAATAACCCTTATCTTCATATACAACGGCATGTATTCAAAAATCTTAATATCGTATTTCTCGCTCATACCTATAATCGGAAGAATCTTTCTAAAGAGGGCTTTAAGTTTATCCTTATCATGAAATCCAGCAACAACGCAGATATCTATATCACTCCTAGGAGTTTCCTCACCTTTAGCATACGAACCGTAGAGGAGAATACCTAAAACCTCGTTTTCCAATTTTTTGAGTTCTTTTTTCAACAGCTCAAATCCATTATTCATTTTCAATAAGCGCTCTTAGCTTGCATAACACAGATTTAATTGGGCCAAGCAGAGAATTAGCACTTTCTATAAATAACATCCTATCAACATGATTGTATTTGTGAACAATCACATTTCTTAAACCGTTAGCTTCTCTGCAGAGTTTTCCTTCATCCTTGCTTAACACACCAAGTTCTTCAAGTCGTTCAATGTTTGTATAATCATCTTTTGGAAGCTTGCCGTGATCCTTAACAAGCATGGCAAAAACATCTGTTAAAGCCCCTTAATAGCTTCTTGAAATTCTTTTGCAGAAGCTGCGTAGCTTTTCTCATCTTTATCAGCGTCCCCAATCCATTCCTCTAATTTTAATAAACTTTCTTCTGCATATTGGATCTTTTCTAAATATCTCTCTTTTCGTTTTTTCTCTAATTCCATACAAAGTTCTAAATAACGGACAGATTTAAATGTTTCCACCAAATATTTTTTTAAAGAAATCCTATTTCCGTTTAACTATGCTCATCGCTGGCATAGACGATGCTGGAAGAGGTCCGGTCATAGGACCGATGGTTATTGCAATCGCTGCAATGGAGGAAGCTAAGCTCAAAGAACTAAAAAAACTCGGCGTCAAAGATTCAAAACTGCTTTCTCCTAAACGAAGAGAAACGCTATCCAAAAAAATAAAGCAAATCGCAAAAACAGAATTCGTTTTAGTACACCCAAAAGAAATCGATCGCTATCTCTCAACGCCGGGAACAAACATAAACATGCTCGAAGCAGAAAAAATGGCTTTTTTAATCAGTAAAATCAAACCAGATAAAGCAATAATCGATTGCCCGAGCACAAACACGAAAAAATTTAAAGAATTAATTGAAAGATTAATCAACAACAAATGCACGATCATAGCGGAACACAAAGCAGATTTGCGTTTTCCGATTGTTAGCGCAGCATCAATCATCGCAAAGGTCGTTAGAGATGGTGAGATAGATAAAATAAAAAAAGAGATCGGCTACGATTTTGGAAGCGGCTATTCCAGCGATCCGAGAACAGTGAAGTTCCTCAAAGAATATTGGAGAACCCATCATAACATATTCAGAAAAGAATGGATATCATACAAAATGGTTAAAGAAAAAGCCTCGCAGCTGACCCTGAGCAGATTCTTCGAAGAAAATGACTAGGATAAACAAAATCTTAATTCACGGATTCAAAAGTTTTGCACATAAAACAGAAATCCTATTTGACAGGGACTTCAATGCCGTAATCGGGCCAAACGGCTCCGGTAAAAGCAATATCAGCGATGCAGTATGCTTTGTTCTCGGAAAACTAAGTTCAAAATCGTTGCGCGTAGAAAAGGCGGCAAACCTAATCTACAACGGCGGAAAAACAAAAAAACCAATGCAGCAAGCGGAAGTAAGCATATATTTTGATAACAGAAAAAAGATCTTCCCGTATCCAGACGATGAAATAAAAATAACAAGAATAATTAAACAGAATGGTCAATCGATATACAAGATAAATGACAAAAGAGTCACGCGAAATCAAATACTCGATCTTCTTTCAATAGCGAAGATAGATCCAGAGGGATACAACATCATTCTTCAAGGAGATATTGCAAAATTTACAGAGATGAAGCCGGAAGATAGACGAAAAATTATTGAAGAGATAAGCGGAATAGCGGTATATGAAGATAAGAAACAAAAAGCAATATCTGAGTTGGCAAAAGTCGATGAGAAGCTCAAGGAAGCTGAAATCATCTTAACAGAAAGACGCACCCACTTAAATGAGCTGAAACGCGACAGAGACCAAGCATTGCGTTTTAAACAGATAGAAGAAAAACTCAAATCAGCAAAAGCAACGTTAATTCATCTTAAACTCGAAGCAAAGAGGAAAGAACTCGAAAGGATAAACAAACGTGTCGAAGAAGAAAATCAAAAACTGCAAAAAATTCAAGATAAGATTGCGTCGATAAAAAAAGAGATAGAAGAAAGGCGGGAAAAGATAAACTCGATAAACAGAGAAATCGAGCAGAAAGGAGAGAAAGAACAAGTTAATCTACACAAACAGCTTGAACAACTTAAAATTGCAATCACAAAGAAGAAGGAGAAGATAACCTATTACAAAAATCAACTGCTTTCTATCGAAAGAAGGAGGGAGAGCCTGAAAAAAGAACAGAAGAACTATGAGGAACAAATAAAAAAACTTGCCGAAGAACGAGATTCGCTGCATAACGAAAAGAAAAAAATTATATCGGAGCATTCCGATATAAAGAACAAACTTCAGGCACTGAAACGCAAACATGGTCTTGATGCCACATCAAACATCGAGGAAAAACTAAGCGCGATAGACAAAGAACTTGATCAACTCATTCAGCAGATTCAATCGTTAAGGGAAAAGCAGCAGGACCTGATTAGAAAAAAGGACGCTATTCAATTTCAAATAAACACCATCGACGAAAAAATCGAAAAAGTAAAGAAGGTAGAAAAAGAAAATGCAGAGCAAATAAAGGAATTAAAACGTCTAAAAGCAACACTATCAGATTTAACGAAGGAACTTAATGCTTGTATTGAGAGAGATTCTTTTTTGGCACGAAAACTAAAACAACTTAACGATAAGCTTCAAGCAAAACAAGGAGAACTCGCTAAGCTTAGGGCGAAAGAAGCTGAGCTTAGAGAGGCAACGATAAGCAATACCGCTATAGAAAAAATCCTAAATCAAAAAAACAAAATAAAAGGAATCTGCGGAATACTAACGGAACTTGGCTCCGTCGATGAACGCTATGCCTTGGCGCTTGAAATTGCAGCAGGGCCGAGGGCAAAGAGTATAGTCGTTGAAACGGATAAGGTCGCAGCCGACTGCATCAAATTCTTAAAGAAAAACAAATACGGTGTTGCTACATTTATTCCGCTTAATAAAATAAAGGAAAAGCGGATTCCATCAAATATAAAAAAAGAAAAGGGAGTCATTGGTCCTGCAATTGAACTCATAGATTTCGATCCAAAGTTCAAAAAGGCATTCGGTTATGTATTCGGCGATACCCTCGTTGTTGATAACATCGACACAGCCAGAAAAATAGGCATCGGAAAAATAAAAATGGTCACTCTCGACGGTGACTTATGCGAAATTAGTGGCGTTATGCAGGGCGGTAGCAGGAAGAAGGGAAAAGGCGTGTTTGCAGCATCGGAGTTGAAAAAGAAAATCAGCACTGCAGAAAAAGAAACCGCATCCATCGAACAGGAAAAAAATGATCTTGAACGCGCGCGAATTCTTAATGAAGAAAAAATATCTGGTTTGCGCAAAAAAATCTCAGAGCACGAAGCTGAGATAATAAAACTCGAAAGAACGCTCCATCTCGAATCCGAAGACCTTAATGCTTCGCTTAAGCTAAAAGAAAAGCTAAGAAAAGATGAAAACAAATTACAAAGTCAGATTACAACAATACAGGAAGAAATAACAAACCTAACAAAGAAGATAGCAGCCCTGAAATCCGAAAAGAACCAATTGAGAGAAAAACTCGCCGAGATTAGGTCTCCTGCATTAATAGCAACGATTAACGCATTTGAAGAACAGGAGAGAAAACTTAATGAGGAATTGCTCAAAATTAATAATGAAATAAGCAACATCGAAAGCAAAATAAACGATATTCTAATACCGGAAAGTAAAAGAATACAAAAAATTTTGTTACAGCAAGAAAAGGAAGAAAAGGAAATAAAAGAAAAAATAAAAGAATTAACAGAAGCAATTAAAAAAGAAACAGAAGAAATAAAAGAAAAGGAAACCCTAATTAAACGCTTTTATTCTTCGTATAAGCATTTGTTTGCTGAAAGAGATAAGCTCAGCGACCAACTTCAAAATTTGGAAAATAAAATTGAATCTGAACGTGAAAAAGCAAAGCAAATCGAAATAAAACTCAATGAAATAAAACTAAAGAGGGCAGAAATAAATGCATCAATCGCCGGCATAGAAAAAGAGTTTGAAGAATACAGGGGCGTCCCTCTCTTGAGCGAAAGATCAATCGACGCCTTAAAACAAAAAATCAGCTCCTATGAAAAAGAACTTTCCTCAATCGGAACGATAAATATGAGGGCGCTTGAAATATACGAACAGGTTGAACAGGAATTCAACCGTTTGATTGAAAAGAAAACGAAACTTCTCCAAGAAAGAGAAGAAGTTCTTAAAATAATGCAAGAAATAGAATCGAAAAAGAAAAACAAATTCATGAAAACGTTTGCCACGCTTAACAAACAATTCAAGCGCATCTTCTCGGAGCTCACAACAAAAGGCGAAGCAAGCCTTATTCTCGAAAACCCGCAAAATCCATTCGAAGCTGGTGTTGATATAAAAGTAAGAATCACAGGGAGCAGGTTTCTCGATATAAGAGCTCTCTCCGGCGGTGAGAAAACCTTAACAGCTTTAGCATTCATATTCGCGATCCAAGAATACGAGCCGCATTCCTTTTATCTTTTCGATGAGGTTGATGCTGCTCTCGATAAACGCAACAGCGAGCTCCTCGCAAAACTCATAAGGAAATATTCAAAAAATGCTCAATATATCGTTATAACACATAACGATGCAGTCATTTCTGAAGCGGATAACATATTCGGCGTAAGCATGAATGAAGAAGGAATAAGCAAGGTTGTCAGCTTGCGCTTGTAAACACTTCAACCAATCTATCAACTGTATTCTTGAAATCGAACTTCCTTGCCGTCATTACTCCTTTTCTACCGAACTCTTTCCTGAGACCATCATCATTCGCAAGATTCAGTAAACGCTCATAAAGAATGAAATAATTTCTTCTCGGAAAGAAAAACCCGTTCTCGCCATTAACTATATATTCTGGAATAGCACCAACTTTTGTCGCTACGGTAGCGCATCCGCATGCCATAGCTTCAACAGTCGCCAAACTCATTGTTTCGGTTAAACTCGGCATAACGAATATATCTATAGCTTTTAAGTAAGGGACAACATCGTCAACAACACCAAAATAAAAAATACCTTCTTTTTCTCTTCCCTTAACGTAGCGCTCAAATCTTCTAAGAATAGGACCAACCAAAATGAGATTGCAATCAACTTTTCGCCTTAACAATTCAAAACCTCTAAGCAAGGTTAAAGGATCCTTTTCGCAGCTTATCCTTCCACAGTATCCGATCGTAAGTTTATCCTCCAAGCCGAGTTCTGCCTTCGCATGTTCCCTGCCTGAAGGATTGAACCTTTTCAAATCAACACCAAGGGGAACAACATCTATTGGATTATAGATTCCAGCGCTCCTCAACTTATCAGCACCGCCCTTGTAGGAAACAAGAATACTCGTACTTTTACTATAGTAATGCTTTTCGATAAACCTTACAATCCTCCATAAAACATTTCCTGCAAAACCGAAGTTATATCTCGCAACTTCCCATCCAAATAAATGAACATACGAAATAACTTTTTTCCTTAGAACTCGTCCAGCAAGCAAGGTACTAATGCCAAGAGAAGCAACGGTCTGGTTGAAAACAACATCAGCATTTTTCATTTCATGCTTTATAGCCCAGTATCCAAAATGCGGAGCAAAATAATCCGCACCTTTAATATGCTTAAAAACCCTTATCTTCCGTGCAATTCCGTCAAATTTTGTCGCGCCTAAACTGGGAACAACAAGCCTCACATCGATTCCTCTCTTTGTTAATTCTGGAATCAACATTGACAAAAACATGCTTATTCCGTCTTTCTTCGGCAAAAATGTATCTGAAGTAATGAGCACCTTCATTTTTCCTTGTAAAACATTTCAGCAAATCTCGTTCCGCTATGAAGCCCGTTCAAAAAAGCACTTAAAAAGACTTTAGTAATAAATATTAAATAAACAATCCATTGACTTCTAAACATCCTTAATGCCTTCAGCTTTAAGCGGAAGGTATCGCTAACATCAACATAAAGTTTCGGTATATCCCTGTGCCTAAATCTAAATAAAGACCATATATCAAATGAGTATAAGTCAGATTTTATTCTGCTTTTCCTTAGCCCTTTAACAACAGCATCGTGTACAGCTCTATGATCTGGATGAGAATCATTCGCAGAATGAACAAAAATTTTGCACGGCTTTTTTTCTTTAATCAGTCTGCTTATTTTCTCAACAATTCGATACTTTTCTATTTCGTATTTACATTTCCCGTCGGACAAACCAAAAGCATAAGTTCTTTTTAATCCAAGTAACTTATTTGCATCAATCAGCTCTTTAAACCTTGTTTCAACAGCCACTCCTTTTTTAAGCCATGGAATGCCAGCCTCACCATGAGAAAAAACATAAACATAAACATTATATCCAGAATGCGCATATTTTGCTAGCGTACCGCCTGCTCCGATCACGTGATCATCTGAATGCGCTACAAAAACCAGAACATTCTTTCGCTTTTTCATTTCAAATGCGCCGGCCGGGATTCGAACCCGGATTAACGGCTTGGAAGGCCGCTGTCATAGCCATTAGACCACCGGCGCAAACATCTATAATCCTATGCTGCGTATTTAAAAATATTTTGACTTAAAATAAATCATTCATTTATCTGCTCCCGTATAGAAATGTTTATATATCACTTTAGGCTCTTCCGTGAAAGCTCTTCGAAAGTTGTCTGCAGGGATCAATTGACTTCGGTCGATTGAGAACTGCAGCAACTCGAAAGAGAGCTTCTATCCTTATTCTTTAGCGATGGAAAAAATTTCGTCCGGCCTTAAAACAGCAAATCCAGCATAACCATCGATTATTTCAACATGTAAAATCTTATCTGGATTCTTTAAATCTACCTTTTCCTCAATCAGCGGAGCAAGCTCCTTTATTATCTCCTCCCTATGCATCTCTGTATATCTTCTCTTCTCAACTTCCATCATCCACCTCTCGCCACGATTAATCCGCTCCTTCAACTCAATAACAACCCTTTTCATGTCATCAATGTTTGCTTTACACCATCTATCTATAGGCAACCACTTAACGGCAAAGTTTATTGAAAGAGGATTTGCTTTAAATTCTTCCCTCACTAAGTTTATAACCTCTCTCGCATCAAGCTTTGTCTTCACACCGATTATTCCACGTGCTTTTGTTTGTTCAACAACAGCTTCAGCATCACCGAATTTATTAAGCAGGTCTTTAACCTCGCCGATAGCGGCAAAACAGTTCCAACCGCAACTTACAAGCAGATTATACGCATACATTTTCTAATTTCTCTAGCGTGCTTTCAACCCTTTCCTCATCAAAGTCGTGTTCATCGCATAAAAATCTAATTATTGCATTTCGCTTAACCTTCCCCCACTTTAACCTATAATTCTTCGTTACCGGAATATTCTCAATCAAATAAAACAAATCCTTCCAATGAAAAGCAAATGGCCATTTAACATGGGAAAAAGCACCGAGCCCATAGCGTTTAACCAACATCAATGCTTTTCTTGGCCCAATTCCTGGAACACCGTTAGGATTAAAATCTGTTCCGCTCAAAATGCACACAGCAATAAATTTTTTCTTATCCAAACCCAAACTCTTTCTGATTACTTTCCATTCATAAAGATAAGGGCCGTACCATACAAAACCTCCGCTCGGAAGTTTTCTTTTCTTACTGAATGTTAAATTTTGAACCAATCTTTTTGCGCAAAACATTATAGCGTCAAGATCCTTGCTCGCAACTGCCCACACATCGCCTTTCGAGCACATGAAAGCAGCTTGTGCTTCTGCTTCACTTGGCGCTTGAACTACAGGCAATCCAAGCAAGCGCAATAATCGTTTGCTCGAATCAACAACATACTTTGTCACGGTTTTTGTAATCCTCGGTTTTGCCGAACGATAAAACCTCTTATAATGAACTCCAACACTCGGAAAAAATCCATCGAAAACAAAACAAAGTTTTATTCCTTCTAACATCAATCTTGTCGTTCTGAAGAACAGCCCATTTAAATGTGATGTTATCCTACCGCGCTTATCCGTTAATTTCGGAAGCGTTGTAAGAAACTCATACAAATGAACATATGTATCGACAGCTAGCGTTTTTCCTTTAAGCTCTGAAAAAGAAATGTCTCTTCTCGGTAACATATTGCCTAACTTCAGCCCCATTTGCTAAAATAGCATACAAATCTTTATATATAAGTTTTGTTTTCATAACCAACAAGAGATGATAGCAACTTCCTCCTCAAATAGGGACATCAGCGAGTCCTTATTTGAAAATAAAAACAAAAAAGAGGTTGTTTGGGGTGGGAAAATATGATTGTAAAAGATGAGTTTCTAAGCAAACTGAGAAGGTTTTTTGGTTTGAATCTGTATGAAGTTAGGATTTGGACAGCTTTGCTAAGCAGAGGAGTAAGCACCGCTGGCGAGCTTAGCGATATAGCAAACGTACCGAGAAGTAGAAGTTATGATGTTCTCGAAAGCTTAGAAAAAAAAGGTTTTGTTGTAATGAAATTAGGGAAGCCAATAAAATACATCGCCGTTCCGCCAGATGAAGTTGTAGAACGTGTCAAAAAGAATATGCGTGAAGAAGCTGAAAAAAAGATAAAAGCTTTAGACAACCTGAAGAAAGCTCCCTTGATGCAAGAATTAAATACGCTATATAAACAGGGCGTTGAACTCATCGAACCCACAGAGCTTAGCGGAAGCTTACGAGGAAGATCAAACCTTTACAACCATCTCGAACTAGCACTTAAAAATGCAACAAAAAGCGTTACCTTGATGACAACAACCCAAGGATTACTAAGAAAAATAAATGCATTAAAACCTATATTTGAAAAATTAAAGAAAAAAGGCGTCAAAATTAGAATCGCCGCTCCTATAACATCAAAAGAAACAAAAAATGCAGTAAAAGAAATATCAAAGCTGGCAGAAATTAAACACGTAGATGATATAAAAGCGAGATTCTGCGTAGTTGATGGAAAAGAAGTAATACTGATGGTATTGAATGATAATGAAGTACATCCAACCTATGATGTCGGAATATGGATGAAGGCGCCCTTTTTTGCAAGAGCATTAGAAAACCTGTTCTCTGTGGCATGGAAAAATAACATGAAGCCTTTAAAGTAAAGGAGCAACCTTTTTAAAAAACAACTTTCTCCTTCTTTTTTATGAAAATTGACCAAATAATAGCCAAATTAACAAAAAACGAATTAATCGCACTACCGCTTATAAATAAAGAAACATCATTCGATGATCTTCTTAAACAAACCGGCCTTAAAGAAGTCGAACTAATGAGGGCTTTACAATGGCTCCAAAACAAAGGACTAATCACAATCAAGCACGACTTGAAAGAGCTCGTCGTTCTTGGGGAGAACGGAAAAAAGTACAGAAAAATCGGATTGCCAGAAAGAAGGCTTCTAAACGCCCTTTTAAAATTCAACAAGCTCTCAATGGAAGAGGCAAAAAGAATAGCATCGCTATCCAAAGATGAATTATCGGCTGCGTTAGGAATATTAAAACAAAAAGGAGCAATAACCCTATCTGGAAAAAATATTATCCTAACAGAGCTTGGAAAGGAACTTGCAAAAAAAACATCGTTAGAAGAAAAATTTCTACAGCTCAAGTTTCCAGTCGAAAAAAAGAACCTAAAACCAGAACAACTATATGCATTAAACAACCTATCAAAAAGAAAAAATGTGGTAAAAGTTAAAATCGTAAAACTACGTTACGCTGCACCAACAAACCTCGGCCTAAAGGTAATCAAATCAAAAAAACTCAAGCCAGAAGAATTAATCGAAGCGCTAACTCCTGACATGCTTATAAAAGGAACGTGGAAATCCCGCAGGTTCAGAGCGTACGATGTCGAAATAAATGTTCCTCCTATTTATCTTGGAAAAAAACAACCATACAGGCGCTTTCTCGATGAAGTCAGAGAAAAACTAGTTGCAATGGGCTTTACCGAAATAACCGGTCCGATTGTCGAAACAGAATTCTGGGACATGGATGCCTTGTTCATGCCGCAGTTCCATTCCGCCAGAGATATTCATCAGGCATACTACGTAAAAGAACCGACCTACGGTAAAGTCGATAGAACATTTCTCGAAAGAGTAAAATCGGCTCATGAAAAAGGAGTCCTCGGAAGTAAAGGCTGGCAGTACGAATTCGATACAAAAAGAACAAAGAGACTTCTTCTAAGAACCCAAGGAACAGCATGCTCAGCAAGGATGCTCGCATCGCCTAAACTGAAAATTCCAGGAAAATATTTCGGCATTACTCGTTGCTTTAGGTATGATGTAATTGATGCAACGCATAGCTGTGACTTCTACCAAACAGAAGGTATTGTAGTTGATGAAAAAGTAAATCTTAGACATTTGTTCGGCTTGCTTAAGCAATTCGCAATTACCTTCGCAGAAACAGACAAAATCAAATTGGTTCCAGGATATTTTCCATT
>Ga0164310_10002424_pt1 | contig 10729 bp, 12 predicted proteins | sample GuaBasSedimGuay1_FD_121795 | JGI IMG/M metagenome (GOLD analysis project Ga0164310, IMG submission 121795) | Subseafloor sediment microbial communities from Guaymas Basin, Gulf of California, Mexico - Guay1, Core 4569-9, 0-3 cm | ecosystem: Environmental > Aquatic > Marine > Hydrothermal vents... | reverse complement strand
TCACCAAAAAGGTCTACCATGGTCAGTATTCCGTCTTTGTTTTCAAGAAGCTCCACGTTCTCCATAAAGAGTTTCTCCTCACCCTGTTCCACAATGTATACGGATGACTCACACATTTTCCCACATCTCCTTTATCCTTCCAATGGCCTCTTGCACCAAATGAGGCAAGGGCTCTCCAGAAGCCCCCACTAAGATCACGTTTTCTTGGCTCAGGGGGAGGAGGATTTTCCTTGCCTCGCTGGAGCTGATTGCAGAGGCCATGGCTGGTGTCAGCTCCCCCATCATAGAATTGGCCATTATGATGCTAATAGGGCCAATAATTAGATCCACCTTCTTGCAGGTGGTCACAATGGCGTTCTCTCCCGTGGCCCCCCTGTTGGCGCCAGCCTTCATCATTCTGGAAGTGGCCGTTGAATTGGTGCCAAGGGCCAGGATTTCAATGTCTTGACCAATGACCTGACGGAGCCCCTTAATAATGGTGGCTCCTATTCCTCCACCTTGACCGTCAACAATGGCTAACCTCAAACCAAGCTCCTTTACTTATCCGGGGGACAGTCCCACTTCATTATCAGATACTCTTGATCAAAATCGGTTTTTCCTCGAGAGGTGGGGGAACGGGATGTTATTCCTGCCTAGGGCACGCAAGGGAGTAATATATCGGGCACTCACCTTGAGGAGCTAGCGATGCTGTCATTTCGAGGAGCATTAGCCCTGCACGCCATACGGTCAGGCAGGGACGTAAAATCTTAAGATTTCTCCCTTCGCCTGCCTGCCGACAGGCAGGGTCGAAATGACTACGGTCATCCTTGGCTTTCTCAACCAGGGCATGAGTACGTGCCCACCACAATTCTTAGGCGGGAAACTAGCAAAGAGAATATGCCCTTCCCCGGACCTTGATCACTGACATGACATCCTGAAATACAAAATATCACTTCATTGCATTAACCCCCCAAGTCACTAAACACAGACCATAAAATCGATTTGTTTTGGACAGTTATGATTATGAAAGCCGATCCAATAGCCGATCAAGCTCTTCTTCCGAATAGAAATAAATCACGATCTTCCCCGCCTTTCCCCTTTTCTTGATTTCCACCTTGGTGCCCAGGTTCCGCTTCAGATTCTCTGCAAGAGAGACAAAATAATAATCCGTCCCCTCTTTTTTATTTTTCTTGCGGCCCGCAGCAGCCTTGTTTCGGGTCAGGGCTTCCAACTCCCTTACAGAAAGCCCTTTTTTCAGCACAAGCTCCCTCAGGGCCAATTGCTTCTGCTCTCCCTTCACACCGGCCAAAGCCCGTGCATGCCCCATGCTCAGGCGCTCCTCTATAAGGTCCTTTTGAATGGCTGTGGGGAGCTTTAGCAGCCGAAGCAGATTGGCGATGGTGGCCCTGTCCTTTCCCACCCTCTGTGCAAGGGTCTCTTGGGTAATATGCAACTCCTCCAGCAGCCTTTGATAGGCAGCGGCCTCCTCAATTGGGTTGAGATCCTTTCGATGGATATTCTCCACAATGGCAAGTTCAAGGGCTTCTGTGGCTGTGGCCTCTCGGACCACTACCGGAACGCGCTCAAGACCTGCCATCTTTGCTGCCCTAAGCCTCCTTTCCCCAGCGATAAGCTGATACCTCTGCCCCTTCCTGCTCACCAGAAGAGGTGTCACGATCCCCATTTCTTTCACCGAAAGGGCCATTTCCTTGAGCTCAGAAGGGGAGAAATCCTTTCGTGGCTGGTAAGGGTTGGGATCAATAAGCTCCACGGGACAAGAAAAATAGCCCTCGGTCTCTTCCATTAAGGCATGAGCCTCGGGAATCAGTGCTGAGAGTCCTTTTCCTAACGCCTTTCGCTTTTTCATCATACAGCGGCCTTTCTAAGGATTTCACGGGCCAAGGCCAGGTAACTCTGGGCCCCTTTAGACCTCACGTCATAGAGGATCGCTGGCTTGCCGTGGCTTGGGGCCTCACTGAGTCGCACATTGCGTGGAATAACAGTTTGAAATACTGTAGCCTTAAAGTGCTTGCGAACCTCTTCGGCCACCTGCTGGGAGAGATTATTCCGAATATCGAACATGGTAAGCAGGATACCTCCCAGTCTAAGGCCGGGGTTGAGGGACCTTTTCACTGCCTTGATGGTAGTGACCAACTGAGAAAGACCTTCAAGGGCATAGTATTCACATTGAAGGGGTACCAAGACCTCATCGGCTGCAACCAGGGCATTTAGAGTGAGAAAACCCAGAGATGGGGGACAATCCACAAATATGAAATCATAGTCCCTTTTAATGTGGCGAAGCTTGTCTCGCAGCAAGAACTCCTTGTAAGGAGTCTCCACCATCTCAATCTCTGCACCTATAAGACTTTTGGTGGACCCGATGAGAAAAAGCCCTGGAAGCATGGTTCCTTTTATAAGATCCCGCCTCCACCCGTCTCCCATCATCAAGTCATAGACTCCGTCGGTAAGGCCGCCCCGGTCAAACCCAAGGCCGGTGGTGGCATTTCCTTGGGGATCACAATCCACCAAAAGGCATCGCTTTTGGGCAGCGGCAAGGGAAGCCGCTAGGTTTACGGCAGTGGTAGTTTTGCCGACCCCACCTTTCTGATTGGCTATGGCCATGATACTGCCCATGAATTGGAATCCTTTTGGTCTCCTGGCACGCCCGCGTTTTCCGTAGCTCTACCCTATTATCCCATTTGTTGGATAGCACAAAATAGGTATTTTGAAAAGGGATAAGGATTGTTCCACGTGGAACAATGGTTCTATCCCATTTCCCTCTTGACATGACCGCCACTGCCCTCCTATGGTATCGCTTGATCAAAAATCCCGGAATGGCTCAGGGCCATGGTTATGGGCCTTTACCTGGGGAATCGGAATACGTATCGAATGCTTAATAGGGGATTGCCACCCCTTTCTAACACTTTGAGGAGAAGATCATGGACAGCGGACATGTTCGCCTAGATCATGGAAGCGGAGGTGAGGCATCCCTTGAACTCATCACCGACATTTTCTTAAAACACTTTGACAATCAATATCTTTCCAAGATGGATGACAGCGCAGTTCTTCCGCCTGTACACGCATCATTGGCCATGACCACTGACTCCTATGTGGTGGACCCCATATTTTTCCCAGGTGGAGACATCGGCAGCCTGGCAGTACATGGAACCATCAATGATTTGTCCATGCAAGGGGCTCGCCCCCTTTATCTGACCGTGGGCATGATCGTGGAAGAGGGTTTTCTCCTTGAGGATCTGGATCGCATCGCCAGCTCCATGGCCCATGCCGCTGCTGCCGCTGATGTAATCATTGTGGCCGGGGACACTAAGGTGGTGCCCAGAGGCCATGCGGACAAGATATTCATCAACACCTCAGGCATAGGCCTTGTTCCCAACGGCCTTAACGTGGCCGCAGACAATGCCCGGCCCGGGGACCTCATACTTATTAACGGTTCCATCGCTGACCACGGTATCACCATCCTCACCCAACGCGAAGGTCTTGACTTTCAAGGGACCCTTGCCAGTGACTCTGCACCCCTTCATTCCTTGGTTGATGCCATCTTAGGCGCCTCTCCCGAGGTTCATGTGCTCCGGGACCCGACCCGAGGCGGTGTGGCCTCTGCCCTCAACGAGATCGCACACCAGTCCAAGGTAGGCATAGAGCTGTCAGAAGACAGCATCCCCATCCGCAAGGAGGTGCGATCAGCATGTGAGATCCTGGGCCTAGATCCCCTCTATATTGCCAATGAGGGCAAATGCTTGGTGTTTGTGGCAGAAAAGGACGCCCAGCGTGTCTTGAAGGCCATGAAAAAGCACCCTTATGGTGCCAAGGCCAGTTTCATTGGAAGGGTGACCTCGGACAATCCTGGCCATGTACTCATGCGAACACAGGTGGGGGGGACCAGAATAGTGAGCATGCTCACCGGCGAGCAATTACCACGAATCTGCTGAGTCTTCCAAGGACAATTGGATCAACCTATCCACCAATCCGGCCAGGCTGAGGCCGGCCGTCCTGGCAGCCAATGGAAACAGGCTGTTCTCAGTCATTCCTGGAATGGTATTGGTCTCTAGAACCACGATCCGATCCTCGGCGATGATCATGTCCGTGCGGCTCCAGGCCCGACAGTGCAACAGGCGATGGGCGGTTTTTCCATATTCCTCCACCCTTTTCCTGGTCTCATCATCAAGGGGGGCGGGGCAGATCTCATCACTGGCCCCTGGGATATACTTGGCATCATAGGTAAAAAAGGGATGAGATGAGGAAGGCCTGATCTCCACCAATGGGAGTACTTCCAGCTCTCGTCTGCCCAATACGCAGCAAGTAACCTCTTTCCCTTTGATATATTCTTCAACCAAGACCTCTTCATCCAGGTCAAGGGCCTGTTCAACACCCGCTTGTATCTCTTCCTCTCCTCGGCAAAGAGAAATCCCGTAGCTTGAGCCCTCTGTGGCTGGTTTTACCATGACCTCATGGCCCAAGGCAGTCACCACCTCAGAGGCATTCCAGTGTGCCCCCCTTCTGATGATCACGTCCCGGGCCACATCAAGGCCTCCTCGTCGATACATCTCCTTGGCTACTTTCTTGTTCATGGCCATGGCGCTGGCCAGCACGCTTGAGCCCACAAACGGGATATCCAAGATCTTTAGCAATCCCTGGATGCATCCGTCCTCCCCATACCTGCCGTGAAGCAGTGGAAAGGCGATGTCAATACTGTCCTTATTTTCAATAAGGGCCTTGAGCTCTGTCAAAGGGTCATAGAAAGTCACTGCGTATTTGTCACCCTCTAGGGCCGCCTGGACCGCACGGCCACTGCGCAACGAGACCTCCCTTTCCGAAGACAAACCTCCTGCTATGATAGCCACTTTAATTTTGCTCATTTTATACTACTTTAATTCACTTTAACAAAAGACCTCAATGTTCACTAGGGTTAACTGGGCTTACATTAAGTTAACCCTTATGGCCCATGGCTTCCATTACCATATACACGGCCTATAGGCAAATGGCTTTTTCATAGGAGCGCCCCCTTGTGTTCAAAATTTATATTTGCAAAAAAGCAAGGTAATAGTATGTTCCCGAATTTGAACACCCCTGAAGCAATCATCCCACGATCTGAGACAAAAGACCATTTTTGCAAGCTTTTCCCAGGTACCATATTAGTCTTTGTGAAATTTTCCTTAAGATGATTATGCATACTTTAAGAATACTTAGGATGACTTTGGGCCGAGGGCCAAAAAATTCCCACAAAAAAAATGAAATTTTTAGAAAAAAGCAGAAAACAATAGAATTTTAGAGATCGTGACTGTTCAAAAACTTTCTGACATCCATGGCTTTGGGGGTTAACTGTTGCTTATCACAAGGGGTTTTATGCCGCCTCGTTTATCGTTTCATCAGAGCCGTTTAGCGGCCTCGACGGAAAAAAGGCTTGCACAGAGAGAGCTTACGCCTCGTCGATTTCCTCGGGAGCCGCAACTATTTCTCCGCCCCACAGCGCTTTGACAGATGCCAGCCTATTCTATACAAGGCTCTCGTTCACTTGCAAAGGCAAAGACCCGATTGTTTCCCTTCATATATTCCGTTTTGATCTAACCTTAAACACAACAGCCTTCAGAGGAGGCCCTCATGAAACAGATCTGGGAAGAGATCAAAAAAGAAATCCGATCTGAGCTTCCCAAAAACAGCTTTTCTCTGTGGATAAATCCTCTGAGCTTTGTGGAAAGGCGAAATGGGACGGTGGTCCTGGGGTGCCCCAATCGCTTTTCAAAAAATTGGGTGGCGGATAACTATAAGGAATTGATCCAAGAGAAATTGGAAAAGGCAGGATTGGGTTCCCTCAAACTTGAGTTCAAGGTGCAACGACCCTCTCCTGATTCCCTTTTGTTGCCCCCTTCGGAGGTCCCCCAACAACTCTCCTTACCCAATATGCCCAACCGCCCCTCCAAGGGGTACGTATCATTGAACAAGCTCTTCACCTTTGAGAGGTTTGTAGTGGGGCCCTCCAATGAGTTTGCCTATTCAGCCTCCAAAGCAATGGCCCAAGGTTCCACATGGGGCTACAACACACTCCTTATGCTGGCAGGCACAGGCCTAGGCAAGAGTCATCTGTCTCAGGCCATGTGCCATAAGATACTTGAACGTTATCCTGATAAGCGGGTCTACTATATCACTGCTGAAGAGTTTACCAATGAGATGATCTCCTGCCTCAGGCACAAGCGTATCGAGGAGTTCAAGAGAAAATATCGACAGGCCTGCGATGTGCTCTTGCTTGAAGAAGTCCACTTCCTCAGCGGCAAGGAGAAGACCCAGGCCGAGCTCGGCCACACCCTAGATGCCCTGTGTAATGATAAGAAAAAGATCATCTTCACCAGTTCCCTCCCTCCAAAGGATATCCCTTCCTTTTCAGAGGACCTGTGCTCACGGCTGACAGGGGGCCTTGTGACCACCATTGAAAGCCCTGATTTTGACACAAGGATCAAGATCCTGCGTCAAAAGGCCTCTGAGATGAAGTTACCCCTACCAGAGGAGGTAGCCGAGCTTCTGGCCGAGCACCTGACCCGAGACATCCGACAAATGGAAAGCGCCCTTAATTGCCTAAAGGCCAAATCAGAACTTCTAAACGAGAAAATATCCACAGGCTTGGCCAGGGAGGTCCTCCGGTATCTCACAAACAGCCAAAGTTGCATAGACATAAAAGGCATTCGGGATCTGGTCTGCAAGTACTACAGGATCAACCCAGAGCTATTGATCTCCAAGTCTCGGAAAAAGGTCCACACCTATCCCCGCAACATATTTATTTATCTTTGTAGAACCCATACCGAAGAGACATTAGAGAGGATCTCCAAAGCAGTAAACCGCAGCCACTCCACCGTACTTTATGCCTTTGAGACCATTGAGCGAAAGCTGCGGGAAGAGGCAAAGGTAAGAAAAGAGGTGGAATTTCTTAGTCGAAAGATCAAGCAATGCCCTCCATAAGATCAGAAAATGGCTTCCGCCCCCTGGCCCTCATATGCTGGACCACGGCCAGTATTATTACTGCCGTCGCCCTGTTGGTGCTATTCAGCCTTGCCGTGACCTTATGGGTAGGCTACACCCACAGGGAGCTGCATGGAAGCTGGGTTGCCATTGCCATTGCCATGGTGCTTATCCCGGCCTGTCTTTACATATGGCTGAAGCCCCTTATGGCGTGCACAAAAAAGGCCAAAAAACCGGAACTCTTGGAACCCTAAGCCCAACAGCCCTTTTCTCAGGGCTCTTCTAGCTTGCCTTTTCCGTAAAACGAGACCAAAAATTCCTCCTCTTTTGGAGAGAGGTTGAATTTTTCGGATGCCTGGGGAATCAACTGTTCTGGCAAGAGCGCAGTATTTTCTTTTAACTCCGAAGAGATCCACTTGATGGCCTGTCGCAATTTCTCGCCTTTGGGCATAAGTGTGGACACGGCGAAGCTCCTTTCTTTTTATCTGGGGCTCCCGCATGGGGAAAGGGTGCTTTTCCTCTTGACAAAAAGGTAAAAAATACATTCATAATGAGCCCCGGTCAAGGACCCCCCCTTAGGCATGATGTGAGCCTAGACCTATTTCATATCAAAAACCTTTACGGCTTGAAAGGAGAAACACATGGCCGCAACAAAAGTATTGGTCCCTTATAACTTCACCACCCAAGAGGAAAAGGCCCTCGATTTTGTGATCAATACCTTTTCTCAGGTAAAAGAGGCCAAGATCACGCTTTTTAATGCCTATCCTGCCTTGCCCAGTGTGGACATGAGCGCCAGCCCGGAACTGTCCAAAATGAAAGGGCCGATTGCCTCCTTGTCTAAGGAGCTGACAGAGAGGGAAGAGGCCCTCAAATCCGTGCGTCAATATTTGTTGGACAATGGTTTTGACGAAGACCGGGTTGATTATGTCTTCAAAGAGCGGAAAAAATCCGTGGCCGAAGAGATCGCTGATCTGGTCACAAATGGTCACTACAGGGTGGTGGTCTTGAGTCGGCAGCCGGTCAAGGTGACCCGGCTGTTTGGCCGAGGGGTTCATGCCAAGCTTTTGTCCACATTAAAGAATATCACCATTTGCATTGCCACTTAACTACCGAAATCATTTGGAGGAAACCCATGAGCGGAGAGCATAAGATCACTATTGAAACGTTTAAAACGGTCACAAAGGCCATCGCGCATTCCAATAACCTGGAGATCATGACAGCACACCTGAGCCAGTTGCTGGTGGCCGCATTAGATATCAAGGCCTGCGCCATATTTGTATTGGATCTGGAAACCAAAAGGCTGGAGATCCTGGCAAGCTTTGGGCTTAGCCCCAAGTATCTGACCAAAGGACCTGTCCTGGCTGACAAGAGCATTGCAGCCAACCTGGACGGCAAGGCAGTTATTGTAGAAGACGTCTCCAACGATGACAACATCCAGTACCCGGAGGAGGCCGCTAAGGAGGGTATCAAGGCCATCTTATCTATTCCTATTACGGTTTCCGGATCCGTATTGGGCGCATTGAGACTATATCACAGTGAGGTCTGGCGGATTTCAGGCGAGGATCTGGATTCCCTGTATCTACTCGCTGAATGGGTAGGTCTTGCAATGACCCATATCAGTCTACTCAAGGCCATCTATTCCATTGACGAGATCATTCACTTGGAATTGCCAGTAAACATCGCCCCAAGGCCACGGGGCCATTAAGGGATCTTCTGGCCTTTCAGCTGTTCCCAATTCAGGCAATCAGGGGGTCTTTTTTCCTCTAGACCCAACAGGAGATTCTGGATGGCTCTCTGTGCCATCTTTTTCCTTGTTTCCATGGTTGCGCTGCCCATGTGAGGGAGAAGTACTGTATTTTCTTTTCCCAGCAAGCCAGGGTGCACCTCCGGCTCCTTTTCGTATACATCCAGCCCAGCCCCCGAAATGGAGCCCTTTTCCAAGGCCTCAACCAGGGCCTCCTCATCCACTACCGGGCCCCTTGAGGTATTAATCAGAAAGGCTGTGGGTCTCATGTGGTCCAGCTCTCGCCGACCTATAAGGTGTCTTGTCTTGTCTGTCAGTGGTACATGGAGAGAGACAAAATCGGACTGCCCCAATAGATCGTATAGATCTGCGTACTCAACACACAGGGCCTCTTCCTCCTCCGGGGAGAGCCTAGAGCGTTGATAATAAAGCACAGCCATGCCAAAACCCTTGGCCCTGCGGGCCACTGCCTTGCCGATTCTCCCAAGACCAATGATTCCCAAGGTCTTACCCGAGACCTCGGTCCCCAGAAACCCAAACGGTGTCCAGGCCTGAAAGCCCTTCCGGCGTACCATATTATCGCCTTCCACCACCCGCCTTGCCACAGCAAGGATCAGTGCAAAGGTGAGGTCTGCGGTGGCATCGGTAAGCACATCGGGCGTGTTCGAGACGGCTATTCCCCTTTTGGTGCAGGCCTCCAGGTCGATATTGTCATAGCCTACCCCATAATTTGCTACAACACGTAATCGGTTGGCCCGCTTTAGCAGGGATTCGTCCACCCTGTCTGTAATGGTGCAAAGCAACCCTTCCTTGTCCCCAATAAGGGAGACCAGGGTATCGCGGTCCATTGGCCCATGGCCGCTGTGGGCGGTCACCACGTGCCGTGCCTCTATGGGGGCAAGCATATCATGATCAAGTGAAATGCTTACAAGCACATCCATGGCTCCTTGCCTCCCTCCTCTTTGCTCTTCTTCATCCGTCTAAAGCCTCAAGGATACGTCTCCCCAGCGCAAACGAATCTCTTTGCCCTTTTCCGTGATCACCCGAAGCGTGCCATTGTCCTCAATATCCACGGCCATACACCCAAGGCCTTGCTCTTCCAAAAAGACCATGATCCTTTTTCCCAAAACAATGGACCTTTTCTTGTAAGCCTCCAGGATTCCTGCCGCATCTCCCTGTTTGAGCCTGAGATAGTACCGCTCCATTATCAGTAGCAGGGAACTCAACAGGTCTGTCCTGCAAACATGTCTTCCTGTCTCCTTCAAGATGCTGGTGGCATGGTCAGCTGGTGGGTCCAATTGGGGTGGTGACCAATGCACATTAAGGCCTATGCCCACGATCACATACTCCAAGCGTGGGGATTTCATGGAAAATTCACTTAATATTCCAGCCAGTTTCGCGCGGCCAACATAAATATCATTTGGCCACTTGATCCCCACGTGCAAGGAGGTCTTCTGCGCCACTGCGTCGGCTATGGCCAAGGCCCCTACAGCATTGACCAAAAACAGCCTTTCCATCCCCAAACCAGGCCTAAGAACAACTGAAAAGAGGAGATTCGTACTAGGCTCGGCCAACCAGGCCCTTCCCATCCTCCCCCTGCCCGCACTCTGGTGCTCGGCAACCACCACCGTGCCTTCGGCCGCGCCCTTCTCACATAGTGACTTTGCTAGTCGGTTTGTGGAATCAAGGGATTTCTCGTAGATGAGACGGCCAGAAAACATGGAGTCTTCAAGGGTTTGCTCCAAGATGGTAAGATTGAGCGGTTTACATTTTGTAGCAGATGCCTGCACGGCCGATCTATTTAGTGGTCCAATTCCGATTTAAGGGTCCTTGTCATAAGATCCCTCACCGCTGCCTTGGGGTCTTTACCTTTATAGAGGATCTGATAGACCTGCTCTGTTATGGGCATCTCCACTTGGTAGCGTTTGGCCAATTCATGGGCGGAGCGGGCCGTTTTCACGCCCTCAGCCACCATTTGCATATCCCTTGTGATCTCCTCAAGGGATCGGCCCTGGCCTATCTGCAGACCCACTGATC
>Ga0164310_10002421_pt1 | contig 10735 bp, 6 predicted proteins | sample GuaBasSedimGuay1_FD_121795 | JGI IMG/M metagenome (GOLD analysis project Ga0164310, IMG submission 121795) | Subseafloor sediment microbial communities from Guaymas Basin, Gulf of California, Mexico - Guay1, Core 4569-9, 0-3 cm | ecosystem: Environmental > Aquatic > Marine > Hydrothermal vents >... | reverse complement strand
TTCATCTGGACTCCCGACAAGAAGGGGATGCTCGATTTGGCGCTTGCCGCCGTTAAAACGGAGAAAGTATCCCTCGCTCCTCCCACTGAGACCCTCCATCACCTCGGGGCACTTCTGGGGCTGGTTGACCTTTTCTTCGGGGTGGACTCCGGACCGAGGCACATAGCCATAAGCCAGGGGACGCCCACCTTTGCCATCTTCACCCACGCTCCGCCGGCTGGTTGGACCCCTCCCGGCGACCCGAGGCACGGCCACGTATCAAAGGGGTTGCCCTGCCAGCCCTGCGGAAAACCTCGATGCCCTCTCGGAACCTATGAATGTCTCAAAACCCTCTCGGTCGAGGAAGTGTACGGATCGCTTCGTGAATTTATAAAGAGGGTTTGGGAAAGGTAGTTTACTTTTTCTTCTTTTTGCTCCGCCTTCTTCTCCTGCTGGACGCCTTCTCCACCTTGATCTCTCCGGTAACGGGAGCTCTTCCGGGAGGAACTGCCTGTCCGCGGGGCGCCGCTGTTGCCGTGGCAGCTGCTGGCTTATAGGTCCTTATTCTGTCGCGGTATTTCCTCGGCATGGTGAGCTTGGGCACCTGGAGGCGGAAAAGCTTCATTATTGTCTCGTTCCTGATCCTGGTGAGCAACTCGTCGAAAAGCTTGTAGCTCTCCTGTTTGTATTCCACCAGGGGATCCTTGTTGCCGTAAGCCCTGAGGAATATACCTTCTTTGAGGTGGTCTAAGGCGTAGAGATGTTCGCGCCAGGCCGTATCCAGCGTGGTGAGGAGGGCTATCCTCTCGTATTCCCTCATTTTCTCGTCCCCGAAAGCCTCCTCCCGCTCCCTGTAATGGGCTTCGACTTCATCCCTTATTTTCTTCCTCAGATCGTCCTTCGTTTCAGCTTCTTCCAGGGAAGAGAAGTCGGAGAGGAAGAGGAAAGCGAGCTCGGCCCTCATTCCGCCGATGTCCCATTCGCTCCTGTCAGTGCCGGGAGCGAACTGTTCGATTTTTTCGTCTATGATCTCGTCCACGTATTCGCCCAGGATGAGCTCCCTGAGGTTGGCGCCGTCCAGTATCTCGTTCCTCAAGTTGTAGATGACCTCCCTCTGTCTGTTCATGACGTCGTCGTACTCGAGGAGCCTCTTCCTTATCTCGAAGTTCTGCATTTCGACCCTCTTCTGCGCGTTCTCCAGAGCTCTCGTGACCAGTTTCGATTCGATGGGCCCTTCGTCCTTGTTCCCCCCGAACCTCTCCATGAGCTCCATGACTTTATCCGAGCCGAAGAGCCTCAGGAGGTCGTCCTCCAGCGAGAGGAAAAAGCGGGAAGAGCCGGGATCTCCCTGTCGGCCAGAACGTCCCCGGAGCTGGTTGTCTATCCTCCTCGCCTCGTGTCTTTCCGTTCCTATCACGTAAAGGCCGCAGGGGACGCCCTTCTTTATGCATTCTTTGGGGTCCTCGGGGCAGGTAACCCCGGGAGTGGGGTTTGGCGTGTTGATGGCGCATTCCTTCGCCTTGACCACGCCCTTGCCCAGCTTGATGTCGGTGCCCCTTCCCGCCATGTTGGTGGCGATGGTCACGGCGCCAAACTGGCCCGCACGGGCCACTATGTGAGCTTCCTTCTCGTGGTGCTTTGCGTTGAGCACCTGATGGGGAATGCCCCGCCTTTTGAGAAGCCTTGAGAGCAGCTCCGACACCTCCACGGAGGTCGTGCCGACGAGGATCGGCCTTCCCACCTTGTGCCATTTGACTATCTCTTCGATCACCGCTTCGTACTTCTCTTTCTTAGTTTTGAAAATGAGGTCGGGGTAGTCAATTCGCCTTACAGGTTTGTTGGTGGGAATCGTGACGACGTCGAGCTTGTAGATCTCCCAGAATTCCCCGGCCTCAGTGGCGGCCGTTCCCGTCATTCCGGCGAGCTTCTCGTACATCCTGAAGTAGTTCTGGATGGTGATGGTCGCCAGCGTCTGAGTCTCGGCCTGAATCTTGACTCCCTCCTTCGCCTCCACAGCCTCGTGGAGGCCGTCAGACCATCTTCTGCCGGGCATGAGCCTTCCCGTGAATTCGTCGACAATGATGACTTTCCCGTCCATCACCACGTAGTCGACGTCTTTCTCGAAGAGGGTATAGGCCTTGAGGAGCTGCCTTATAGCGTGAATCTTGTCGGTCTTCTCGGCATATTCCCTGTAGATCTTTTCCTTTTCGTAGAACTTCTCTCGCGGGAGGAGGTCATCCCTGGCGTCGATCTCGGCGATGGCTGTAGCGAGGTCGGGAAGGAGGAAGAGGCCTTTTTCCCTCTTCTGTATCTCCTGTCTGCCCTTTTCGGTGGGATCGACGCTGTTGGATTTCTCGTCCACGACGTAATCGAGCTCCTCGTCGAAGTCCCGGAGCTCTTTCTCCTTCATGAGTTCGAGCTCGATCTTGTCCACGAGCTTCATGAGCCCCGGTTCCTGAAGTATCTTGAAGAGCCTCTTGGACTTGGGAGCACCCCTCTTGACCTGGAGGAGCTTGATCGCCGCCTCGTGTTGCTTGCCCTCCTTGAGGAGCCTCTCGGCTTCGGTGAGAAGCTTGCTTATGAGGAGCGTCTGTTTCCTGACCAGGTCGCTGACATAGGGCTTCACCTGCCGGTATTGCTCCACCGAGGAGTGCTCGACGGGCCCCGAGATAATAAGGGGAGTCCTTGCCTCGTCGATCAGGATCGAGTCGACCTCGTCGATGATGGCGTAATAATGGCCCCTCTGCACCCTGTTACCGGGGTCGAAGACCATGTTGTCCCTCAGGTAATCGAAGCCGAACTCGTTGTTGGTTCCGTAAACTATGTCCTTGGCGTACTCGGGCTTTCTCTCCTGAGGCGTCATCCCGCTCTGGATCACGCCCACGGAGACTCCCAGTGTTTCATAGACCGGGCCCATCCATTCCCTGTCGCGGCGGGCCAGGTAGTCGTTCACCGTGACGAGGTGGACGCCGGAGTTCTTTATCCTTCCTATGAGCGCATTGAGATACAGCGGCATCGTGGCCACGAGGGTTTTTCCCTCTCCCGTGGCCATCTCCGCGATCTTCCCCTGGTGAAGGACGATCGCGCCCAGAAGCTGGACATCGAAGGGGATCATGTCCCACTCGTATGTCTCTCCTGTTACTGTCCACTTCTTGCCCACGAGCCTGCGGGTTGCCTCCTTGACCAGAGCGAAGGCCTCGGGCATCACGCTGTCGGGGTTCTCCCCGTCCCTGAGTCTGGACTCAAATTCCTCGGTTTTCTTCAGAAGGTCCTCGTCGGATAGTGTGTGGTAGGTCTCGTAAATACGGTTTATCTCGTGGACGATGGGCCACAGCTTCTTTAATATCCGATCATTTCGAGTCCCTATAACTTTTTCGACGATAAACTTAAACATTTCTTTTCACGCCTCCGAAAATGGAATTCATCATAATATACCCTTCTATCGGCCATCAGTCAAGGGCAGGAGAATCTCAGAAAAGGTTTCCTCCTGCCTTAATGCCAAAATGCCTGAAAGCGAGCTCCGTGGCGACCCTTCCCCTCTGAGTCCTCTTTATGAAACCCTCCCTGAGGAGATAGGGCTCGTAAACTTCCTCTATGGTCTCGGGCTCCTCTCCCACCGCGAGGGAGAGGGTCTTTATCCCGACGGGGCCGCCGTTGAACTTTTCGATTATCGCCAGGAGGATCTTCTTGTCCATCTCATCGAGGCCCCTCTCGTCCACCTCGAGCCTTTCCAGGGCAAAGTGGGCTATCTCGAGGGTGATCACACCGTTGCCCTCGACCTCGGCGAAATCCCTTACCCGTCTTAGAAGCCTGTTTGCGATTCTGGGAGTTCCGCGGGAGCGCGCCGCGATTTCTCTGGCGCCCTCGTCGGTTATCTCCACATCCAGAAGCCGGGCCGATCGTTTAACGATGAGCGATAGCTCCTCAACGGTGTAGAAATCGAGCCTGAAGCTCATCCCGAAGCGGGCGAGCAGGGGAGAGGTGATCATGCCAGCCCTTGTTGTGGCTCCTATCAGCGTGAAGGGAGAGAGATGAAGCTTTATGGACTGGGCTCCAGGCCCCTTGTCGATCACGATGTCGATCCTGAAATCCTCCATGGCCGAGTAGAGATACTCCTCAACCGTTCGGGGCAGCCTGTGTATCTCGTCGATAAAGAGGATGTCGCCCTTCTTGAGCCCCGTGAGAAGCCCCGCCAGGTCGGCGGGCCTCTCGATGACCGGACCCGACGTGGACTTTATGTCGACCCCCATCTCCCGGGAGAGGATGTAGGCGAGAGTTGTCTTACCGAGGCCGGGCGGACCATAAAAGAGTACGTGATCCAGCGCCTCGCCTCTTCTTTTTGCCGCCTCGGCGAAGACACGGAGATTTTCCTTTAGCTTCGTGTGGCCTATGAACTCGTCGAGGGTCCTGGGCCTCAGCGCCCTGTCGAACTCCAGCTCGTCTATCTGCGGTTTGGGATCAGTTATCCTCATTTTCGGCCTTCCGAGACAGCGCTGTCTTGATGATCTCCTCGAGGGGAGCTCCCTCTTCTATCTTTTTGCTTGCCCTCTTCAGGGCTTCTTTTGCCTCTTTTTCCTTCAACCCCAGGGCGAGCAGTGCCTCCAGGGCTTTTTCCCGCGATTCTTCGGCTTTGCTCTCCTCCCTTATTTTCTCCCTCAGGGAGGGGATCTTGCCGCCGAGTTCGAAGGCTATTCTCTCAGCACGCCTTCTCCCGATTCCCCTTATGGAAGCCAGAAGATCGAGGTTCCCCTCAGAGACAGCCTTCAGAAGTTCCTCAGCCGTCGTTCCCGATAATACCCGCAGGGCCAGGCCCGGACCGACGCCCGGCAATTTGAGGAGTTCCCTGAACATAGTTCGGTCTTCTTCGCTTATGAAGCCATAAAGGAGGGCCTCTCCCTTGTAAAAATAGGGATAGATGTAAAGCCTGACCTCATTGCCGCATTCGGGCAGCTTCTCATAGGTGCTCACGGGAATGTGGATCTCGAATTCGACCTCAGAAAGTCCAGCTATCAGCGAGAGGTTTACGAGCACAGGACTCTTTTTAGTAAGTTTTCCTTTAAGCGAGAAGATCATTTCCCTTTAAGACAAGAGTGAGAGCTACAGCCAGGGCATCCGTTATGTGGTCCTGAAGGTCGCTTTCCTCGAGCCCGAAGATTCTCTTCACCATGTAAGCTACCTGACCCTTGGATGCCCTGCCGTTTCCTGTCACGGCGAGTTTCACGGCCGTGGGGGAGAATTCTGCTATTCTGACCTTTTTCCTGTGCAGGGCGAGCAACGTCACGCCCCGCGCAGCCCCGAGGAGGAGAGCAGAGTTGACATTTTTATGGTAAATTACGCTTTCGAGGACGGCCCAGGTGGGACGGTGAGTCTCCAGCAGCCCCTCGACGGCATCGTAGATCTTTGAGAGCCTCTCACCGAGGTCCCCCTTGCGGGTTTTCACCACTCCGTAGTCGAGAACTTTGAGGTCCCCGTCGATGAGGCCGAAGCCCGTAGCAGAGAGCCCCGGATCTATCCCCAGAACTTTCACGACGCTTCCGAGAATGCCTTTAAAGTTTCGTCGGGTATGTCGAAATTGGAGTACACGTTCTGAACGTCATCCTGATCCTCCAGAGCCTCTATCAGCCTGAGAAGCTGTTCGGCCTTCTTCGCCTCGACCTTCACCTGGGATTTCGGCAACATGGTGACTTCAGCCTGAGTGTAAGGGATGTTCTTCTCATCGAGGGCTTTCTTGACGTTTTCGAAATCTTTCGGCGACGTGATGATGGTGTAGCTGTCCTCCTCCACCTTGACGTCTTCAGCGCCGGCATCCAGGACCACCTCCAGGATCTCGTCCTCAGAAGCGGCTTCCCTGTCGACATAAATGACACCCTTTTCCTCGAACTGCCATGCTACGCTGCCAGCTCCGCCCATGTTTCCTCCGTACTTCGTGAAGATGTGTCTGATCTCGCCGGCAGTCCGGTTTTTGTTGTCGGTGAGAGCGACCACCATTATGGCAGCCCCTCCGGGCCCGTAGCCCTCATATACGACCTGCTCGTAAGCCTGTCCCTCGAGCTCGCCCGTTCCCTTCTTTATGGCCCTCTCGATGTTGTCCCAGGGCATGTTGTAGCTCTTGGCCTTTTCTATCGCCATCCTGAGCCTTGGGTTGAATTCGGGGTTGCCGCCACCCATCCTGGCAGCCACCATGATCTCCCTTATCAATTTTCCGAAAATCTTGCCCCTCTGAGCGTCTACTTTTGCCTTTTTGTGTTTTATCTGCGCCCACTTGGAATGTCCTGACATCTTTTCACCTCCTCGGGTCTTTGCGTAAATAGTATAAATGAGTTTGCATTACTTCGCAAGATCAGGAACTTCGAGGCAGTGCAGAGCTGGAAATGGATCGAGAGATTTGGAGTGGACCTGATATCGCCGGTTTACTGCGCCGCTGCGTTTAAGCCGTCCCGAATTTTTACAACTTGAACCGCTGACACTTTTAAGTTTATCTTTATAGGTGCATGAAGGCCAGAAGAAAATCGGATACAGCGGTGGTTCTCTATGTCTTTCTGACAGCGGTACTATGGCTTCTCTTTCTTGCTCTGAGCGGCCTTTTTGATTCCTCAGAGATCAGCAGCATTGGCACATCACCCGCATTTCTCTCTGGGCTTTTACTCTTTGTGTTGCTGTATCTCTGGCCCTACAGGCGATTGCTCTTTAAAAAGGGCATGAATAACTACAAAAAGATATCACTTTTTGCCACGTATTTTTTTCTCCAGGCCCTTTTGATGCCCGGAATTGGCCTTCTGAGCCCCCGTCTTCCCCCTGGAGTCCATTTTTGCAGGGACAGGATAATTAACGGCTGGCTGATCGGGTTTTCCCTGTATCTCATACTCGGTTTTCTGGCCCTCCTGTCTCTCGTTATCTTTCTGTCGGAGACGGAATATTTCACTGAGAGTTTCAGCTTCAGGGCGCAGATGTTGATCTTTAACACCACCCTCGCAGGGGCGGCTATCTTCCTGATAGCCCTTCTCTCAGTCAGTATCTCCCAGGAGGCTTTCGGGCACAACGTGAGGAGGGCTCTCGATAACGTTTCAAAGCTGACCCTTCTGACGCTGGAGGCTCTGGACAAGGGGAATTCCAGTGAAGAACCCGTGAAGGCGTTCAGGGAAATATACAGGGAGATAAAGCTCGGGGAGGCAGGGTATCCTTACCTCATCGACACCTCAGGCATGGTGCTGGTGCATCCCACATATGAGGGTATGAACGTCAGGAGCCTGATGGATCCCGTCACGGGGAGAAGGTTCATCGAGGAGATAATATCGACGAGAGAGGGGTGGATGGAATATTACTGGGAGAAGCCCGGCAAGAAGGGCTATTACAGGAAAATAGCCAGGTTCGTTTATTACAGGCCGAGAGGGTATATAGTGGTGTTTTCCGTTTACAGAGATGAGCTCTTCTCGTGGCTCTTTTCCATATCGGAGAAGGTCCTGGCCGTTGCCCTTATTTTCATCTCTCTGGCTTATGTGGCAGGCATCACCTTCTCCGGGGTTCAGGTCCGGGCCCTGGGAAAGGTGCTGGCGGGTATAGAGAGGATATCGCTCGGTGACTTCGACGTGCGGATAGATGCGCCCGGCAACGACGAGATCGCTGTGATCGGAAGGGGAATAAATTACCTGGCGAGCAACCTCCAGAGACGGAAGGAGGAAGCTGAGAGATACTCCTCCCTGATCTCCAAGTTCTACGAGGAGGGATTGAGGCTTCTTGAGGCCAGATCGCCCGAGGAGGCCATGGAGAGATTTCGCAGAGCCCTTCTCGAGTCTATGAACCTCAAGGAAGTTGTATTTTTCGTGGAAAGGCCCGAGGGGTTGATGTCTCATCTCGACATGGAAAAGCTCCAGAAAGAAGGCTTAGTCAGGATCGCTGAGGGGAAGTTCCCCTGTGAGGGACAGGATCCGGGCGCGGAAGGAGGAATGATTTTCCCCTGCGAGATGGAACTGGGGGGAAAGCTGGAGAAGGGCCTCCTTATGCCCATCATAATCGAGGGCAAGACGAGGGGAGTCGTTTTTGCCGTTCCTGCTGACGGCGCGCAACCCGGCGAGGCTGAGAAGAAGCTTCTCGGCTCTTTTGTCACCTTTTTTTCGTCACTCACGGAGAGACTTCTCTACTCGAGAAACTTAGAGGCTCTTATAGAAAAGAGGACCAGGGAGTTAGAGCTATCCCAGAGGAAGTTCAGGATTCTCTACGAAAGGGCTTCCGAAGGGATCTTTATCTACAATCTCAGGGAGGACAGGATTCTGGATGCTAACACCAGATTCCTGAAGACGATGGAGATGGACGAGGATGAATTGAGGAACATCGACCCGATGGAGCTCATCCACCCCGATGAGAGGGAGAAGGTAAAGGAGTACACGAGGAGGAGACTCGAGGGAGGCGATGAGGCAGCACCGACCAGCTATACCACCGTTTTTCTTTCGAGAAAGGGGCGTCCCATCCATGTGAGGCTTTCCCTCGCGCGGCTGGACGACGAATTCAATTACGTCGTGATCGTCACCGATATAAGCGAGCTCGTCAGGCTTCAGGAGCAGTTGAAGAAAGCCAACGTGGAGCTCGCGGAAAAAGCCATAAGGGACCCGCTGACAGGTGCTTTTAACAGGAGAAAGCTCTTCGATGTCCTGGAAGAGGGGTTCATGCGGATTGAGAGAGGAGGGTCTCTGAGCCTCGTGATGGCGGATCTTGACGGTTTTAAGGAGATCAACGATAAATATGGCCATCAGGTGGGTGATTTTCTCCTCCGTTCGGTGTACCGCACCTTTCAGAATTATGTGCGGGACGAGGACTGGATTTTCCGCTACGGAGGCGACGAATTCATTATCTTGCTTCCCGAAACGGACAAGGAAGCAGGGAAGATCGTCGCCGAGAGGCTGAGGATAGCGCTCGAGAAAAAGGAACATTATTACAGGAGGGGCATGGAAGGCGGTTCGCCCCTCGCCCTGGTGGTCACTGCCAGCTTCGGGGTTTCGGCAGCTCCCGGGGATGCCCGGGAGCCTGAGAAATTGATAGACAGGGCTGACAGGGCCATGTACAGGGCAAAAAAGGAAGGGGGCAACAGGGTTTGCCTTTACAGCGGTGACCTGAACGACACGCCGCAGTCCTGAGTTTTCCAAATGAAGGTCAACGAGAAAGTTCTTGAAAAGATCAAGGGAGCTCCAGCAAAGCCCGGCGTTTATATGTTCCGGGGCAAAAGGGGTTACCTTTACATAGGCAAAGCCAAAAGCTTGAGGGACAGGCTGTCCAGTTATCTCAGCTCTTCCCCGGGGCCCCGCATCTCCAGGGTCCTTAAGTACGCAGTTGACCTGGAGTATTTCGTCACGTCCTCCGATGCAGAAGCCCTGCTTCTCGAGGCAAACTTCATCAAACGCTATCAGCCCCGCTACAACGTCAGGCTCAAGGACGACAAGAAATATCCCTATCTCAAAATCACAGTGGGCGAGACATACCCGAGGATATACCCCACGAGGGATCTCAGGGATGACGGCTCGGTCCTTTTCGGGCCCTACGCCAGCGCCGGCGCGATGAGGAAGACCCTGAGGACGGTGAGGAAACTTTTCCCCCTGAGGACCTGTAAGTACAAGCTCCCCTCGAAACGCAAGATTTCTCCCTGCATCGATTACTACATAGGAAAATGTCTGGGGCCCTGTCTGCCCGGCTTCCCCGTTGATGAATACAGAAAGGCGGTTGAGGGGCTTGTGGAATTCCTCTCGGGCAAGACCGAGAGGGTTATCAAAAGGCTTGAAGAGGAGATGAAAGAGGCAGCCAGAAAGCTGGAATTTGAGAAGGCCGCGTTCATAAGGGATCAGCTTATCGCCGTCAGGGAGATGCTGCGCGATCAAAGTGTGGTGATGCCGGGCAGGGGGAACAAGGATGTGGTCGCTATTGCGGTCGGCGGCAGAATCGCTCTTGCCCTCATCCTGCAGGTTCGAGGGGGAAAAGTGGTGGGAAAAGAACACTTCGTCCTCAATTCCGGCGGAGAGGAGGACGAGAAGGAGATCGCGAGGGCCTTCATCAACCTCTATTACACTTCCTCGGCGCTCCCCGCCGAGGAAATAGTCCTGAGGCCTCTTCCGGAAGAAGCTGCCCTGCTTGAGGCGCTGCTGGCAGAGAGGACGGGTAAGAAGGTTATTCTGAGGGAGCCCACCCGCGACGAGCTTTCCCTGTATGAGATGGCCAGAGGGAACGCCGCCAGACTGCTCGAAGAGGAGATGGCCCTCAGGGGCACCGCCCATCTCTATCCCCCCTCCCTTCTCGATCTTCAGAGGGTCCTTGAGCTGCCCAGGGTTCCCCTCAGGATAGAGGCCGTCGACATTTCTCAGCTTTTCGGGAAGAACCCGGTGGGCTCGGTTGTGGTTTTTTTAAGGGGAAGGCCGGCAAAGAGCGAGTACAGGCGGTTCAGGATAAAAGAGGTGAAGGGCATCGACGATTTCTCCATGATCGAGGAGGTGGTGAGGCGGAGGCTCAGGAGGCTCAAGGAGGAGGGAAAGTCTTATCCCGACCTTTTCCTGATAGACGGAGGGGCTGGTCAGCTGGGGAGGGCACTCAGGGCCGCTTCGGAGGTCGGTGCTGAGGATATAGCCTTTGTGGCCATAGCGAAGCGTTTCGACGAGCTCTATCTCCCCGACGGGAGGAGGGTAATGCTATCAAGGCGGTCACAGGCTCTGAGGTTGCTTCAGCGCGTCCGCGACGAGGCCCACAGGTTTGCCGTCAGCTATCACAGGAATCTAAGGAG
>Ga0164310_10002420_pt1 | contig 10735 bp, 11 predicted proteins | sample GuaBasSedimGuay1_FD_121795 | JGI IMG/M metagenome (GOLD analysis project Ga0164310, IMG submission 121795) | Subseafloor sediment microbial communities from Guaymas Basin, Gulf of California, Mexico - Guay1, Core 4569-9, 0-3 cm | ecosystem: Environmental > Aquatic > Marine > Hydrothermal vents... | reverse complement strand
TGATGAAATCCAGCATCTGAAGAAATTCAGAGAGATTGCAGAATCCCTGTTCGGCACCATAGATGAGGGCGAAGGGAAACACCTCGATATCTTCGAGGAAATGGACTTTTCCAGCAGGGCAGGTGAATATGCGGCCATAGACCATGCCATAGATTTTGAAAGGAGGGCATACGAATACTTCAGGAATGCGGCGAGGAATGCAGAAAACGAAAAGGTAAAGAAACTGTTTGAGGAGATTGCGGCGGAGGAGGAGATGCACATGGAACTCCTCCAGGCTGAACGGAGTTACCTCCACAAATCCGGCATATGGTTTGATTATCAGGAATTCCACATGGACGGGTTGTAAAAGTTTTATAGGGTATTGCCTTTATCACTGTGCAGCGAGAGGAAATACGGGTGGCCATACTCCAGATGGAGGGCACCAACTGCGAGTATGAAAGCTACCTCGCGTTCAAACACGTGGGAGTATTGCCAGAGTTCGTCCATCTGAAGGAACTGGAGCGAAAACAGAAAGAACTTGCCGATTACCAGTGCCTTTTCATACCGGGCGGCTTTTCTGCAGGCGATTATGTACGGGCAGGTGCCATATTTGCCGCCCGTATGAGGGCCCATCTCATGCAGGAACTGAAGCAGTTTGTGGAGGAGGGTTATCCCGTGGTGGGTGTCTGCAACGGTTTTCAGGTACTCATTGAACTCGGATTACTGCCGGCACTTCATGGTATCAGTGACCAGCCTGAGGCAGCTCTTGCCACAAATGATTCAAACCGGTTTGAATGCCGGCAGACGCTGCTGAAATACCAGAAGAGCAGGTGCGCACTCACCCGTACTGTACCGGAACGCATACTGCTCATCCCCTCGGCCCATATGGAGGGAAAACTGGTTTTCAAAAATGAGGAGTATGCACAGGAAGTGAACGAAAAGCAGGTGGTCTTCAGATATGTGGATGCGCACGGAAACCTCGCCGGGTATCCATGGAATCCCAACGGTTCCTTTGCCAACATTGCGGGAATATGCAACAGGGAGGGCACGGTGATGGGGATGATGCCCCACCCGGAACGGGCATTTCATCAATGGCAGAATCCGAACTGGAATGACGGAGATGGAAGAGCCATTTTTGAGGGAATAGCGGAGTATATTGAAAAAAAATGGTAGCGGAACTGGTGGAACACAGGGTCATTATTCGTGAGATGAGCGAGGGAAACAGGATATACAGCAAGGGGTGTTTCGGCACTTTTGACGGGACGCTCACCCTCGATTTAATTGAGGCCTGCTACCTTCTGGAAAAGGAACGCATTGCGGTGAGGAAGAACGGGAAAAAGCTCAACGTGAAAAAAATGATGGAGCACGCTCTCTCGTTCATGCCGGATTTTGAAATAAAATATCTGGTGTATCGCGATCTGAGAGAGCGGGGGTATGTGGTGAGGGCGGGAGATGATTTCCTCTTATATTCCCGGGGGAAAAAACCCCCTGCAAAGGCATCCTTCACGGTGAAGGCACTTTCAGAACGGGCACGCTTCACCATAAGGGAAATTGACGAGTACATTGCCAATACCGACCTCAGGGTGATGGTGGGCATCATTGACGAGGAAGGGGATGTGACCTACTATCTTGCAAAGTTTTTTGAGATGCGCGGTACTCTGGAGGAGCGGAAGTACAGCGGAAAGATTGTTCTCATGAACGATAGATGCATAACCTGGGATGAGGAGCTGATGGAACAGTTGAGGGAGAGCCACATTGGCAAAGACTTCGGCATCTACATGCAGCTTTCACTCACCGAGGCATCATATCTTGCCACCATGGGGGCAACCATAGTTAAGAACAAAAGAAAGGCGAGCATGAAGCGGTTCATCGAGCATGCGAGAAACATCCAGCCGGACATAGAGGACCGGCTGAAGGCGTACACACATCTCCGTAAACTCAAGTTACTCCCGAAAACCGGCTTCAAATTCGGTTCTCACTTCAGGGTATACGACAACGAGCCGGAGAAAAGCCATGCGCCCTATCTCGTTCATGTGGTGAAGAGCGATTACGGAGCCACATGGGCTGAGATAAGCAGGGCGGTGCGGCTGGCCCATTCAGTGAAAAAGGAGATGGTATTCTGTATGATCGACGATGACAAACTAAAGTATATAAGGTTGAAAAGAATTACCCCGTAATGAAGAAAACAGGGGCAATTGTGTGCATCATTTTTTTTCTTGTGGGTGTGCAGGCAGCGCCAGCCCCTCACGAGACACACGAGGTGAAGATTGCCCTGTATGATTCCATTTCCCCCTCGGTGAACCTGCTGGAAAAGGCATTCCGTTACACCTGGCATGCAGATGACACCACCTATGAAATGCATGTCACACGCATCGGATGGCAGGACGTGATGAACGGCAGTCTCGAAAACTATGATGTGCTGGTGATAGGTGCAAGCGGCAGGCAGTATTTCCACGGACTTTTTCCCCAGTGGAGGAAGCAGGTGAAGGAGTTCATCCACAACGGCGGGGGATACGTGGGCATATGCGGCGGTGCCAACATGGCCTCCGATGGATACGAGCGTCCCTCCCACATACTCGATTTTCTCATCACCGCCGCATCCCTCGGCCTGATAGACGCCCATGTGAATGACGACCAGAATGAGGAGTGGCAGTATCTGTGGAAGGAGGAGGGAAGGGCGAACATCCCCATCCGGCACACCCTTTCCGAGCACCCCATTTTCGGGGGGACAGAACACAGATATCTCACCTATGGGGGAGGGCCGGGCCTGTATGGCATGGTGGATGCGGTGAGCATTGCCACATATGACGAGGAACCCATGGATAAGGCACCCATACATTACTGGATGTGGCTGGGAACATGGAAACCTTACAGAACAATTGTCACGGACATAAGGGGATATCATGCTGCGGCTGAAACCACCTATGGGGCAGGAAAGGTCATTGTGTACGGTGCTCATCCCGAAATACCGCCGCGCATGAACGGAACGGTGGAAGAATTTTTCGGTTTCACCATATACGGCATACCCCGCTATGTGTATGCATGGACCGGGGGCACGCAGCAGAATTTGAGCTACAACTGGTGGATGGTGAGAAGAAGCGTTGCCTATGTGTGCAGCCTTCCGCTGCCACCTGTGGAAGAACTGTGTGTTTCTCTGCAGGATGTTCAGCAGGGGCGCATTGAGGCATATGCCGAAAATGCGGAAAGGGTGGAGTTCTATGTTGACGGTGAGCTTGCCCATGTGGATGAGGAGGCACCCTTTGAGATGCCCCTCGATAACTGGGAGGGAACACACCGGATAAAGGCCGTGGGATACAGCCCCTCAGGTGCAGAGGCGTGGGATGAACGGTTCATCACCCTCGCATAGGATGGCCCAAAGTATAATATCCCCCTCATCCATTACGGCTTAATGGCAAAGATTACCTTCATCGGCACCGGCGGCGGCCGGTTCGCCACCATCTTTCAAAAAAGAGCCACAGGCGGCATCTATATCGCAGATAAGGGACTTCTCATGCATGTTGACCCCGGTCCGGGAGCACTGGTGAGGGCGCTGGACCTGGATATTGATCCCACGCAAACCGACGTGATTTTTGTTTCCCATGCGCATCCAGACCATTACAATGATGCTGAAATCCTTGTGGAGGCGATGACCCTCGGGGGGAAAAACAAACGGGGCATGCTCATCGGAAGTGAAAGCGTCATCAATGGCACGCATGATTACAGGGCACTTTCTGCCTATCACAAAAAAATTGCGAAGGAAGTAAAAGTTGTTCAGCCAGGAGATACCATCCTCCTCAAGGACTGGTATGAGATGCACATCACTCCCGCACTTCATTCAGATGAGAGTACCGTCGGATTCCAGTTAAAACTCGAACACGGGGCCGTTTCCTATACCAGCGATACCCAGCTGTTCGACGGCCTTGTGGAGGCCCATAAAGGTGCAAGGGTTCTCATTGCCTGCCTCACCCGCCCGCTTAACGGAAAGATACCCTTCCACATGTCGGCGGAGGAGGTGGCCGAGCTGGTGAAGGCGGTGGAACCTGAACTTGCCATTCTCACCCATCTCGGACTGAAGGTGATTGTGGACGTGAACAACCAGGCGAACTGGATCACAAAGGAGAGCGGGGTGCCCACCATTGCAGCCTTTGACGGTATGCGACTTTATCTGGACGAAAAAATAGAGATAAAGAAGGATTGATTTTTTATCTGTTGAATATGACCATTTTCCATAAGATGAACAGGAGGAAGAGGAAAAAGGGAATGGATATGAGGGACGAGGGATATTCATTTTTAAGAAGTATAACGAGAGCGAGGGCAAGGAAAGGCAGGCAGAGGAGGGAGATAACCATCTTCCCCTTCCTCGTTCTGCCGAATCTTTTCCCGGCATAATACATTTCCACCATGAATCCTGCCGGATATAACGACATTATATTTTTTCCATAACCATCTCCGCAACCTTTTTTCCTGAAAGAAGCATCCCGCCGAAGATGGGGCCCATTCGAGGTGCGCCTGCAACGGCATTGGCGGCCATGCCCGTCACGTAAAGGCCGGGAAACACCTCTGCGGTGTGCTCAACCGTCTTTCTCTCTCCCTCATCGGCCCACATGGATTTTTCTCCCTCGATTTTCCCGGTTGGCGTGTTCAGACCGTACTTTTTCTCCACGATTCGGGTGATATCACAGTCATGTCCTGTGGCATCGATAACCGCCTTTGCCTCTATGGAGACCGGGTCCACGTGAAGGCCGACATCCATGATGGCAGACCAGTTCACCACCACGCCGCATATTCTGCCGTCCCGCACCATGACATCCTCCACGCTCATGGCGTTGAATATCTGCGCACCGGAATCAAGAGCGGCGGCCACACATTTCGCCACTGCCTCTATGGAATTCGCCGTCCAGTAGCCGTCCTTCTCCACGCATTTTGTGCCTGTTTCCTCCAGAATTTCATGGCCCTGTTTGAGCACAATCACGGGGTAGCCGATGCCGCCGCCCCACATGCCGCCGCCAGGCGAGAGCTTCCGCTCGAATATCACCACCTTTTTTCCCGCTTTCGCAAGGTAGCGGGCTGCGGTGAGGCCGGAGGGGCCGGCGCCCACAATGGCCACATCTATATGGATGTGCTCAAGAAATGTTTTGCTGAACTGCTCTACGATGAGGCGGGTTACTTCGGTGTCTCTGATCATGAGTTGTGAAGCGTGCACCGTATATTATTTTTTTCCTGAAAAAAGCGATGGCAGGTAGATGTAGTAGGTGCCCTCCCGGTAGATGATGATGGAGCCTTCCTCCATGAGGCGTCGCACGTTGATTTCATATTCCCCTGCCTCCTTCACGTGGATGCTCTCCACCTTTTCCTTGAGTTTTTCCGCCTCCTTGAGTGCCGCCTCCTTTTTCTTTCTGATGTCCTCAAAGATGTCATCGAGGGTTTCGCCGGTGAGCATGTCATCTTTTTCAATTTCCTCCAGCAGCTTCTTCCTCTTCTCCTCATTGAGCGGCTTTTTGGTGTAGTAAAAGCTTTTTCCGCCGCATTCGGGGCATCCCTCGAAGACATAGCGGGAGTCCTTGTATACCTTTCCGCATTTCAAACACTGGTGGGGCATGGCATCACTTCTTTTTCCCCACGATGACCGCCTGTATCACGTCCTTATCCTTGTAGATTGTTTTCAGTGTACCCGCGGGCCCCACGATGGTCATGCGTGCGCTGTTTTTCCCCAGAAGCTTCTGCAGGAAGGTGGGTTTTTCCTCGATGTAGCTTTCCATCTCTATGCCGGTAAATTTCTCGTTGACATCGTTCATGGTCATCTCAATGAGTTTCGTCTGTTCCTCGGCCTTCAATCCTCTCTCGAGCACGAGAATCTGCCCCTTCTCCACCTCTTTCAGAATAAATTCCAGTTTCTCATCGGTGGAAAAGCCATTCAGTTTTTCCTGGGAGATGAAATTCACCTTTATTTCCATGTTATCGCCCCTTCTTGCCGAATGTCTTGAGTATCGCCTCATAGAACAGATCCATGTTGATTCCCTCCAGCGCGGAAATGGGAACCACCTCGTGCTGGGGGAATGCCGACTGGAGTGTTGCGGGGGAGCCGTTCATGTCTATTTTGTTGGCCGCTATGATAAATGGCAGTTCACGGGCTTCAAGATTTCCGAATATGGTGATGTTGACCTGGGTGAAGGGGTTTTTGGTGCTGTCCATCAGAAGAATGACGCCGTCCACGTTGTCAAGCCATTTGATGGCCTCAATGACTCCCTCTGTGGCCTCCTTTGCCCGCTGTTTTGCATCCTCCTCGTCAATGCCGAATTCCAGAAAATCGTGGTAGTCTATCTTCGTGGCTATACCGGGAGTGTCGATAAGGTCAAGGGTGAGAGATGCCTTTCCATCCCTTATCACCACCCTGTCCTTTTTCTGCACCTTCCGTGTCTCGTGGGGAATTTCGGATACTTCGCCCACAATCTCGCCGGCCCAGTCCATGGCAATTCTGTTGGCAAGCGTGGTTTTTCCCGCATTGGGAGGGCCGTAAATACCTATTCTCACATGCTTTTTTCCAAATATAGAAGAAAGCCAGCCGGATAATTTACCAAACAATCCCATCCTGTATCAACATACCACAATTGTATATATAAGCTTTGTTAAATTTATCTCGTCATCCATCGGCTACCTGATATCCTCATACAGTGATTTGAATCGGATTCCGCAGTGCTCACAGCGTGATGCATCCGCGGGAATCAGCATTCCGCAGTGGGGGCAGCTCTTCATCTCGTTGGGACTGATGGTGTCTTCCTCCTTTTTCTTTCCCCGGAGCACCAAACCTGCCACACCCATCGCACCCCCCATAATGAGCAGGAGGGGCCAGATATATTCAGGAAGCACGTGCTCCGGCACGCCCGGTACCTGAAATATAATATCTGTCATTCCCAGAATGCCGGCAATCAGCATCACCGCACCCGCAGCCGCAATGCCCAATCGCATGAACAATCAAGGCAGCATGCCATTAAAATGTGTCGAAATGATTCAGAAGAGGCAGGTGAAGGGGGAGTGCTCCCGTCGGGATTTCCGAGCACACCGGCGAGGAAATGCATCGCGCTCGCAATGTGTGCATTCGAACCCGAGTCTTCGGCTTTCTTCAACCCTTTTCCGTGAACGCTTTTGCGTAGCAAAAGGGTTCCGAAAGGCCGAAATGATTGGCCGGTCTACACTACGGGAGCCCACAGCCCCGGGCAGATTCGAACTGCCGTCGCGGGATTTCTCCGATGCCTCCCTATGAAACCTGGCGGAGGATTCTCGCCAAAGTCCCACATGCTGAACCGCTACACCACGGGGCTTTATGGTATTGCTTATAGCCAAACCTGTATTTAACTTTTAATGGTTAATGCGATGCACATCCGGAACAGGAGATATCCCGTGAGCCACAGGAGATAGCAAAGGGCGAAAAAGGCGTGCAGATGGGGCAAAAATTTTATATGTGGGTGAGATAAACCACCATGAAACTGAAATATGCAATAATGGTTCTCGCACTGCTTGCCATGCCCTTCGCACAGGCATCCATTGAAAAGCCACACTGGAGTGTTGGCGATTACTGGGAATATACCGGGAGTTACAGCATCAGGGAGAGTATCGCATATGAAAACTATACCTTTGACCTTGATATATCCACACAGAACCTCCAGTTGAAGGTGGACGTGGTGGATGTGGAGATAAAAACCATAGAGGATAATACGGTTGCCTGTTATAAAACAGAGGTTGAGGCAACCGCTGATGGCGCTCTTCATGTGGAAACAAATTTTTTCGGCAGCCAGCAATCCATTGACGGGACATTCACCATTGAGGCAACCGGAAACATCTATTTCACCACCAAAAACCTCTCCATGGTGAGCAATGAAAACGACATCTACCTCAACCTCACCACAGACATACCCATCCCAAACCTTCCCAGCGGGAGGGTGGAGGTGGCGGCGGACTACAATCCACCCCTGGATTTTCTGAATTTCCCCATAAGCAAGGGCGAGACATGGGAGGCCAGTTCCTATGCCACCCTCTATTACGGTGAAACGCCCACGAGCGGTCCGGTGTCATTCTCCTTCGAATGCACAAGCGAGTCAGGTGATGAATGCATCATCCAGTCAACGTTCAATCCATTTGGCGACCTTCTGATGACCGATGAAAACATATTCATGTTCTGGAGCGAAAAGGTCGGTATGCTCCAGCAGATAATGAACGCCGGGGGAAACCAGACACTCAACATACAGCTCAGCGATTACTCATACGAGGGAAAGGAAAATATACCTCCCAAGGCGAAAATATCCTTCGAACCTGTTCAGCCAAAGGTGGGAACCAACATCTTCTTCAAAAGCGAGAGCACTGATACCGACGGCAACATTGTTTCATGGCACTGGGATTTCGGCGACGACTCCTCCTCCAACCAGCAAAGCCCCTCTCACAAATATACCAAGGCAGGCACCTATACCGTGACCCTCACGGTGATGGATAACTATGGAAATGAGGATTCCGCCACAGTAACCCTCATCATCGAATCTTCGGGAGGTGGCAGCACGCCGGGATTTGAAATGATATTTGCGTTTATTGCCATCCTGCTCATAGTTACCGCTGGAAAAAAAAGATTAGGTAATTTTAAATAGACACAAAAAATATACACCAAATGGGGGAAAGGATTTAGATGCAATACGACTTATTGCTCAAAAGGCCAGGGCTTACCATACTTCTCTTTACCTTGATAACGGTCATCATTTCCTCCCAGGCAATCAATGTGACCATCACCTCTGACATTGAGGTGTATATGCCCGAAGGGGAACCATCGGTGGAATTGCTGAATGACATACGGGCGGAATGGCCCATCGATTCCCTCATGATTTACATCGAAGCGGATAATGTCACCTCCATATCGGCCCTCAAAGAAATGGACGGCCTTGAAAGGGCAATGAACCCTGAGAGGGGGGGAGAGGACGGCATCAATTACACCACCAGCATCGCATCTCTGGTAAAGGACACCTATGCCAATTTCCCCCTTGTGGGCAAGGATGAAATACCTGATAATCAGGTGGTTGTCAACGAAATTATCGCCCTCCTCATTCCCGACGAGATAAAATACAATCTCATCTCACACGATCATAAAAACGGGGTCATCATCCTCACCACCGGCGGACAGGCCGACGTGGAGGAACTGCTTGACGAAAAGATATATCCGATGGTGGAGACGACGCACAACATTGATGCATCGCCCACAGGAATGCTCACCCTTTACACAGAAACAATACACTGGATCATGGAAAGAATTTACAGTGTCAGCCTGCTCTCACTGGTGAGTCTCCTGATTGTACTGTACCTTTTTCACCGGGACATGAGAACCGTATTTATCGCCATACTTCCCGTGGTATTTTCCATTGGCCTCACCTTTGGAACCATGGGCCTCATCAACGTTGAATTTGCCCCGACGGTTATCTCCGCCCTGCCGCTTCTTGCAGCACTGGGCATTGCATATTCCTTTCACATGATAAATCAGTTCAACGAACTCTCCGGCAGGAGAAAAATTGAGGCAGTCAAGAAAATGATCAACACCACGGGAAAGGCGGTGTTTTTATCCGCCATCACCACCATCATCGGGTTTGCTGCCCTTCTCACCTCCACCATGCCCCCCATAGAGAACATGGGGCTCGCCTTCCTCATAGGGGTATTTTACTGCTTCATTTCCACCATGATTCTGGTGCCATGCCTCCTTCTGGTACTCACGCCCAGAAAACAGGTGCAGATGGAATGGCGCGCACTTGCCAATCTCACCCGCTATCGAAAGCAGATTCTCATGATTCTGGCGGTGGTTTCGGTGATTTCCCTTGCAGCACTTCCAAACATATCCTCAAGAACATCTGTATGGGAGATGATGCCCCATGGGATGGAGAGCTACATCAAAATGCAGGAATATTCAGAAAAATTCGATGCAGGACAATCCGGGGTGATACTCGTTGAGACACCCCCCTCTGGAATATTGGAACCCGACCTGCTTAAAAAACTCGATGAAATGGAAAAGGTCATCAACAGCGGCGTGGAGAACGCCTCCGCCTATTCCATTGTGGATGTCATCAAGAGGATGAATTTCGGCAGAATCCCTGACAAAAGGGAGGAGGTGGTGGCCATCGTCAACAGGCTTCCTGAGCAGTACATCACCATGATGCTCAATGAAGATTTTGACAAGACCCTCATCTACGTGGAGATGCCCATCATGCCGGTCAAAGAAACAGAGAGAGGGGTCGCCACCACAAACCAGATTATTGAGCAGTACAACCGGCAGATTGAGGGATACGGGAGCATCTCCCAGCTGGCGGGCCTGGCGGCCCTCACAGTTGAGTTGAATAATATGCTCATGGGGCAGCAGCTGCAATTCACGTTCATTTCCCTCATTCTCGTGTATCTGTGCCTGGTGCTGGTGTTCCGTTCATTCAAGTACGCATCATTCACTATGATTCCCATACTTCTCATTCTCATGTGGCAGCCGGGCATTTTTGTGGTAACGGGCATTCCCCTTACCGTGGCCACCATGACGGTTTCGTCGGTTGTCATAGGGGTGGGAATTGACTTTTCCGTGCATCTCACCGAACGGGTGAGGGAGGAGGTGAAGCGGCACAGTGGCCTCAAGGCAATAAAGGTTGCGCTGGCAAGGAAGAGCCATCCTCTCGCAGAGGCCACAGTCACACTGATTTTTGGCTCCCTCCCGATATTTTTAAGGAATTACGAAATGATAAGTCAGTTC
>Ga0164310_10002417_pt1 | contig 10741 bp, 25 predicted proteins | sample GuaBasSedimGuay1_FD_121795 | JGI IMG/M metagenome (GOLD analysis project Ga0164310, IMG submission 121795) | Subseafloor sediment microbial communities from Guaymas Basin, Gulf of California, Mexico - Guay1, Core 4569-9, 0-3 cm | ecosystem: Environmental > Aquatic > Marine > Hydrothermal vents... | reverse complement strand
TTTACAGCACCAACACCAATCCTATGGCCCCTATACAACCAATCCATATGGATAACAATCGAACTAAACCTACAAATAACCCAAAACCCCATACCAAGCACAAAACCCACAATAAACATACAAGCAACCCAAACAACCTTCCAACAAACCTCAAGCCTAGAAGCACCAATAATAACAAGCCAAGGACTAATAATAACACTAATACTCCTAACACCAACAATAATACAAACAATAAAAACAAAACTAACCAAAACATCCCATCATACAACAAATTAACAGCATATATTCCAAGAACAACCGATGATTTTCCTTTTGTTTATCAGTATCTAAAACAATACTTAATTATCATTCAGAAAGACATGTTAGAAGACCCACCAAACCCCCTCTACGTAAAGCTAGTTTAAACATCTCCTTAAAAACTCTAAACCTATTTAGAACCATTCTAAGAGGCCTGACCACTTCTTAATGTTTGTCTCCTTCCTTCTTTCACTAGCCTGCTCATTGCTACCACTATCATGCAATAACTTGAAATAAAACAACTTATTCCTTCAGCGGATTCGACAAAATAAAATAGATTAAAAATAAAAAACTAAGTTTAACTAATCGTAAATCTTCCACATACATCAAACTAAATAACGCGAAATATTAACTAAACAATATACATCCCTAGAAAGCCAAAAACAGCAATAAGTAAGGATATTACAATGAATATTATCTGGAGTAAACGAACCAAACTATCAAACCTACGATCCACAGCCTCAAAACGCTTATCTAAATATTTTTGCAAATCCTCAAACCTCTTATTCAACATGTCAATGGCCATACGTAAATCTTCCTTAGTAACAACAGTTAAAGGTAAAATACGTGAAATTTCCTCCTTAATAGTTTTCACAATAAACTCCTTCACCTCGTCACTAAGCTTAACACCCATCAAACCACCACACATAAAATACTATAAATCAAAATATTTAAAAACGTCTCGTAAGATAAATGAGAGGCACACGATACGGCTTCTAATGTTACTGTTTTGAAAGAAATTCTAGAAGAGTTAAGATTAATTAGATTTAGACTCAAAGCTTTTGAAGAAAATTTTCCGAAGAAATGACCGGAAATGATAAAAATCTTTAGAGGGAGTCTTAAAGGAGCACAGACAAGGCGAAACAAAAACTTGAACGTGAAAGAAGTCATTGAATCCGCTGTATGGTTATCTGAAGAAAAATACCCACTACATCCCCTGGATTTAAATGTCATGGTTTAAAGTTTGATGATAATTTCTTATCTCGCAGAAAGAATTATCAAACTTTGTGAACAAATTAGAGGTGGTGATCACCATGTCCAGAATTATAGAAGCTGTATACGAAAACGGTGTGATTAAGATTAAGGAACGGTTACGCGACGGTGAAAAAGTTATAGTAGTCATTAAGCCTAGAGAAAGAAGAATAAAAAAATATTTCGGTATTTTTAAGGGTAAAAATGTCGATGAAGTTATAGGGGAGATAGAGGGTGGAAGCATTCATTGATAGCAACGTCATACTAAAATACCTAGAAGGAGATAAAAGAGCAGAAAGTTTACTAGATAAAGTAGATGTAGGATTCATAAATCCTATTATTGTTTCAGAAGTTATCTACGGTTACATCAGACTTACAACAGACTTAAAACCATACGAACTTAAGGAAAAATTTCATAAGCTACAAATAGATCTTACACCCGTTTACGAATCTCTACTAGACTTCGTGTTATTACCATCATCAATTACGCTAAACGAACTAAAAGAAGTAATTGAAAAATATAAATTACTACCAAATGACGCTTTAATAGCCTTAACATGTAAACATTACGGAATAACTAAAATCGCTACCTTTGATGATGATTTTAAAAGAGTTGATTTCCTAGAAGTTCTAATACTCTAACACCATCCTACCCATAAACACATCAAAATATAACAGTTTAATAATTTAGAATTTAAAAGTCAAACAAATACTAACAACCTATCACCCTTAGAAACCCAGAATCTAAGAAATCTAAAAAACAACATTTTCAAAATAACCTCAACTGTAACAAACATATACTTCTATACATATAATTAAAGTATCATAAACTAGGTTCTTCAGAATTCCTTCGCAATTCTTCTTGCTCTTCTTATAGCTTCTAGATAGATTTCTTCCTTTAATCTAAAACCTTGCCTCACCAGTTCATTTAAGGCTTCCAAGAATTCATTAAAACTCATTTCCTTAATTTCTAAGGCTTTCAACAAAACAAAAATAGTCCCCCTCGGTACTAAACCCAGTAATCTTGCAACAGTCCTTGCTGAAATTTCATCAATTAAAACTTCCTTAACTCCTAAACTTTTTGCAAGCGAAAGCACAGCAAGCTCACCCAGCCCAAGTTCAACTGGAACTTCAATAAATTCAGTGGTAAAAACCTTAAGCCAGCCTTCATTAATTGCTTTCTCAATAATATAAGCATCTTTCTCCGTTTTCTCACTCGGTAGTATTAGGTATTTTGGTAATTTTGATCTACTGAGTGGGTCATCACGGTTGTTATCCTCTGTCCCCGCCTACTGGAGCCCATCTAAGCTAGTCGCCTAACTTTCATCGAACTCCATTTGGCGAAGACAAATTCATTAATGACTCATTAGCCTCGCCTTCTTCATTGGCTTCGATTTTCATATAAACGCTAGTAAGTTTTATATATAAACTTTATCTTCTATCTTTTATTGGTGAATTAATATGAGTAAGAAAAGGAAAGTCATGCTAACTATTAATGAAGAGTTGTATGGTGAATTCAAGGTTTACGCCCTCAAGAAATTCAAGGACGTGAGAAATTTCGTCTCTAAGGCTTTAGAGGAGGCTTTAAGGTTATGGCTGGAAAAAGAGAAGAAGTCAGAGCGACGATAAAAGGAAAGTTAGCTTTCGATTCAGATTTTGATAGAGCTCTCTTGTTTTACACTATGAGGTTATTTAAGGACGCTGTGGAAATGGCTCATAACTTGATAAGAAAGCAATTGAAAAAGAACGAGATCGTAAAACTTCTTACTTCAAGAATACTCAATAACAAATGGTATTCTGTTTCAGCATACATGAGAGCTAAACTATATGAAAACCAACCACATCTAAAACTAAGAAAACCTCTCTTATATTCACTTGGTAGTTCCGATGAAAATGGAAATAGAAACATAAAGCTCATTAAGACAAGCCTAGTTAAAATAAAGATACCTTCCGCCGATGGAAAACATAAATGGATCGAATGCAAAGTTAAATTTAGCAAAAAGCATCTTCCAGTAATCCAAGATTTAATAGAGGAGAAGACTTCATATAGCGTAGGTATATCGTTAAATGACATGAATTTTATCCTCTATATTAACGTTCCAGTAGAAGTATATGTTGATAAAGCAAAGAAAACTATAAAATCAAAATCTATTCCAAAGCATTTTGTTGGTTTTGATTTTAATCCAGATAGAATCAACATGGTAATTATCGATGAGAATGGAGAAATTAGAGATATTAAGAATGCGCATTTTCATGAGGTTATTTCTCATGGGTTTTCAAAAGATAAGGCAAAGCAGATTAGACAAGAGTTTCTTGTGAAATTAGTTAAATATGCTAGAGAGCACGGAGTGAGGTATTTTGTTGTTGAACAATTGAAAAAACCGGAGCCAAGAGGAAGTAAAAAAGCGAAGAGGAAAATATCGAAGATGGCTCTTATGGAATACCTAAATCAGATGAAGATTCTGGTTAGGAAGGTCGGCGGCAAACTTATTAAGGTTAATCCAGCATACACATCCATCGATGCAATACCAATCTCAAAAAAGTTAGGAATTGATATTCATACAGCATCAGCGTATTTGATTGCTTTAAGGGGATTAAGACTCATTAAAACACACAAAATACCTAAAAGCTACTTATTTTGAAAACTGCTGACTTACCCTTAACTGTTTTCCCCTATCCACGGCTTCTATTTTAACCTCCTCAGGAACAAAAACCTCCCCAAAGACCCTTTTCAATAAATATAGTTTTCCAATTTTAGCTAGGTAAATCAAGGGTGTAGCATTAGAAACAACACCACTCATTTAAAACCCTTCAAATCCTCCCTTAACTCCTCCAAAGTATAAGGAACATGAACCTCCCTTTTTTTAACCTCATTAATCATTTCCCACAGAGACAAACCACATCTTTTAGCCGCTTGCCAAAGAGTCAACCTACCCTGTTCATATTCCTCCAAACTTTTTTCAATCAACCATTCCTTCACAGCCCTCAACAAAAATCTTCTAATCACAGTAGATCTATCCATTCCCTCCTCCTTTGCAATACGATCAATAATCTTAACCAACTCTTCATCAACCCTCGTAGTAACCGTAACAGGCATTCAACACACCCCTGTATTAAATTTATTCAATTTAATATTTAAACATAACCTAAATAAAACAGCTTTCAAAGACCATTCCCCTCTAATCTTAAAAATGTCTCCCTATAAAGATATATTGGCAAGATATAAGAAATATGAAGTGTTTTTAGGTAAAAATATCATTAGAGCCCTAAAACCTTAAGAAAAATGTCCGAAACCATTCCGAATACAAACTCACTTTAACAAGCAACAAACAAAAACGTAAACGAGCTCGCAAAGCTCACACACCGAGCCTCTACCATAATTATGGTGTAATAACTTCTAGAAATCAACCCTTTTAAAGTCTTTATCAAAAGTAGCTAACTTACTAATACCATAATATTCACAAACAACAGAAACCAAAACATCGTTCGACAACAACTTATATCGATCCATAATCTCAGAAGAGAGAAAATAAACTTCCTTATTTATTACAAGCGTTTTTACAACATTACCCTTAACAAGCGTCATAAAAGATAACCGCGTTCTCTAAACCTTTCCTTACTGCACACTTTTCCCAAGCCCTCTTCAAATCATAAAAATTCCCCAATCCAGTTTCCTCAGCCACCACAGCCATCAAAACCTTATATGCACTTTCCTCGAGCACATTAACCAGAACAAAACACTCATACATCACAACAAGCCCACTAATCAACTCAGGTTTTACCTCAAAAAACACCCTAACAATCACCGACGAGCCAACAACAAGCCTTTCCCTAATAATACAACTCCTCAAGCCAATCATAATCTACCTTAATAGGCTTAAGTCTCCTAAGCCCATCCTCAAACCTCTTAAGAACCTCCTCAACAACATTCTCTTTAACATCTTTAATAATTATTGTTAGTTTGTCACCTTTAGAAACTTTCACAGATTTGAGAGGTTAAAAACACCATTCTCAAAAACAACCTCAATAACCTCCTCCATAACAACACACCTATCCTACCATTTACACAAACACTAATAAACATAACAAACATCAAACCAATCCACAAACTAACTAAAATATTCACATCCAAATATAATCCAAATTAACAGGTAAAGAAGCTTCCACCAACCTCTCAACACAAAGCAAACATCACCTAACAATTGGAAAACCTATTCCCGGAATATTTTATTAAAAAGATGTCTTTCTATCCTGAATTTTAAACGAGTTAACTTAATGTAAAGTTCTTCCAGCGACTCTTTAAGCTTACCCACTTCATACAACCTCTTTAACAACGCTAAAGTACCTAAAACAGTTATTCCGAGATCTCTAGCTAACCTCCTAGCCTTTCTATCATCCAACACAGCCACCTTACCTTTAACCAATGCAACAAAAATCGTTGAAGATTCCCCTCTACCAAGACCAGGAAAATCCCTTTCAACATCCTCTAATTTAATTACATCTCTATTCACAAGTTCTTTAACCCTAGAATATACTTCATCCTTTCTCGCACTAAGCTCTTTCATCACCGCCCTAGATACTTCAACTTGCTTAAACAACGCAGCAACATCATTCAAATATTTTAACTTCGCTAAAACTATTAGAACTGATGTATTAAAAACCGCTGAAAACTTTTCTATACGCTTCAAGTTCCTTTTCAACCTCTTCCTTATCATAATAACTAAACTTCACACCAAGTTTATCGAGAAGATCCCAAAATTCATCAACCCTAAGACCCAAAAGCTCAGCAGCTTTACCAAAAGAAACCCTACCAGCAAACAACAAACCCAAAACTAAAAACAACTTCTCCTTATCACGATAAGGAACAACAACACCCTTCAACAAAACATCTACATCACTCATCGCAAACACCTATCCTATACTTTACACAAACACTAATAAACATAACCAAACAACCGTTCCAAGAAACCCAACACTTTCTAACATCTTACCTCCTTCCATCCCTCTGACTTCATTAAGAAACCTTCACAGAAAACAGAACCCACCACACCAACCTGTTTTAAACCTCTTAACCCAATATCCCATGCCCAACAATATCTCCATCAACAATTAAACCACACCTTTTACACTTCAACATTCCACACCCATTTAAACTTAATTTCGCCCCACATCGAACATAAAGAACTTGCACCACAAACATTAACATAAATAACCTTCATTCAATTTAATGTCGCCTTATATTCCACAATTGCTTGAAGCTTGCAAAAACTCCACGTACACAACCTACCATTCATCTCCCTAGAAAAACTTAACCTCCCCCCATGCTTTCAAGATTTTCAAACGTTATTACCGAACTTAGCGCGCGCCCACCATTTGAAAACGGTGGTCCTCTTAGCGACAGATTCTATAGAATTTAAAAACAAAACATAAGTCAAACCACTAACAAAGAATCTTCTCTACCATATTTAATATTCTACATCATATGGTTTTAAACCAAATAATTTAACGAAATTTTTCGGCGTTATATATTCCTTAACACCTGCCTCAACGTAGTCGTTATCATAAGCTACTAAGTAGTTAATCTTCTCATGTTTAACAGCTACCACATTCTCCAAATCCTTATCTTTAATCAAACCTCTAAACTCATTCATCTCCTTCCGTATCTCACTTCTTCTAACAATTTTAACTGACAACGTCTCAACAAATCTCTTAGCTAAATAACCAGCTTCTCTACTAAAATTTTCTCTAAAAAATCTTTCAACCTCCTCTACAACAAGTTCTGAAACAACCACTTCAAATTCTCCAAGTAAAGCTAAAAACAAAACCAATTTAGAATTACATTCTTCAAGCCTACCAAATATGAAAACCATCGAATCTAAATAAGCCCGCTTAGGTCTTTTCAAGCTTCTCAATGGCCTTCACAATCTCCTCATGTGTCAACCTTTTCCCCGTTCTTTTAATCTCCTCGGCTAATTCCTTCCAATAGTAAGATGGAGATTTAATTAAACCGAAAACCTCACCAAGCTTCAAAATTCCAGCTCTAATAGCTTCAGACTTCGTTGAAAAATAACCTCTCTTAACAAGCTCATTAAGTATCTCAGCAGCAACCCCACTTAACCTCACCAACAACTTCTCCTCAACCAACCTAAACACCAACAACCCATATAACAAAAAGATATAAAAATGTTATCTCAACGTCCCATTAGCCGATCTAATCCACCTAGCATACTCATCCTCATCAAACGTCAAAACACCTTCTCAAAAATATTCAAACCTAACAACTTCCCATTTAAACTCGACACAAACAATTTAAACCTTTACTTAACACGTATCAAACCCCAAACCAAAACCAATGGAAGAAAAGAAATATAAGAAAAATTTAAAACAAAAGAAAAAGAACAAAATAAGAGTTTACATAACTCATATTTTTGTATAGAGTTCTATTCCAAGTTTTTTGCACGCTACTCTTGTTTCCTCATCAGCATAAGGTGTAACAATTAACAACCTTTCCGGCTTCCTCCCCGTCACTTTCTCATAGAGCTCTGCCTTCTTTTTAAATGCAACCGTATCCGACGGCCTAGCATGCGAAGTAACCTCAACCAAAATTACCTTCCCATCGCGTATTGCCACATCAATATCAATAATACTTGGATAACCATAAACCATTCCTTCCTCATCACGATAAGCCCATTTCTCAACTTTTAATCCCAACTCCTCTTTCAATAATCCTCTCAAACCCTCCCTAAAAGCCTCCTCACTCATCAAACCCCACCTAGCACCTAAAGCATCCAAATGTCTCCGCATCAACTCAAAACCCTTCAACATATCCTCCCTAAGCCTAATTAGCTCTTTTTCATTCCTGTCAAGTCTCTTTAAAATCTCATCTAAACCTATTAAACCAGCTACAGCATATCTAAACTCTTCATCTTCCCTAAGCAACCTAAAAATTTCCTGTTTCAATTTTCTACTCAAATTTCACACCAAAATCCCTATCCTTAAACCTACTAAAATATAGAAATTTCAATATTTAAAGTTACATCAAACCCTGTGAACTACCACATTATATGGTGCCCAAAGAATAGAAAAACCGTGCTGGTTAGTTGAAATTAAAGAATTCTTAAAAGAACAGATTAAAACAATAGCGGAAGCAAAGCCTTGAGGAATTATTGAGCTGGAAACAATGCCAGACCATACACACCTCTTCATTCCAGCTCCACCTTTAAATTCCAACCAACATAGTTAAAGCTCTAAAGAGTATAGCTGCAAGAAGCTCTTCGAGAAATTCTCCGAACCTAGAAAAAAGAGTTTTAGAGAAGACACTTACGGTCACCAAACTACTACGTAGTACAGTCGGGCACGCTTCAGCAAAAACCATTAAAAAACACATTAAGGAAGAAAACAAAAATATATTGAAACAAATCCACCCTAAGTTCCACTTCAACGATCATAACAATAGAATAAAAAACAAAACACAATTCAAACCCACACACATAAACACATCCAAATCAAAATATCTGAAATCATCCACAACCCATACAATTAATAAACAACATCTAACTCCAGCAAACGAGAACTCCCCTTCCCCTAAGAAAAGGTAGCTCACTAAACCAACTATACCCTACCCATCCTCCTCTTAACCTTCTCCAAAAAACTTTTCCTATTTACAATAAATCTTTCGTGAATACCCTCACCAATTTTCTCCTTGCCCCAATAAGCCTCAACCTTAAAAGCTCCGAAACAACTTTGATTTTACAGCCAACAGGCGCAGCCTTCACATCAACCCTAACACCAACCGTAGTGTAACCTTCTGGAAGCTTATCTTGAACCAAAAGCCTAGAAGTCTCCTCCATCATCCTAATCATAGAAAGAGTAGACAAAACATTAACATCACCACTACCAAGAGACCTAGCAGAATCTTCCACGCCAACAACAAACTCCCTAACACCCCTCAAACCAACAAAGCCTTCGAACCCCCACACACCCTACAAACTAGTCTAAACTAAATTATAAAAATTACGAAGCAAAACCAATTGTCTTTTAATTCTAACAGCGAATTAGAAGTTCAATTTGGTTTTAAAGTAGATATCCTCCTTCAGGGCCTATTACTTCAAGTTTTCCAGTAGAGGGGTCTGGTTTAAGACCTAATGTTTCAAGAGCATGCACCCCTAAAATCGGTACAGGAACATCCAATTCAGCAACAAAGACAGGGCCTTTTCTACCTTTAACCTCAACCTCAGCTAAATAGAGTTTCACTTCAACTTTTCTACCGTCTGCAAGCGTTAACTCAACCTTGTAAGGTGTTTCGTAAAGACCAATCTCAGAAATCGTTTTAGGATCCAAAACCACATACGCGGAGCCCGTATCCACAACAGCCCTTATCTTTTTTGACAACTTCCCACCTTTAATAACAAAATCGACATAAACATAGCCCACACACGTCACCAAGTATCCTTAACGCAACCACATATTTAAACTACACGTCAATCCCCCTAATCACAGTAAACTGCTCACAATCTTACATAGAATATCTTCTCCCGTTAATTATATAACACCAAAATGAGATTTCAATGGTTAAAGACACAATTAGTTTTCGATGCAAGTCTTCCTTAGCAAACCGAATAAGCTAGGTCTCCGAACCTGTTAAATTTATTAATAGCCGTGGAAAGATTAAAATCATGTTTGAAATAGTCAAACAAATCGATGTTGCACCAACAATTGCCGAGATTCTAGGCTTTAAATTTCCATGCGACGGCAAACCAATAAATAAAATAGTTAAACTCTCAAAACACTGCAACCACATAGTCCTATTAATAGTTGACAGTTTAGGTTTTAAAGAATACATAAAACAGAAAATCTTTTTCAAATTTATTTCAAAAGCAGAGTCATACGGCCTTCTCTTCAAATGCTTATCCTACAGTTATTATACAACTCCCTCAATAGCAACCCTACTTTGCGGTTTAAAACCTGAAAAACACAACGTATGGAAAACCGAAGACGCATATAAAAGCACTGTTAAAAACATCCTTGTAGTAGCTACAAAACTAGGCTACAAAACAGCTGTAATCATGGAAAAACTCGGCGCCCTATCATTCCAAAACCGAATAAACATCGTTAAACCAATTGAAAACATTTCAAACATTAAGAAATTCGACACAGCAATCTGCTCAGAAACCATTTCCACCATAGACAATTTTTCACCAAACCTCATCGTTGCCCACCTAAGAACTTTAGATAAACTTGGCTTTAACCATGAAGCAATATTCCACATAGATTCAATAATCGAAAAAATAACTAAAACATGCAAACCCAAAACCCTAGTATTACTATGCGGAGACCACCCACCACACAACATGAAAAAGGAAAAATTCGTAGCACTAATAGCCTTCACAATCTAAATTTCAAAAATACAAACAAAATAATAAACTTACCTCCACATGTCTCCTAAAACCATTATCCTTTCAAAAGCGATTCA
>Ga0164310_10002416_pt1 | contig 10743 bp, 8 predicted proteins | sample GuaBasSedimGuay1_FD_121795 | JGI IMG/M metagenome (GOLD analysis project Ga0164310, IMG submission 121795) | Subseafloor sediment microbial communities from Guaymas Basin, Gulf of California, Mexico - Guay1, Core 4569-9, 0-3 cm | ecosystem: Environmental > Aquatic > Marine > Hydrothermal vents >... | reverse complement strand
GTGTTTGACACACTCAAATTGATCATCAAGGTAGTACTCAATAAGGCTAAATCAAGCGAGTCAGGTGCAGCCGCAACAGCTCAGCCGCAAGCTGCTGCACCGTCAGAGGCACCGTCCCCCGCCGCTATGGCACCTCCTCACGAGAGAGTCGCTGTACCGGCTGTGCAGCCTAAATCGGATTCTGCAATGAATGCTCCCGCTGTCGGAGCTCAGACGGGAACGGCAGTTCAGGCAGCACCAGTGATGTCACCTGCACCGCAGGTGGAGTCTGAGTCTGAACCTGAACCAGTCCAGGCTGCCAATCGGCCGTTTCCCGGCAACGAAGCCTCGACGGTCGAAGAAAGAAAGGCCCCGCCGATTGGCTTTGGTCAGTCCGGGTCCGAAGAGTCTTCTAAGAGTTCTGCCGTGACAGGAAGCGAGCCTAAAGCGAGCGAGAATGCGGCGGGGCTGCCATCGATAAATTCGCCGCAAATGGCGCCCTCACTGCGACGTCGTGCTGAGGGGAAAAAACGTGGTTTCTTTAAGCGTTTGTTTGGAATCAAGTAGCTAACCCGGAGGATCGGATGTCTAATGATAGCCTGATAATTCTTGAGAAAGATAGCAACAGGATCGATGAGCGCCTGAAGAAGCTGCTCAAGGGGTCCGAGGCGAAGTGTGCCCTGCTGGTAGATAAAGATGGATACTTGATAACCAGGCAGGGGTTTACGCATTCGCTGGATACTACAGCTCTGGCGGCACTTCTGGCAGGATCCTTTGCATCGACCAAAGAGATTGCAAAGTTGGTCGGTGAGCCGGAATTTTCCGTTCTGTTTCATCAAGGCAAGAAGGATCACATTCACATGTGTATTGTAGGGGAACGCTCCATCCTTGCGGTGATCTTTGATGACCGTACTACGATCGGTATGGTGCGCCTTTATGCCAGAGAAGCAGCGGTGGAACTTACCGAAATACTCCAGAAGATTCAGAATCGTGGCGGATCTCAGGAGGGGCTGTCCGATGAATTCGCCGACAAGGCGAACGAAAAGATGGATGACATCTTTCAGGACTAAGCCGTCCACAGCCGGACTGCCTTCGAGCTTGGCTATAAAACCGGGCAGGTACGTCTGGAATCGGTGAGCGAATCATGTCTACAGAACTGAGCACCATCCTCGTTGAAGCCGGCAAGATCACTAAGGAACAAGCCGCAGAGGCACTGGAACGTTCACAATCGACGAAAGAAAAATTCTCCAAGGTTCTCGTAGAAATTGGGGCTGTTTCTTCCGAAGAAGAGATCTCGACTTTTGTTGGAAAGCATCTCAAGATCGGGACACTCAGGTTAAGTGACGTTGAACTGAATCCCGAAGTCGTCAAGCTCATACCTCTCGATATTGCTCGCAAATTCAAGGTCATCGCAATCAGTAAGATCGGCAAGTCGATTCTGGTGGCTATCAGTGATCCCAACAACATCTATGTTTTGGATGCCATTAAGTTCATAACTGGCTGCACTGTCCAGCCTGCTATCTCCGCAGAGAAGGAGATCGAACAGGCTATCGAGCAGCAGTATTCCGATGGTGCCGGCCTGTCTGAAATCGTGAAGGGGCTTGAGGGTGATCCTGATCTCGAAGTGGTGTCTAATGAGGAGGTTCCCTCCGAGTCCGATTTGATGTCGCAGATTCAGGACAAGCCGCTTGTTAAACTGGTCGATTCGATTATTGGGGATGCCATTCGTATGGGTGCCTCAGATATTCACTTTGAGATGTACGAGAAGAAGATTCGTGTACGCTATCGAGTAGATGGTGAACTTCAGGAGATGGCACCTTTACCGTTCAAGTACCGAGCGGCAATTGTTTCTCGAATCAAGATCATGGCGGAGCTGGATATTTCGGAACGACGCTTACCGCAAGATGGTCGCATAAAAATCAAAATCACCGGTCGTACGGTTGACCTTCGTGTCTCGAGTCTACCGACCATTTTCGGAGAGAAGGTGGTCATGCGAATTCTCGATCCCCTGGCTCTGAAAGTCGATATGACTAAACTCGGTTTTCGCGAAGAGGATCTGGCCAAGTTCCAGGAGAAGATCCACCTGCCATTTGGGATCATTCTGGTTACGGGACCGACCGGTTCAGGTAAGACGACAACACTGTATTCGGCTCTGCAACAGATCAATACTGTTGGTGTCAACATCATGACCGCCGAGGATCCGGTTGAGTTCAATTTCGAGGGGATCAACCAGGTTGCGGTAAAATCGGGGATTGGTCTGACTTTTGCAGCGTCATTGCGGTCATTCCTGCGTCAGGATCCTGATATCATCATGCTCGGTGAGATTCGTGATAGTGAGACAGCGGAGATAGCTATCAAGGCGGCGCTGACAGGCCACCTGGTGTTTTCTACGCTGCATACCAACGATGCTCCGTCATCGGTCACCCGCTTAATTGATATGGGAACGCCGTACTATCTTGTGGCCTCAGCTACCAAGTTGATCATGGCTCAGCGCATGATGAAAACGATCTGCAGCAAGTGCCGGCAGGAAGTCAATCTTGCAGCCGAACAGGTCGACTCACTGCATGTCCCCCAAGAACAGCTTCGTGGCTTAAGGGCGTTCAAGGGAACTGGTTGTACTGCTTGCGGTAACACCGGTAGGTCCGGTCGAACAGGCATATACGAGGTCATGCCCGTATCTCCCGCTATCGAGAATCTGATCCTGAAACAAGCCCCGGATACGGAGATCAGGAAGGTTGCGCTCGAAGAAGGCATGTTCTCTCTGAGAATGGCGGCTGTCGATAAGATGAAGCAGGGATTAGTCAGCATTGACGAGGTTTTCGCAGTCACAACTGCTTAGGGCTGCAGGCCTACTACGAATGTCTTGCCTCTCAACTAGTTAGGCCGTGCCTTCAATCAAGATTCAAGTCAAGATCCGCTCAGGAAGACCGATAATCTACTATATATTCGTTCGGCTTTGCTGAGCGCCAACAAGGTTACAGCTACGGGAGCAATGAATGCTATCATTACGCGAGTTGCTTGAACAAATGGTTCAGATGGGTGCCTCGGATTTACACCTGACTGCCGGGTCACCTCCGGTTGTTCGGATCGACGGGAAGCTCCAGAGAATCGGGGACACGCTTCTCTCAAGCGAAGACACCAAGAAGATTGCTTACTCGATGCTGAACGAAAAACAGAAGCTCAAGTTCGAGCAGACCTGGGAACTTGATTTTTCGTTCGGTATTGAATCCATGAGTCGTTTCAGGGCCAATATCTTTATGCAGCGTGGCAACGCAGCCGTGGCACTGAGACAAATTCCGTACAAGATTTCCACCTTTGAAGAGCTTGGATTGCCAAAAGTCATTGCTGATTTCGCCAAACTGCCAAGGGGTCTTGTTCTCGTGACAGGTCCAACCGGCTCAGGTAAATCGACAAGTCTGGCAGCGATAATTGACAAGATTAACAAAGAGAGGCCGGTTCACATTATCACGGTCGAGGACCCTATTGAGTATTTGCACCGACACCAGACCGCTCTCATTAACCAGAGGGAAGTATACTCTGATACACCGTCATTTGCTTCGGCTCTGAAGTATGCCCTCCGTGAAGATCCAGATGTTGTGTTGGTTGGCGAGATGCGTGATCTGGAAACGATTTCGGCGGCACTCTCAATTTCTGAAACCGGGCACCTGGCTTTTGCAACTCTTCACACAAATTCCTGTGCGGAATCCATCAACCGCATCGTGGATGTGTTTCCAACCAATCAGCAGGAACAGGTTCGTGTTGCACTGTCATTTACACTGCAGGCAGTAGTGTCACAGATATTGATTCCGAAGGTCGGGGGTGGGCGTGTGCTTGCCATGGAAATCATGGTTGCAACACCTGCAGTTCGTGCGATTATCCGTGACGATAAGATTCATCAGTTGTATTCGATGATTCAATCCGGTCAGAAGTTTGGCATGAAGACCATGAACCAGTCATTGGCTGAACTCTATCAGGGCGGTAAGATCACTATCAACGACGCCATGGGTTTCAGTCACGATCCGCAGGAACTGAGCGATGCAATTTCACGTCAGAAATCACCGGCTTACACATAATTGGACTGTACACGAAAGGATGTAGTTGATGCCAGTTTTTGAGTACAAGGGTAAGACGCTAGCCGGGACTGCCGTCCAAGGGTCAATGAAGGCTAACAACAGATCTGATCTGGAAAGAGTACTCAGGCAGAATCGGATTTTGGTATCTTCGATTGCCAAAAAGGCTCCGGATATTCAGATCAAGCTTGGCACCGGCATCAAGCGAATTGAGGTCTCTCGCTTTACGAGACAGTTTGCGACCATGATTGGTGCTGGATTACCCATGGTGCAGTGTCTGGATATTCTGTCTTCCCAAACGGAAAACAAAGAATTGGCCAAGGTCATCACGCAGGTAAAGGACGGCGTGCAGGGCGGTGCGACACTATCTGATGCCCTCAAGAGACACCCCAAGATCTTCGACGATCTATATACGAATATGGTCGAAGCTGGTGAGGTCGGTGGTGCGCTTGATGCCATTCTTGTTCGTTTGGCTGTTTATCGGGAGAAAGCTGATGCCCTGATCAGGAAAGTGAAGGGTGCCATGATCTATCCGTCGGTGGTGGCATTCGTCGCGATTTCCGTAACGATCGGAATGTTGACTTTCATTGTCCCTGTTTTTGCCAAGATGTTTGAAGGACTGGGGGGTGAACTACCGGAACCGACGCTGATTGTGATGGGTATTTCCGGATTCCTGCAAGCGAACATTATGTATCTGACGTTGGGTACGATAGCCCTGACGATTGCCTTCTTCTGGTACAAGAAAACCCCAGGCGGTGCCCTGATGGTCGATAAAGGGCTGATAAGGGCACCGATTATTGGCAACCTTGTGCGCAAGTCTTCGGTGGCTCGGTTTACCCGCACGCTTGCAACGCTGCTGTCGTCCGGCGTGTCTATCCTGGAGGCGCTGGAGATCACGGCCAAAACAGCCGGTAACCTGGTGGTCGCTAATGCTATCAATAAATCAGTGTTAGCAATCGCTGAAGGTGACACTATCACCGGACCGCTAAAGGCTACCGGAGTCTTTCCACCCATGGTCACGCAGATGATCGGAGTTGGTGAGAAGACGGGCGGTTTGGACGATATGCTGAACAAAATTGCAGACTTCTATGACGAAGAAGTTGATGAGGCGGTAAGCGCACTGACTTCGGTCATTGAGCCGATCGTTATTGTTGTAATGGGTATTGCAATTGGTGGCATCATGGTGGCTATGTACCTGCCGATGTTCGAAATCATCGGTCAGTTCGGATAGAGTCAATAGTGGATATTCAGGGGAACCATGATTGGTGACCTGAAAGATATTGCTGAGAATGGACATATGAGAAACAAACGGCACTGCTAAGAGTGCCGTTTGTTGTTATTATGCGACAGGGTGATTCACAACGACCGGGACTTCTGCTGCCGTTAAGGCTGGCATCGTATATCATTCTCATGGCTGTGGTTGTTGTGTGGATGAAGTATCCCCGATACTTGCATGTTCAGGTTGTAGCTTATTCTATCCTGACACTTGCATTCACTATCAGTCTGGCTTTTGAGAAACGGTTTAGACTCCGACGAGTCACTCAACTGCTGATGGCTCTGCAATTGCTGGTTGAGATATCCACCGAGTCAGGTGTGATTTATGCCACGGGCAACATATATTCGCCTTTTGCCGCTCTCTATGTACTGACAATTGTCTCGGCAGCTCAGACGTATCGTATGGTCGGGACGCGCGTGGTTGCTTCGCTTGTATCTGCAGCTTATGGTTTCATTATTTGGTTCGGTTTGAGCAGTCCGGGCGATGCTGCGTTTAGTATGCAGGCGCTTCGGACCATCTTCTCAGCCAATGAATCAGTGTTCTACGCGATTTTCATGCATATACTGATTTTCTACCTGACGGCTTTCATGTCCGGTTATTTGGCGGAGCGCCTTAGCAATCAGGGCAGACAACTTGCTGATACTTCACTTGCTCTGAAACGAGCACTTCTGGAGACTGATGACATATTACGTCATCTTAACTCCGGGCTGCTGACAATTGACGCAGGTGGGGACATAATCTATTTCAACCGGGCTGCTGAGCGCGTCCTGGGATACAGCGAAGAGAGAGTCAGGGGCATGCCATGTCACGACGTGTTTGCCGAAAGAATGCCGGAGCTGGCCGAATGTCTCCTTGATGGAACGACGATTCGCAAGGCATATCCTCGAAGAGAATTGCAGATTGACACCGGTGGGAACGGCATCATTCCATTGGGACTTTCGACTTCGATCTTGACCGAGGAAGGAGGAACGCTCCGAGGAGTCATTGCGATCTTCTCAGATCTTACTGAAGCAAAGCAACTCGAAGCGAAAGCTCGTGTCAACGACCGTCTTGCCGCAATTGGTGAACTCTCGGCCTCGATAGCGCACGAGATCAGGAATCCTCTGACTGCGATATCCGGATCGGTCGAGGTCTTGCAGAGAGAACTTCAATTAACGAACGAAAACGGTCGGTTAATGGAGTTGATTGTGAAGGAATCACAGCGGCTGAACAAGATTCTCAGCGATTTTCTCGGTTATGCGCGTATCAGTCGTCCGACATATAACAAGGTGGAACTATGTCGGATTATCAGTGACGTTCAGGAGTTAATGCGTCGAGGCGAAACTTCTGGTCATATCGAATTGGAATTCGAGAGTGATGATTCTTTTGTTTATGTAGTAGGGGATGACGATCTGATTAGGCAACTGGTGATGAATGTGACATTGAATGCCTGCGAATCACTACGCGGTCGGCAGGGGAGAGTTGGTTTCAGGGTCGTACGTCATACGAGCCGGGAAATAGTGGATCTACAGATTCACGACAACGGTCCTGGGATTGCTCCTGAGAACCTTGAGAGGATCTACGAACCCTTCTACTCGACCAAGAAAAGCGGCACTGGACTCGGTCTTGCTGTCGTGCATCGTATCTGTACAGCCCTGAAGCTGAAACTTCATGTGGACACGGACCCGAACCAGGGGACCACTTTCATCATTAGATTCAAGGCATATGGTCAGGACCCCCCCTCGGTACCTAAAATCGGCGAAAGCCACCTCAGGGGTCAAGAAGTAATCGGTTAAGAGCCTTTCGTCTTGATTTTACTCAGCATAATCGTTACTTACTGTGTCGAAACATCAAGCAGAGGAAACTGTACATGCGGTATTTTGAGTATGTAGCGATTGTAATAATCACCATTCTTTTTCAATTGCTGACCGGCTGTGGTGGCCCACCAGAGATCACTCCTGAGACGATTGACGAGTACGATTACGTGGTAGCGAGGTTTGATACGACGGGTTACCAGGTCTCAGCGCCGGAGCTTTATGATAAGATATTCTACAGCGAGTTGCTGCCTGGCGGTGGTGTGACGACGGACTCCACTATTGCAGATTTTCTCGACAGCTTATTGCTGGACACACTGATCGGTCTTGAAGCTGCCACGTGTGATTTATCTGAGAATTGGTGGTTGCACAAGGAACTCAAGGATCACATGACTTCGCTGATAATGCGTGCATTCCTTGACCTGTCGATATATCCGGAAGTACTCCCTGATTCTGCAGAAGTGATCGAGTATTACGGGAATAACACCGGTTCGTTTGCCTTTCCAGAACGAACTGAACTGTACCATATTCTCAGCAGCCCCCGCCGGGTATCCGATTCCGAGGACTCGGCCAAAGTTCTGACGCTGACAGAAGAAGAGCGATGGGAACTTGCTGAGGAGAATATACGTCGATTGTATCTCATGCTTGAACTTGGCGAGGACTTCCAAGGTCTTGCCCTTCGCCACTCGCACGATGCTTACTCTCGTGACAATGCCGGACGACTTGGATGGATTACGAGAGGAACGTATGGTGACCCTGCGGATTCACTGGCGTTCGCCCTGGCGCCGGGGGAGTTCACTGAACCGTTTCAAGATAACGTTGGCTGGCATATACTTCTTATCAGCGACCGCATACTTTCAGGGATACTCCCGCTAGACTCTCCAGGCGTATTTTTGCGCTCTCACAATGCACTATTGCAGCAGAAAGTACAAAATCGTTTGAAAGATATTGTAGATTCCATGAGACAGACTATGGAGTTGCGTATGAACAGGGAGGCTTTTGAGACAGACCTGGGAGATCTGAGATCAGAGATATGGATGGGCATTGTCAACGACGTTGACACGATATATGCCAATGAAGTCAGTACTCTTGAAGAGGGTTTCAAGGGGTACTATTTGGTCAGCAGGATCACTCCAGACATTTATGAAAAGATGGTTGATACTCTTTCAGGCCACTACTTGTTGCTCCAGGCAGCCAGGTCGATCGGTATTGATACGCTGCCCAGGATCACCGGGATCAGAAAGATCGTAAAACATCGCAAGTGCAAAGATATGATCTATCGTCCATTACTGGCGTCGGATCCATGGGAACCAACAGATTCCACAATAGATGAATACTATCAGGTGCATATCGATGAGTTCGTGCCACCAAGGCCGCTGACTGCAGGCCATCTTTGCATTGCTGATTCGGCTCTAGCGGTGTTTCTTGCGGAACAGGCAAAAACCGGAATGGATCTCGCCGATATCGCGACGGAGTTTGGAAAATCGCAAGGATATGACGTCAAGGTTCAGCGTTCCAGACCTGTCGGTCCTGACAATGTCGAATCGTGGTACTACGGGGCGGTTTGTCATAAGGGGGCAGGCGACGCTGTTGGTCCTGTCAGGTCTCCTGAAGGTCGGTACTATGTCATCAAGATTGTGGGCAAGCGTCAGACTATCATGCGATCTATGGCCGACGGCAGGATCAGAGCTTTACTGAGAGATGAGCACAAGAGACAGAAATGGGAGGCATTTCGAGATGATTACTTCGATCGTTACGATGTAAAGATTCTCAGGAAACTGCCGGCGTTCAAGCTCCCACCAAAGTCAGAGGGACGGTATATAGAGAGACCGGACGTCCCATGATCAGTGAACGCCCGATCGGCGCGGGCGAGATTCCATTCTCGCAGGAGATTCTGCGAAAGACAACCCATATGGGTGCTCTCATTGTCCCAGGGGTGTATTGGTGGTTGGGGCTTAGCAAGGCTCTGATGCTTGGTATCATGATTCCAAGTACCTGTCTTATGGTCGCAATTGATGTGGCGAGGCTCAGGAACCTTGGTTTCTGGCGCAATTTTGCCTGCAAAATAGGCGGTCGCATGGTTCGGAGCCATGAATCTGCAGGGGATTTCACCGGAGCTACTTATATCCTCCTGTCCGCGTGCTGCGTCATCGCTATGTTTGACAAGCCTGTCGCTGTGGCGGCTCTGGCTTTTATCATTGTAGGCGATACGCTGGCGGCGTTGATTGGTCGCAAGTTCGGTCGTCACAAGTTTGGTCACAAGTCAGTCGAAGGCTCACTGGCGTGCCTGGTCGGGACCGTGGCGGTGGCTTTGCTGGTTCCCCAGTTGTCGCTGACAGTTGGACTGTCCGGGGCAGTGGTGGCGACGGTAGTCGAGGCGCTTTCCACCAAAATCGACGATAACATTTCAGTGCCGGTCCTCTCAGGGCTGGCTATGACACTGCTCATATCCATTTTAAGTACCCCTTGAGCATTTAGCTCCAATCTATTGCTGTAAAGCGTGTTGTGGATGGCTGGCGAGCTATTCGTGGCATTGTATTGCCGCCCTTCTCTGTGAAAACTCACAGTTTTTGTATGCGAGCAGAAGATTATTATGGCTTATCACTGTCTTGATTGAGTATAATGAATTAATGATCGGATGTTTTGCGAGTGCTAACCTTCAATGCCAGTCGGAGGTGTGCTGATGTCCAAAGGTGAGGTCAAGTATTTCAATGAGCAAAGGGGCTGGGGAATCATCTCCAATTGTGACACGGAAGAGGATGTGTATGTTCACTACACTGCCCTCAGGATGGATGGCTACAAGACTCTGAAGCAAGGACAGCGAGTGTTGTACGAGCTTACGCAATCGGACAGCGGACCCAGTGCTCAGAATGTGACCGTGGCTCAATAGGGCGTACACCAGGTTTCGAAGGCCTCCCTGTCGGGGAGGCCTTTTTTTTGCTGAAATGCGCATTTCAGCAGGATTGCTATATAACAATACGGACTTAACAAGGACACTGCCGTTTCCTATATTGTTGTTGATGAAGACTATTGACCTTCGTTCCGACACCGTAACCAGACCATCGAATGCCATGAGGGAAGCTATTGTGCAGGCCGCTGTTGGCGACGATGTGTTTGGTGACGATCCCACTGTGATTGCACTGGAGCAGTACGTGGCTGCCCTGTTCGAACGAGAAGCTGCCCTGTATGTACCCTCAGGAACCATGAGCAACCAGATCAGTCTGAGAGCCAACAGCCAGCCGGGCTGGGAATTGCTGTGTGACCGGGAATGTCATATCGTCAACTATGAAGCCGCTGGCCCTGTTGTGCATTCAGGACTCCTCATCAACCTGATCTCAACTGAGCGCGGGATGATATCCGCAGAAACGATCCGCAGGTCTATCCGTCCAAAGAATATCCATTGTCCCGAAACGAAAATGGTCACCCTCGAGAATACGCACAATCATCGCGGTGGCACGATTCTTCCGCAGGATGAGATTCTGAAAGTGCGCGAAGTGTGCGACGAGTTCGACCTGGTTTTTCATCTCGACGGCGCTCGCGTCTGGAATGTTCATGTTGCCACGGGTATGTCATTGCCGGAGTTGACGCGACCGTTTGATTCCGTTTCGGTTTGCCTGTCCAAGGG
>Ga0164310_10002415_pt1 | contig 10744 bp, 12 predicted proteins | sample GuaBasSedimGuay1_FD_121795 | JGI IMG/M metagenome (GOLD analysis project Ga0164310, IMG submission 121795) | Subseafloor sediment microbial communities from Guaymas Basin, Gulf of California, Mexico - Guay1, Core 4569-9, 0-3 cm | ecosystem: Environmental > Aquatic > Marine > Hydrothermal vents... | reverse complement strand
TCGTCTACCTCGGCGACAGTGCCCGCGTGCCATACGGCATAAAGTCGCTCGAAACCGTCCGGCGGTTCGCTGTGGAAGACGCGGCGTTCCTCAGCCGATTCGACCCCAAGCTGATAATCGTAGCTTGCAACACCGCCAGCGCCGCGGCTATCGACGCGGTACGGGCCTCGACCGCGGCGCCGGTTGTGGACGTCATCGCACCAGGGGCCTCGGCCGCACTGGCGGCAACGCCCGGGCCTATCGGCGTATTGGCGACCGAAGCTACCGTCGCCAGCGGTGCCTATCAGCAAGCCATCGCAGCTGTGGACCCAGCTCGGAAAGTCCTCGCCACCGCGGCCCCGCTACTCGTGCCGATAGTAGAGGAAGGCCGGCCTCAGGACGACCCGATAGTAACGCATGTGCTGTGCGATTACCTGCGAGGCTTGCAGCGACTTAGGCCTGGCGCGCTGATTTTGGGTTGCACGCACTATCCTCTCCTGGCCGGGGCGATAGGAAAACTCATGGGGCCTGACACGCGGCTAATCAGCAGTGCCGCCGCAGCTGGGGCCGAGGTGAAACGAAAACTCGCCGAGCAAAATTTGCTGCACCCTGCCAAAATCCCAGGCCATCTGCTATGCTATACAACCGACAACCCGAAACGCTTCGCCGAGCTGGGCGAGCGATTCGCAGGCCGGGCCATTGACCGGGTTGAATATGTCGGCACAGACGAACTGAAAACCGAAGCCAGGATATCTACAAGCGAAAATATATGCGAATGAAACGAGCGAATTTTACGAACCTTTTGCTGCTGTTGGCCCTGGGGGCCTCGGCCTGGCCGGTCGGCTGCGGCAGTAAGGACAAGAGCGTATACACGCTGGATTATCAGGTTAAAAAGATGTTCGGTGCCGAGAGCGTTACCCCAGCCCAGCAGGCCGCGATGGCTTTCGACGCCAACGATCCCGACATTCGCAGGACAGCTATCGAACTGTTGTCCCGCAAAAAATGGGCCTTGCGAGACCCGTATCTTAAGAGGTTCGCCCAGCTCACCAAGCCAGGCCTGGAGAAAGACCCGTCCGTCCGGGCTGTGGCTGTGCGGGCACTAGGCAAGGCGCGGAACCGAAAATACATGCCGGAAATTCTCGCCGCTCTGGGCGACCCCTCGCCAGTGGTGCGGTGGGACGCCGCGGTGGTGTTGCAAACCCTGCCCGACGCCCAGGCTATTATGACGCTGCAGAAACTCGCTATTTCCGACAAGTCCATCGACGTACGGGCCTCGGCTGCGACTGCGTTGCGACAATATCGAACCTCAGCTGTCTACCGCACGCTGCTGCGATGCCTGGACGACGAAGACTTCACCGTCCGCGACGCAGCCCACAGCTCGCTGGTATATCAGACCGGACGAGACGAAGGTTTCGACCCGGAAAGATGGTCGCAACGCTCCGGCCAGGTCGGCATGGAAACCCTGCCCGAGCCGGTTGTATACTATAAAAAAAGGCCCTGGTGGGACTGGGCGAAAATTACCAAGGAAACCAAAGCTATGAATCCAAAGCGAGACGAACAAGACCAGCCAGGTCCAACAAGTGACAAAACAGAAAACCAACGTCCATGGTGGGACTGGTTCGGTACGAAAAAATAAGCAGGATTCTGGAGGCCGGTGGGTGGTTCCCGAAGAACAAGGGGCCTGCCCACGCGGTTGGGCCAGGATTTTCACATACCGGAGAAAAACAAAGTGGGAAGCGTCGTCGCCGAAAAATTCAGACTCGCTGCTGATCTGCTAGCCAACGACGCCGGGCGCGCGGGCAATGTGGTGAACCTTGGCGCTCCGGAGCGGGTCGTCATCGCTGGCGATATCCATGGCCATCGCGGGAACCTCTCGAAAATAATATCCCACGCAACCAGTGCGGGCCAGGCCCCCGCGACCCTTGTTTTACAGGAGATTATCCACGGGCCAGCCGATCCTCGCAGCGGAAACGACCGTAGCATCGAGCTGTTGCTGCGGGTAGCAAGGCTGAAAATCGATTGGCCCGATCGTGTGCACATTCTGCTGGGCAATCACGACGTAGCCCAGCTTACCGGCAATGAAATTACCAAAAACGCTGCGGGCTGCTGCCGGGCGTTTGAGGCTGGGGCGAATTTTTGCTTTGGTCAGGACGGGCCGGAAGTTTACCAGGCTGCGTTGAAATTTTTCCGGGCCTTGCCCCTGGCGATGCGATTTGACAATGGCGTGCTGGCTTGTCATTCCCTGCCGTCGCCCCACCGTGCCAAGTTGGCGGGGGTGGAGATTCTCTCACGCCCCAGTACAGAGGCGGACTATCACCGCAACGGCCCCGCCTACGAGTGGACATGGGGGCGAGACCAGACCCCCGAGCAGCTGGACGAGTTGGCAGCGGAGTTGGGGGCGGAGTTTTTCGTGTTGGGACATCGGCACATAGAGGCCGGCAGCCTGGCCATTCCCGACCGGGCGGTGGCTATCAATTCCGACGGCCCGGCTGGGTGCGTCTTCGAGTTCTCACCGCGGGACGATGCCGCTATGAATATGACAACCCTGCCGAAGTTCGTCAAACGAATTTCGAGCCTATAATGGAGCATAAATTTGCAAACACTAACCGGAAAACAGAAGCGTCAACTCCGCGGCCAGGGTCAAAGGCTGGAGGTAACCCTCGCCGTCGGCCAGGGGGGGGTTAGCGAGAATTTTATCGGGGAAGTCTCCCGCCATCTCGATTCGCGCGAGCTTATTAAGGTTCGCCTGTTCGACGAGCGAGGCCGAGCCAGGCAGGCCGCAGCAGAGCGAATCGCCGAGCGGACCCGCTCGATATGCGTCGGCGTGGTAGGCAAAACCCTGCTTCTATACAGACCGACAGAGTTGTAAAAAGGCGAATGAGGAATATATAGTTATGGTTACAAAATTACTTAGAGAACTTGTCAACTCGCAGTCCACTCCTGACTGTGGCGAACTGGGCGCAGCAGGGGTTTTGCAAAACTTCTTCAGCCAGCACAATATCCCCGCGAAGCTCGACGTCTGGGATACCAACCGGGCCAATATCACCGCTACGATTAAAGGCGACGGATCGGCGGAAGCACTGCTTTTTGCCTGCCATAGCGACGTTGTCCCAGCTGGCGAGTCGCCCTGGTCTACCCCGCCATATGAGGCGACCGAAAAAGACGGGAAGATTTTCGGCAGGGGTACCTGCGACATGAAGGCAGGCCTGGCCTGCATTGCCGCAGCAGCGGTGGAGATTCAAAATGCGGGAACCAAACTTAAAGGCGATATTATTATCACAGCCACAGCTGGCGAGGAAGTCGACGCGTGCGGCGTGAAAAAGTTTGTCGCGGAATATGAAAAAACCCTGCCGAAATTAGCTGGTGTGATACTCCCCGAGCCTACCGATTTTAATATTATTACATCGCATCGTGGCATATGTTGGCTGCGGGTTCACACCCTGGGCAAGACGGCGCATGGCTCGATGCCGCACCTGGGCATCAACGCCATAACATCTATGAATACCCTGTTAAATCGGCTGGGCGATTACAAACCCACCTCGCCAGGTGCGCTGGAGGCGGACCTTTCCACCGTGAGTATCAATCAGATTCACGGCGGCCAGGCTACCAATGTTATACCAGACAGTTGCTTCATCGAGCTTGATATCAGAATAGCGGCTGGTCTAAGTTACGAAACGGTAATTTGCGACATACGTGAAATCATCGAAAAGTTGAAGTCTTGCAATAATGACTTTCAGGCTGAGATAGAGATCATCCGCACGGTCTCGCCATTGCAAACCGACCCGGAATGCGGGTTTGTCCAAAAACTCTGCCAGGCAACCGATACAGGCGAAACAAAATCGGTTGGTTACACGACGGATGGCCCTTATTTAACGGCGTTAAACGCACCGATAGTAGTGTTTGGCCCGGGCAAGACCGCTCTGGCGCATCAGCCTGACGAATATGTGGATATTGCCGATCTCACCCGCGCGGTTGATGTTTACACGGATGTTATTAAAAAGTTTATTGTGTAGTTATTAAAGTTTAAGTGAAATGCTTAAAAAACAACAAACCGAGCTTCGGGATTTTGGCCAAAGGAGCGGTCTGAAAGTTTATCCCGTAAGTATAGGGGCGATGAGGCTGCCTGCTGATGAGCAAGAGGCGATAGCTTTGATGCGAATGGCGATGGACGCGGGGATGGTCTATATAGATACGTCCAGAGGCTACGCTGATAGCGAAATTAAGGTTGGTAAAAGTCTCAAGGACGGCTATCGCGACAAGGCAATCCTCTCTACGAAATGGTCGCCATGGAACCTCAAAGTTCAGGACGATGACGACACCTCAGCTGATTGCACCTACAAGCGGATTATCGAATCCATGGAGCGACTGGATGTTGAGTACCTCGATTTTTATCAAATTTGGAGTATCAACAATTCGGAGCATTATGCCCAGGCTACCAAAAGTGGTGGAATGTTGGACGGAATCCGCCGGGCTGTGGACGAGGGGCTTGTTGGGCATATTGGCTTTACGACGCACGATACACCCGAGAATATAAGCAGATATCTCGACGAGGCCGACTGGTGTGAGGCCATTTTGTGTACCCATAATATCATGGATCAAACTTATAGTCCCGTGCTCGCCAAGGCCCATCGCAAAGGCATCGCAACCATAGTTATGAACCCCATAGCAGGAGGGATGCTCGCGGAAGATTCGTCTCTGCTCAGCCAGGCCGTGCGGGAAACGCTGGGGGGCGACGATGTCGTCGAAGCTGGCCATCGGTATCTGCATGGCAACTCGGATGTCGATACGATTCTCTGCGGTATCAGCAAGAAGTCTGACGTGGCATCGACGTTGGCGAATTATCGCAAGCCTGCTCTGACGCAGGAACAACGCAAGGCAATCGAGCAGGCGATGGCGGGCTTGTCTTCCGGGCAGCAGGGGTTTTGCACTGGTTGCGGGTATTGTCTGCCCTGCCCGCAGGGGATAAATATCCCCGCCATGATGCAGGTCGTTTATCACGACAAAATTTTGCAGGTACCCAGGCGGGCTGGGGCGCTTTACCGGTGGGCGATAAATCCAGCCAGCGGCGAGCCATCCGGGCCGCCGGCGGACTGCGCGCGGTGCGGCGAGTGCGAAAAACGTTGCACGCGGCATCTGAAAATTACCGAGGAGATGGAATACCTGGCCAGGAAATACGGGAAACATTAGTTTTTGCGGGGGATTTGTGTTATATAAGCTGTTCTGCGCATCGGGCCTGCGGGCCGCGGTGCATGGAGATGGCATGGAACTTCCGCGACGAGACAATGGGGACGAACTGCTCAGGCCCGGCGAATTGACCGGCCTGATAGCCTCGCTGCGCAAACTCTCCACCCGTCAAAATATCTCGACCGTTATCGCCTGCACGTTCGATTTCCGCACGAGAGTGCTGCCGTTCATCTTCGCCGACATTCGTCTGATACCGGCTGGGCCCAGAGCCATCGCTTCGGCGATGCTTGCTGCGGGGTTCGAGAAAACCCGTATCGTCCTGCAGCACTGGAACAAAAACTTCCAGCCATCGCGGATGAAGCTCGATGGCCAGGTGCCGGACGTTTTCATGATATCCAGCATGGGGATGCACATTGATTGCGCGCGGCAGCTCTTGCGAGATGTCGCAAAAATCCCCGCGGACAAGAGGCCTTTGGTTGTCGCCGGCGGCAGCCTGTGCGTCTACGAAGCCTGGGAACTTTTCAGCACCGACCCAGCCGACCCGTTCGCCCCGGATGTCGCGGTAACGGGCGAGGAGTTCGTTACGCTTTCCCTGCTGGAACGGCTGATGTCCAATCGAGGCCAGGGCGAATCGCTCGCCCAAACCCTCCGCCGAGTGAAGGGGCAGGGCCTGCTGGACGACATCCCCGGGCTGGTTTACCCCGTAGGCCCAGAGGGGAGCATCGCCGAGGAGCTGGTCGATACCGGCATACAAAGGCTGCTGGGCGACCTGGACGAAAAGCCCTCACCGGTGGGCGGATATGCTATCGTCGAGCCGCCAAGCCGACGCGCGACACTGTCGTCGGCCCCGCTCCCAGCCAATAAAATTCACAAGCTAAGTCCGCTTGCCACCATCGTGATGACGCTGGGCTGCAAGTTCGGCTGTCCGTATTGTCCGATCCCAGCCTACAATCAGCGGCAGTATCGCACCAAAAGTGGCCTGCGGATAGCGGAGGATATCCGTCAGCTGAACCTGACATATGGCTTGCGGATATTTTTCGGGGCGGACGATAATTTCTTCAACAATCCCGAGCGCACGCTGGAAATATCCCAGGCTCTTGCCCGGGCGGAAATCGCCGGCAAGCCCCTGCGACGCCGGGCGAGGATAGCGACTGAAGTTACCGTATACGACACGATAAAGATGGCTGAGCATTTGCCGTTGGTTCGCAAGGCTGGTTTTCGGGCGTTTTGGCTGGGCGTGGAAGACATGACCGGCAGCCTGGTTTCCAAGGGTCAGACGGTCGACTCGACCACGCGGGCCTTTGAGTTGTTGCGGAATAACGGCATCGTCCCCAACCCGATGATGATGCACCACGACGATCAGCCGTTGCTAACCCCTGGCCGGGCTGACGGGCTTTTGAACCAGGTTCATCTGCTGCAAAAGGCTGGGGCTGGGAGCCTGCAGGTGCTGATGCTGGTTCCCTCGCAAGGCTCGAAGCTGTACTGCCAGACATATCAATCAGGCATGGTTTATGATGTCGTAGCTGGGCGGAAGGTGCAGCCTTACATGATGGACGGCAGTTATGTTATTGCGTCGAACTCGCCTCAGCCCTGGAAACAACAGTTCAATATCCTCCTGGCCTATTTGTTCTTCTACAATCCGCTGCGGATATTGGCTCTGCTGGGCAGGCCCGGCAGCAATCAACTGATGCTTGATATTGGCTTTCAGTTGGCGGGCCTGGCCGGGCTGGTCTGCACAGCTCGCCGAACGATAGGCTGGGCGTTTCGGCTGATGACGGGGCGAATCATGAGGCGAACGTCGCAACCAGCCAGCAGAATTCCGATGCGAAGCCCAGCGGCAGGCCGAGCTGACCACGATATAACCAATGCGGACTGAGAATTTTGGATTTCGGTTTTTAGATTTTGGATTGCGACCACGGCTACACTACTTGCCTGACCAGAGTCCACAGATTTCGCTGATTAAAGGCAAATTACACGGATTCTTTTTTCGTCAAGCAGCTCGGGGGCGGCAGGTTCGTCGAGGTCGACCTGCTTACCGGACCGCTTGGCCCGTTTGCAGACGACCCTCGTGTGAAAGTGGATGACCGGCGCGTTCGGCCTCGCCAAAGCGTAAAGTTGCACGCCCATCGGACGGACGAGGCCCTGGGGTTCCAGGACAACACGATGAGGATCACGGTGGACGGGTCATTGTCCTCAGGCGAGCCATACGAAGCAGTGATTTACGTCCCCTCGACGTTTACTTTGCTGCTGATGAAACTTCACGCATTCCGCGACCGCTGCCAAGAGGAGGAGAAAGACCTAGCCCGGCATCACGCCTTGGATATCTACCGGATCGTGGCCATGATGACCGAGCGGGAGTTTGAGCAGACCCACCGACAGATCGCAGAGTACCAGAATCATCCAACCCTCGCCGAAGTTGCGAGAATCGTGGCCGAGTATTTCGATTCGCTGGAATCGCTCGGCTCGCTCAGGCTCAGAAGTCACGCACTTTGGGACGAGGCAATGGCCCTGCAAGAATTTCTCTCCGCGTTGCAGGATATCTTCATGAAGCCCAAGGCATAGCCACGGTTTCCGTGGGAAAACGCGATTTCCCGGCAATGGCCGCTGAAAAAATCCGATCGCATCTTTTCGCGCCGCCATCCATCGCACAACGGGACACGAAGGCGTGAGCCCGCGACCAGCTTGCACCAAGTTGGTTACCCAGTGCGGACTGACGCCGTAACCGTTTGTCGTGAAAAGAATAAGCGTAGGATGAGTTCGCTTCCCAAGCTGAACGTCGGGAGTTCGAATCTCCTCGCCCGCTTTTTTGCCGAAAAACGCCAAGGGACGACATGTGTTGCCCATTGGCGTCTTTGTTTGTCAACTCCACCCTTGTCAAAGCCTTGCGCAACCGCCCCTCGACACCATCTCGCCAACGGTTGCCACCAGCGGCATGGGTTGCCTGTCGCGGAACGCCTTCCCGCACCAAGACGGTCACCTCTTGCGTAAAAGGACGCCCCGAGAACACCGAGTTGCTCACCGGAAATTGCCGAGAAGTGCCGGCCGAAGTGGGCACGCAGCGATGGTTTGAGCCACGGCAGATTCCGGAGTCGCCAAGGATTCAAATCGCCGGAAGCGCAGCCACCGCCTCAGCCGTGTCGGCCAGATCGAGGTGCGTGTAGGTGTTCCTCGTCAGGCGGGTGTCGCTGTGCCGCATGAGCTTCTGGGCGATACCGGGCGAGACGCCATTGCGTGCCAGCAGCGTGGCAAAGGTATGCCACAGGCAGTGCATGTCCACCGTCTGGCCCTGGGCATCGCGCTTGGCGATCCCCGCAGCCGCCAGGTCGAGGTTGAACGTCCGGAGCAGGTTCCGCCAGTCGATGCCGAACAACGGCGTATCCGGCGAGACCTCCCCGCCGTTGGCCTCGGCCAATCGATCGATATGCTTGCGCAGGTCGTCGGCCAGGTCACCCCGCAACGGAAGTGTCGCAGCCCGGCCGCTCTTGGCATGCTTGCCCTCGACGCAGTGCCAAAAGTCCACCGATTCGGGTGATTACCCGACCTTTTGGCGCTTTTGGCACTGCGCGCCTCAGGGCCGCACGTTCACACGCGCATGGTCCGGGCCGCCGGGTTGATGCGGTGGACCACCTTGGGCCGGCCCTGGGTCGGCTGCGTCTCGATCCGCAGCCAGTCCAACTCGACTAGCTCAGCGACGGCCAGCTGCACATGGTGCTTGTCGCTGAGCATTGACCAGTAGTTGCGGTACACGTCCCGTTCGGTGGAGCCGTCGGGCACCTCGCCGGAGACGATCTTCTTCGCCATCGCCCGGGCATGAACGACGCCCGGATCGATCCCGGCCGAGTAGATGCGCCGGGCGTGGCTTTCGAGCAGGTCGCCCCAGAGAATCGCCCGCTCAATCGCATCGTCTCCGATCGGGCCTTCCCGGGCCTCGGTCAGGTGGGTGATCAGCGACAGCGCCGGGATCAGCTTGCGGTACTTGGTCAGGTGGCTTTCCATGGCTGGATGCTCAATCCCGCGGCGCGTGGACGAGGTGGACCTGTCGGAACTAGCGGCATCGGGGATCGAGGTGAACTGATGGCCAAACCCGGTGAGCACAAGACGGTTCAGGCGAGAACCCTGCGATATGCCCAGGACATCGGCTGGACGTCAGTGCCGCGAGCAGAGGCCGAGAAGGACAGGGAAATGAACCAAAAAGCAGCCTGTCCCCTTTATCCCTGTCAAGCCAACCTGGCCTATCGTCGTCTGCGGACCAGCGCCAGCAGGCCACCGATGCCCAGCAAACTCATCGTGGCAGGTTCCGGAACAATACTAACACTAAGATTATCAAAATGGTGGGTGGCACCGTATTCACCACCACCATTAGCTAAGAGGCTGATGTTGTTAGTGACAACATTACCCGCTGTGGTATAGCTGTTACCTGCGGCTGCGCCGTTGAGGTCCTGCTGTACGCCATCTAGATAGAGATCTATCGTGGCCCGGCTGCCCCAAGAGGCTAAAGAGATATCCAACCGAACATCCACTTCGCCAGCCCTCACACCAAGACTATCACTGATTCCAGTAGGACCATTGTCAAAGAACTGCCAATCGCCATTAGACCTAAGCAGAAGACAGATTCCTGCATTTGCAACAGAGGCACCCTGCTCATTGCCAGCACGTCCAATAGCAAGAGCCGCCCAATATGTACTGGTTGTGTCGCCTATGACTGGATCCATCGAGACCTCGATCGAAAGTGATGTTGCCTCTGTAAAGCCATGCATAGGACCAACCCATGTGTATTTGTGATGACTATCCCTGCCATCGTCGCTGTGGAGGATCAGCTTGCCTGGAGCAGCCGAACTACTAGCAACCTGAGTCCAAAAGTCTTGATCCCCGCCCGTAAAGCCTAGAGGCCCGGGCGACTCCGTATTGTAACGCTCTCTGTAACGCAATGTCCCAACTGTGCCGCTCTGGCGAGAGGATCTTTCAAAATTGATGTCATAGCTCCGGCTGCTAACATCATAGGTATCTAGCCATATCAGCGATCCAAACCCAACCTGCGACACTGTGAGCACAAAACCCACCACCAGAACAGCTGCCAATTTTCTACTTAACATTTTCGTCTTCATGGTAAACCTCCTCGTCTCTTTGCCCACAATAGACACACTACTCGTTCACCGAACCACTCGGCCAACAACACTCAAGACATCACACGATCTCATGTCCATCGCCACCTCACTTTCTTGTGGATACACCTCTTACTGTTGAGGTGATCCCTATGCGCTGGACAGGATTCTACCGTCAATAAGGTGGAACCGTCGTCCGCCGGGACGGTCCTGTCGCTGTTACGGAAGGAGCCCAGAGGGCGGCCGGAGCAACAGCGACGACCAAATTACGGGCATGAGCATGAATGTGAGCGAAAGTAGTATACCATTAAATGCCGATTTGTCAATATCTATTTCCCGATTTGTCAATATCTATTTCTCAAACTTCCCGATTTTTTTTGAGGGGGTTTTTGGCGTGGTCTAAAAATTAACGCACGCCCCCTGTATATGACGATAAATGGAGTAGTTCAAGACAACCATAAGTCGTTATAGCACAGGGA
>Ga0164310_10002413_pt1 | contig 10749 bp, 11 predicted proteins | sample GuaBasSedimGuay1_FD_121795 | JGI IMG/M metagenome (GOLD analysis project Ga0164310, IMG submission 121795) | Subseafloor sediment microbial communities from Guaymas Basin, Gulf of California, Mexico - Guay1, Core 4569-9, 0-3 cm | ecosystem: Environmental > Aquatic > Marine > Hydrothermal vents... | reverse complement strand
TGCTATTGCATCAACGGAATCATCCTCTTTTATTGTTTTCTTAAATAGAATTTCAGCCATTCTCTTCATTTCTTTTTTTCCTGCCCTTCCAAACCCTGTAAACGAGCTTTTTACCTGAGAAGGTGATATTTCAAAAGTTTCTGAATTAAATAAAGAGGTGAGAAGAAGAATTACTCCTCTCACCTCTCCTATCCGCATCGCTGTTTTAACATTTTTCTTAAAATAGAGTTTTTCTAAGACAGTAACTTCTGGTTTGTATTTTTTGAACAGAGATTGCAATCTCTCAAAGATTTCCCTTAACCTTGTATTATAGGGGGTGGTTTTCTCTGTTTCTATAACTCCATATTCAATAAGAGATGGAGGATCTTTGTCTTCTACTATGGCATATCCAAGGTTTGAAAGACCGGGGTCAATTCCAAGTATGAGCATTTATTTCATGGAAAGAGCAATTCTTTCCATTTCCTCATCAGAAATTTCAAAATTGGAAAATACTTTTTGAATATCATCATGATCTTCAAGCTCGCTTATGAGTTTGAGTGTCTGCTCTGCTTTATCACCTTCCACCTTTACACCATTCTTTGGTATCATCACGAAGTCCGCGGATACTACTTTTATGCCACTTTCTTCGAGGGATTGTTTTACTTTATAGAGGTCAGAGGGAGAGGTATAAACATAAACTTCGCCATCTTCTCTTTTAAGATCTTCAGCGCCAGCATCGGCAGAAATTAGAAGTATATCATCGTCTGACATGCCCTGAGGGTCAATTTTTAACTGTCCTTTTCTTTCAAACATCCATGAGACACATCCGTTTTCTCCAAGACTTCCTCCATGTTTTGAGAATATTCTTCTAATTTCTGCAGTTGTTCTATTCTTGTTGTCTGTTACAGCTTCCACATAAACAGCTACTCCTCCAGGTCCATAACCTTCATATACTATTTCCTCGTACTTTTGACCCTCCAATTGTCCAGTACCTCTCAATATCGCTTTCTTAATATTCTCTGAAGGCATATTGGCTTCTTTTGCCTTTTCTATAGCAGTTCTAAGTCTCGGATTTGTCTCTGGATCTCCTCCACCTTCTCTTGCAGCAATGGTTATTTCTCTTATAAGCTTACTGAATAGTTTTCCCTTCTTTTTATCAACTGCAGATTTTCTTGCCTGTATGTTATGCCATTTGGAATGTCCTGACACCTATTTCACCTCCTTTCTTTGATTATTTTTATAAACATTTCATGAATCCTTGTATCTTCTGTAAGCTCAGGATGAAAAGCTGCTCCAAGTATATTTTTCTGTCTCACAAAAACAATTCCCTTATCTATCGTGGATAGAACCTCTACATTTTCTCCAACCTTCTCAACTATGGGTGCCCTAATGAATACTGCATGAAAGGGTTTATTAAAACCCTTTATCTCTAAATCTACCTCATGACTATCAAGCTGTCTACCAAAAGCATTTCTTTTTATCTTTACATTGAGTACTCCAATTCTTGGTTGTCCTGTTTCTGGTTCTATCTCTTTTGCAAGAAGTATAAAGCCAGCGCATGTTCCAAAAACCGGGAATCCATCCTCAATCTTTTCTCTAATTATATCAAGAAGATTAAACCTTTTAAGTAATTTCCCAATTGTGGTAGATTCTCCTCCAGGTATAATAAGTCCAGAAATCTCTTTTAATTCATCCCTTGTTCTTACTCTAATACCCTCAACTCCAATTCTGTTTAATATATTAAGATGCTCTCTTACATCTCCTTGAAGTGATAGAACTCCAACCTTCACTACATACCTCTTTTTTGAAGCAATTCTTCCTCTTTTAGAGTCCTTATGTCAATACCTACCATTGGTTCTCCAAGATCCTTAGAGATTTCCTTTAATATCTCTGGTTTATCATAGTATGTAACAGCATCTACAATTGCTTTTGCTCTTTTTCTTGGGTTTCCAGATTTAAATATTCCAGAGCCCACAAAAACTCCATCTGCACCTAACTGCATCATAAGGGCAGCATCTGCTGGAGTTGCTATTCCTCCAGCAGCAAAGTTTACAACAGGGAGCCTTCCAAGTTCTCTTACCTCTATTACAAGTTCAAGTGGTGCACCTATTTTCTTTGCTTCTGCCATAAGTTCATCTTCTGTCATAGATTTAATCTTTCTAATTTCATCCATAACTGCTCTCATGTGTCTTACTGCTTCAACAACATTTCCTGTACCTGCCTCTCCCTTTGTTCTTATCATAGCTGCTCCTTCTGCAATTCTTCTTAATGCCTCTCCGAGATTTCTTGCTCCACAAACAAATGGAATTTTAAACTTCCATTTGTCTATATGATGCTCCTCATCAGCAGGAGTCAATACTTCACTTTCATCAATAAAATCGACGCCAAGCGCCTCAAGTATTTGAGCTTCCACAAAATGTCCTATTCTAACTTTTGCCATTACCGGTATGGTAACGGCTTTCATTATATCTTCAATAAGAGCGGGATCTGCCATTCTTGCAACTCCACCCTCTTTTCTTATATCTGCTGGAACCCTTTCCAATGCCATTACTGCCACTGCTCCTGCCTCTTCTGCAATCTTCGCCTGTTCAGGATTTGTAACATCCATAATTACTCCACCTTTTAGCATGTCAGCTAAACCTCTTTTGACTTTTACTGTACCGTATTCTTTCATCTCTTTAACCTCCAATAAATAGTTTATCACCGAGAAAGAGGAAGGTCAATTGAAGATAGATAGAGATTAATTATCTCTATATATGGTGATAGTTTTTGTGCTTCCTTCCCATTCAACAGTAAATCCAAGACTTTCTGCAACAAATCTTAAAGGTATAAATGTTCTACCATTCAAAATTATTGGACAGATATTCTCATTTTCAGGATCTATAAATACAGTTTCATTATTTAATAATGCCTTTCTTTTTCCAATCCATAAAATTAAAGTGGTGTTCTCAAAACTAACTATGATTTTCTTCTCCTCACCAAACCATTCCACCTTACCCCCTAGACCTTCCACTATAAACCTTAAGGGAATAAAAGTTCTTCCTTCTTTTATAAAGGGCGGAAACTCGAGTTTATATATATTAGAGCCTATCCACGCAGTGGTGTCTCCGATTTTTAATATTATTTTACTGCCTTCATAAAATATGTTCAGGTAATATATGCTAGTGTTCATGGAGAGGTCCCAGATTTTTATCTTAAACAAATTTAAACCAGTGGATAGAGTTACCGGAAATTCAAATTTCTTATCTACTACTTTCACAGAATAGTCATTTATGGAGATAAAGGCATCTTCATTTACTCTTCCAGTTATAGTTATCTTCTTTTCATAGGCCTTTTGCCCATCCTTGGGGTATACATATTCAAGTTTCGGTGGAGTGGTGTCATAGTGCACCAATATAACTTTTTCACTTCTATTCCCTGCCATATCCTCTGCCGTTATTTTTACATGGTAATCCCCGTCCTTTAAGGGATTCAATTTTACATAATATGTCTTTAAAACTTTATTTTCAGATACTATATCTTTAATCTCACCCATTGAGATTGATACATCTTTTAAATTCTCCTCTCGGACCTTAAAGATTAAAATCCCGTCACCATTCAAGTATTGTTCCTCTTTTGCAATAATTTCTGGGGGTAGTTTATCCACCACTATACTTATCTCTTTTGAATCAACCTTTTTGTCGTTAGCAAAACCCTCTACAAGAATTTTGTTTTTTCCTGTATCTAAATCTGTTAATTTAATGGAAGTGTTTCCATCTTTCGTATAGTAAAAGTTATCGTATATCTTTATATATCCATTTCTCAAAAATCCTATTTTAATATCTATACTCTCTTTATTTGTGTATTCTGGACATTCAATCTCAAGAGATTTTAGACTCTCGTATAGATAGCTTTCAAGAACTTTGAAGAATTCTTGAGTTTCACTGACAGCCAATGGATTAAACGAGAAATATATATTTCTATTCTTTTCTACAGAAGCAAAGGTTCCATCCTCAAATGTAAAAATTGGTTTCTCTTTTGAAACAAAGGAACTTCCGTCACTTAGAGTAAAAGTTTTATTTTTAAATGAACCCTCTAGTCCAGATATATCTCCCTTTGATTCTTTCAAATCACTAACACCAAAATAGTTTGCGGTCATTAAATCAGGATCTTTATTGAATATAACAAAATTTACCATTCTTGTACTGGGAAACCTGTCAGTTAATACATACTGATAATCTTTAAGATTAGTGTCTTTTGTAAGTTTTTCAAAATCGAAAGAGTTAAACTTAGAGACGAAGAGCCCTTTTGGTTTAAGAATTACATCCACCGATTTATCACTTTTTAAATCTATGCTACCTTTAAAAGGGTAGAATCCCTGTGAGTAAACTTCAAGGGTATATGTATCAGGTTCAAGGTTTTCAAATGTCCCATTGCCTAAACCTTCTATCTCCTTGTTTTCAAGCTTAGCCGTGAAAAAAAGAGGAATTTTATTATTCTCTGAGTACACATTTATATTTAAGTTAACTTTAGAAGGAACAGTCATGGTTTCTTCAGTGATCTCTCCCTCTTTTATGGTTATCTTCTTTTTTACACCTCTAACATTAATGGTGTAAGTTCCTGGAAGGAGAAAATACATAAACAACCCTTCTTTTTGCGTTTTTCTTTTGATTTCCTTTTCCTCTATATAAATCTCACCTTCATACAATTCCCCATTTTCTCTTTTAATGTGAAGTTTTAATAAGCCGTTAATACCTGTGTAATCAAGAGCAGTAAATGCTATACCCTTGGTTTGTTCCCAGGTAGGTTCAATTTTCTCTGGAGGTGGATCAAAGAATTCTTCAAAGGAGCTTAGTTCTATAGTAAAGGAAAGCGTTCCCATGTCTCCATAGAACCAATCATCTGAATCACCGCTGGTGGGATAGAGATATGAACCCTGCATCGGATAATAATCATAGGGTCCGGGGTAATCATCATCATTGGGTGGTCCTGTAGTTTTAGCCATATCTTCTGCTATCTTCTCAAAAATTTCTTCATCAGGCGGTGGATTCTTTGTGTATCCCCATGGATACAGAATTAACTCTGAAAAACTATGATATGAGACTACGAGATTGAAAGGGTGTTTGTAGGCAAAGTTCCTTATTGCTTGATTTTCTAACTCTGAGAAAGGATATGGACCCCTGTAAGTCTGTGAAGAAGTATCTCCAGATGAACCCTTAAGTCCCCACTTATAACCATAATTTCTGTTGTTATCTACACCAAAAGTTCCGTCTCCATTATCTCTTCTATTTTTTCTCCACATTCTGTCAACTCTTACAGAGTATGTGTGACCGTCGGGGTTGAGCATAGGAATAATCCATATTTCTATAGAATCTACCCATCTCTTTACTTTTTCATCCCTGTTGTAGTTAGTGAGAAGGTAATCAATTAATTTTAATGGTATCTCTACACTTATCCATTCTCTTGCATGATGACATCCTATAAAAAGTATCCTTTTATTTTGCTCTTTACCAATTCTTACAGCCCATATATCTCTTCCTTCCAAAGTTTTTCCAATAGATTGAAGTGTGAGAAGATCTGGATAATTCTCTTTGTACTCCTTTAATTTAGATGTCAGTGTTTCGTATGTGTGATAGCCTTCTACTCCATCTCTAACAGTTCTTAAAGTGGTGTGAGGAATAGATAAGTTTTGATTTCCAGAATACAAAGCTATATAGCCATTTTTTGATTTTCCAACTATCTCAAGACCTTTTATTTCATAAGAAGGTAGATCTTTCAATAGAACAACTCTTTTTTGTGTTTTTCCCTCAATATTAATAAAAGGAATAGAGAAGAGCAAGATTACAATAGTAATGATTGTAAGTAGTTTTTTCATTATCTACTCCCTTCTATAAAACTTTTTATATCGTAAAAATTAATTAGAAACGAAAATGATTTCTTTACATCATCTGGTAGTTCTGGGCTATAAATTTTAACCCAATCTCCCACATTAATATACTCAAAGATATTCTCTACATCTCTATTTTGGAGTCTTACGCATCCTTGAGAAACACTTTTTCCTGGAGAGAATGGATCATTTGTTCCATGAATTCCATATCCTCTCCAGGATAGGGCCATCCAGCGAGTTCCAAGACCGTTTTCTGGATCATCCTTATAAGGAGGGTAAACTTTACCATCTATAAACCATTCTGGATCTTTGCTTTTCCCGGTTATAAGAAAAACTCCTTCAAGAGTCTGTGTGTCAGCACTTCCTATGGCCACAGGAAAAACGAAGTTTTTATTCTCTTTGTTTACGACTATAACATGGAGCGATTTATCCACTATTATAGGTGGAAGGATGAAAATGATGAGGGAAGCAAAAATAATATATTTTTTCATTTTTCTTCAACGAGTTCCATGAGAATTCCGTGTGTGCTCTTTGGATGCACAAATGCAATTTTCTTTCCTTCTGCTCCAATTCTTGGTTTTTCGTCTATTAGTCTAAAACCTTTGTCTTTCAATAGCTTTAACATCTTTTCTATGTCATCAACTTTAAGGGCTATGTGATGCAAACCTTCCCCCTTTTTCTCAATAAATTTTTCTATTGGAGAATTCTCTCCATATGCCTCCAAAAGTTCAAGTCTTGACTCACCAATACTGAGGCCAAGAGCCTTTACGCCAGAATCAGGTAGAGTTTCTTCAAAAACAACATTCAGCCCGAGTATGTCCTCAAAAAAGTTTTTTGATTCTTCAATACTTTTTACTGCAATACCAATGTGATCTATTTTCTCAATCATCCTCTACCTCCTTTGATAGATCATATCCTATTTTTAAAGAAGTTTCATTTATATTAAAGAACCTTTCTTTACCAACTATTCTTAAAGATTTAATTATAGATTCGATCTTAACTATTTTTGATACTCCAGTAAGAAATCCAAGAGCCATCATATTCATTGGCTGGGTAGATTTGAATTCTTCTATGGATCTTTTTGAAAAAGGATACTCATAGATTTTAGCAATCTTAAATTTGTCTCTGCCTATATTCTTATATGTGTTGTCGAATATAAGAACTCCATCCATATCAAATTCGTTTATAAAGTTTCTTAGAGCCTTGTAATCAAATGAGACATAAAAATCGGCCTTTCTTATACGTGGATAAAGTATTTCTGAGTCAGAAATTACAACTTCTGCTTTTGTCACTTCTCCTCTCGCAGCTGCACCATAAACCTGACTCTGAACTGCATGTAATCCCTCTATAAGTGCTGCTTCAGCAAGGACTATGGACACAAAAATAGAACCCTGTCCACCTTTTCCGCTAAATAGAAACTCCTTTCTCATTTCTTAACACTCCTTATCACATTCTCGTATAGTTCCTCAAAAGTTTCTCTTTCTTCATCTACAAATATGCCTAAAGGTATTTTCTTTTTTCTCTCCTCCTCTGGAATTTTATCCTTCATTTCAACTCTGTAGGTAATTTCCTTTTGTTGGAGCAAAAATAAGGAAGGATCTGGAATTCCCTGTAATCTACCAAAGTATGTGGGACAGGGAGAAAGGATTTCAACGAAAGAAAAACCTTTATGTTTAAGAGCCTTCTTTGTTATGTTTAATAGATGAAGATAAAAAAATACTGCCCCTCTTGCGATGAATGTAGCATTGGCACCCTTTAAGAGTTCCACTGAATCAAAAGTGGGTTCGTATTTTCCATAAGGAGATGTAGTTGCGTAGGCACCAAGGGGAGTAGTGGGTGAAGCCTGACCACCTGTCATACCATATATCATATTGTTGAACAAAAAGACTTTTATATCCAGATTTCTTCTTGCAGCATGTATCATGTGGTTTCCACCAATTCCAACTCCATCTCCATCTCCTGTTATCACAACTACATGCTTATCTTTATTTGAAAGTTTTACTCCTGTTGCAAAGGCAAGTGCTCTTCCATGAAGTGAGTGAAGGGAATCTGTATTTACGTATCCAGGGATTCTTGAAGAGCATCCTATTCCAGAAACCATAATTATATCCTCCTTTCTCCAGTCCATCTCTGCAAAGGATTCAAGAATAGCTCTTAGACCAATTCCAAGTCCACATCCAGGACAAAAGATAGTAGGAAGTCTTTCCCAGTCAAGATAATCCCTCCAATTCATTTTATCACCTCTAATATTTTATTTTCTATTTCTTCTGGAGGTATAACACTTCCCCTTACAAAATTCATGGGATAAACTTTTGTTCTATTTTTCATAATTCTCTCTATATCAAGATAGAGTTGTCCTTTATTCAGCTCCACTACAAAAACAAATTTTGTCTCTGAAAGCATCTTCCTTATTCTTTCCTCATCTAATGGATTGAGAGTTATAAGTCTCAAAAAGCCGGCTTTAATACCCTTTTTCTCCAGTTTCCTCTTTACTTCCTTTATTACAGTACCCATAATTCCAAAGGACACAAGGATGAGATCCTTACCCTCGGTTTCTTCCTCGTAATAGAAAAGCTTCTTTCTATATGAATATACTTTTCTTAAGAGATGATCTATTAGCCTTTGAGCATTTTCCTCATCAGCATTTGGGAATCCATACTCATCATGAAAAAGACCTGTGATTTTAACTCCTTTACCATCTCCAAGATGAGGAGCATATATTAGATCTTCCTCAAAATTATATGGTTTATCAGACTTGGGGAGAGGAGAAAAATCAAATTTATAAGGAGGATTACTTCTTTCCATTTCAGCTCTCATATGGGCAATAGTCTCATCTGAGAGTATTATAACTGGATTTCTAAAATACATGGATATATCCAGTGAAAATCGAGTTAGCCAGTAGAATTCCTGGACACTTCCTGGAGAAAAAACAATTATTGGATGATCTCCATGAGCCCCCCATTTAGATTGCATGTAATCTCCCTGCCCTACATGGGTCGGGAGTCCTGTGGAGGGGTCTCCTCTCATTACATTTACTATCACACAGGGGCTTTCTACCATACATGCAAAGCTCAAGCCTTCCTGCATAAGGGAAAAGCCTGGACCAGATGTGGCAGTTAAAGCCTTTTTGCCAGATAACCCAGCAGCAGTGATTACAGCAATAGAAGAAATCTCATCTTCCATCTGAATAAACGCTTTTCCCCTCTTTGGCATTTCTCTGGAGAGTACTTCTAAAATTTCACTTGAGGGGGTTATTGGATAACCTGCAAAAAGATCGAGTCCTCCATCTAATGCTCCAATTGCACTGGCTTCGTTTCCCTGATATAACCTTTTCATTTTTCTTTCACCTCAATTGCAAAGTCAGGACAAAGATTTTCACAAATGTTGCAACCTATGCAGGAATCTTCAAATTTTACATATACTATCCCCCTTTCATCAATATCAAATACCTTCTTCGGACAAACCCTTACACATATCTGGCACTCTTTACAAAGATTCTTATCAATTACAACACTGAAAGATTTTTTTGTTTTTACACTCATAACAATCCTCCCCTCCGTATTATTTTATCTAAGTTTTTGTTTCCCATCATCTGTTTCATCATCTTAAAATTTTTAAGAAGTTTATTTATCTCATTGACACTTGTTCCAGACCCCATGGCAATTCTTCTCTTTCTACTTCCATCTATAATTTCGGGATGTTTCCTTTCCCGTTTTGTCATTGATTGAACAATTGCCTTCATCCTTTTTATTTCCTTTTCGTCTACATTAAATCCAGCCGGTACTCCAGGTATGTGGGAAAGAAGGGAAGAAAATCCTCCCATTTTTTCTATTGTTTCCATCTGGGATAAAAATAGATTTAAATCAAATTTCTCCTTTCTCTTCAAGGTTATTTTTTCTCTTTCTTCTTCCTTTACCCTTTCTATTTTTTTAATAAGTCCCTTTATATCACCAAATCCCATTATCCTTCCTGCAAAGCTTTCTGGATCAAATTCAGAAAAATCTTCCATCTTTTCTCCTGTACCAATAAATTTTATTGGTACTCCTGTAACAAATTTCATGGAAAGAATAGAACCACCCTTGGAGTCTCCATCTACTTTTGTTGCAATAATTCCGGTAAGCCCTACTTTTCTTTTAAATTCTATAGCAATATCAACACTTCCCTGGCCAAGCAATGCTGAGGCAACAAGAAGGGTTTCTTTTGGTTTTATTTCATCTCTTATATCTTTAAGTTCCTGCATCATCTCTTTATCTATGTGAAGCCTACCCGGGGTGTCATAGATAATAAAATCTATGCCATTCTTTTTGGAGAAATTTTTGGCTTTCTTTATCAAAGAGTATACATTTTTGTTCTCTTCAAAGAAGAATTTACTTTCAACTTTTTCAGATATCTCTTTTAGCTGTTCTATAGCTCCAGGTCTTTTTAAATCAAGTGGGACAAGCAGAACTCTATATCCTCTCCTCTGAAGATAAAGGGCAAGTTTTCCGCTGGTGGTAGTTTTACCGCTACCTTGGATTCCAAATAGAATAATCTCTGTTGGGGGAATGGAAGATATCTTTAATGGATATGTTTTTCCGAGAATTCTAATTAATTCTTCATAGAGAATCTTTGTCATTTGCTCCTGAGGAACGAGGGATTTTAACGACTCTTCCTTCTCGGCTTCTTTCTTTACCCTTCTAAGTATTTCTTTTGCTACTTTTATATTAACATCTGAAGAGATAAGGATTTTTTTAAAAAACTCAAGACCATCCTCTATATCCTTTTTTGTTAGAAGACCCTTTCTCCCAAATCTATCCAGAAATTCCTTTATTCCAGAAGAAATTTTGTCGAACATCTTTATTTAAAATAACATTAAACTAAGTTAATGTCAAATTAAATCTTTAATAGATTTGGTAGTATAAGAG
>Ga0164310_10002412_pt1 | contig 10757 bp, 13 predicted proteins | sample GuaBasSedimGuay1_FD_121795 | JGI IMG/M metagenome (GOLD analysis project Ga0164310, IMG submission 121795) | Subseafloor sediment microbial communities from Guaymas Basin, Gulf of California, Mexico - Guay1, Core 4569-9, 0-3 cm | ecosystem: Environmental > Aquatic > Marine > Hydrothermal vents... | reverse complement strand
ATACTTTATTATCTTCTCATAATTCTTCATACAACCACCACCCTATTTCCTTGTGAAAGAAAATCATGAACGGCTATCGTAAAAAAACCCCAGCTCTCCAAATACTTCCTGACCTTCTCGGCTTTTTCTTCTCCATAGAACGCCTTAACCAAGTCAATAAGCTTATCTATTGTCTCAGAACTAGAAAGCTTAGGAAGAAGTCTCTTAAAGTTCCTCAAAAACACAAAGTCCCTATTTGTCGGGTAGTACTCTAAGTGGTCCACACTCTGTGGACCTGCTCCAGGACCTCTATAAATTATCTTGGCTGGAAGCCCAAACAAAACAAAAAGCACATGGTAGCCAATCCTTGAAGCCCTAGATCTCCTAGGGTCCACTTCAAGAGCTATGGATCCATGGGCTATTGCCCTAAATCTTGGACCTTCCTCAAAAAGGAAGGCTGAGGTAGAGGGTTTAATTTGTGGGGACATCGGGGACCACCACCCAAGACTTTATCGTTATACATTATGATCTCACAATATATAAGCCTTTTGGTTATATCAATGGTAATACCATCTACTCCCCACATGGTCCCCACCTACTTAGAGACAAGTATAAACAACATCAATAATATCAAAACTATCAAAACTATCAAAACTATCAAAGTGTTTGAGTTTTGGTCAAAAAGTGAGTTATAGAAAAAGTCTAAAAATGCTTTATTCGAGAAAAGAAGCTTTTTCAGAATTGCTACAGTTAAGGGTTTTCTTAGTATATTGACGATGACTTCAATGACTTTGATAGTTTTGATGATATCGATAACTTCGATAACTTTGATGACTTTGATTTTTGACATGGGCATGTTAAAATTATCCATTCTGCTGGACATATTTGTGTAATAACGCCCAACTACCAACACCTCCAACATGGATTTTTGGCTCCCTCCTTAAGTAGAAAGGGCTTCATGAAAATGTCAATTTTCCGTTGTTCTTCCTATTGTTTTTGACATGGGCATGAATATCTTCGAAGGAACTTTCGGGGGTAAAAAAAGCTCTAAATTGGAAAAGAGGGCACAAGAAAGGGGTTTATTTTTGACATTTGTAAAGTTTCCGGGAGTGTGTGGATTGGCAGTTTCGGCAGAATTTGCATTTTTGGCATAAATGGCAGAATTAGCATAAATGGCATAAACAGCATAAACAACATACATTACCGGTTCGTATCCATGATAGTAATTCAAATGTACGAACGGCGGTAACTCATAATAATTGATATGCACTACAAATATGGAAGGTGTTGAGTGCAGCCGTTTAGGTCATATTATGTCCTTGCAGGACCTATGGTCATTATGACTTATGGATCCTTCGAAGGGAACTTCGACTCCAGGGAGCGAAGATAATTTCGACGTGGTCCATAACGAAGAAACTTTCGACTCAAGGGGGTGGTGCTTTTTATATTTCATAATTTATCATATATATCCAATAGCCCCCCTGGTGGATGGATAGAAAAAGCGTTTTTTTGCACGGTTTTGGTAGTTACTCTCTACTGTCAAAGTCTATAAAAATAATTAATTGTCTAGGGGGGAGGGGTCAGAGCCCACCCCTTGCGGGGTGTTGTGGAAATTGTTCCGTTCTGGTCGTTACGTTCTACTGTTGGAGTGTATAACAAATATACAAAATGGTGGGGAGGGGGGCTACCAGAGGGGGTTGTCTATTATCTCACTATCTTGCACTTCATCCTTAAGGTCGAGGTCTTGAAGGTATTTCTTGAAGAGTTCCCAGGCTTCCAGTATCGACGCTCCGCCACGTACTTTGTGGAGTAGTGCAAACTCTGTAACTTCTCTATCACTTGGGTATCTATTGTAGTTGGCGAATAGTATCCTTACTGCTCTGATGTAGCGTGTTGCGGTGCTCTCACTTATCCCCTTGTTTCTCAGGTATGTTCTAAAGCCTCGTATTGCCTTTTCTAGTTGTTCTGTGAACTTGACTCTTACATGTATTTCCTCAAGGTTTTTGTGCGGGTATTTGTAAGTTATTAGGTACTTTCCTCCCCCCAACCTGCGGGACGAGACGATTATTTTTCTAGCCCTTTTCCCCATTTGTTTCCCTCCTCAAGAAGGAGGTCTTTCGGGATAATGTAGGCTTCTCTCACTTCATCCACCATGAGTCCAAAAAAAGTGTATCTGCTCACTTCTTCCTCTTTTATTGGAAGATCTAGTGGTATTGTTTGATCGCAATATATTAACCCCACATCCTCCTCATTGATTTCCGCAAGATAGACCACTCCTCCTTTTGTGACGCCGAGGAGGTGCAGGTTCCAGGTGTTGGCTATTCCTTCTAAGAGAATTGGAAGGGCTATTTTTAGCCCTTCATCGGCTTTGGTTCTTCGGCTGGTTATTATATAAGTTGTGTTGTCTTCTTCTACAATTTTCAACACTTTTAGCGGTTTGCTATATTCTCTTTGGAGTTCTCCCAAAACTTCTTTAACTACACTTTCCATTTTCCCACCACCTCAATCAAACTTTTCTTCCACCTTTATCTTTCCCCTCTTTCTCAATTCAGCAATTCTCTTCCTGAATCTGTCGTAACTGATGAAGTCTTTGCCCTTCCTCTCATAATCGGCTTTCATGACAGCCCAAATGGTGCGGTAGCTGTAGCCTTGAGGCCGGTACTTCTTGAGGTATTTGAGGATCTCTTCATCGCTCACTTTCTTTGGTCTCCCTTTTTGCTTTCCTGCAGCCCAAGCCAACTCCTGCCTCTCCCTTCTCTTTTGGAGTTCAAAGTTGGCAAAGAAGCTCAGGGTTTCAAGGAGAATGTTTGCCACCAATTTATACACATCATCGGCTTTTTCATCGAAAAGGTAGTTTACCCATTGCTCTTTATCTGAGAGGGAAATTAGGCGGATCCCTTTTCTCTTGAAGAAGTCAATGGTGTTTTTGAGGTCAAGGCTGTCCCTGGCTATTCTATCAATTGAGGTTACGAGAATTGCATGAATTTCATTATTTTCTATGAATTTTAATAACTTTGATGCGCCTGGTCTGTCTGAGAATTTTTTGAGCCCACTAACTCCCCGGTCCACGAACACTTCAAGAAGAGTGTACCCGTTGGCTTTTGCATATTCTTTGATGGCCTTTAGTTGGTTCTCATAGTCTTGGGCTCCGGTGCTAACTCTCACATACCCGATGGCTTTGGGGGTGTTATTGTTCACTGTATCACCCTCATATTTGTGTCGTTTTCTATGTTTATAACACTTTCGGCTAAAAGACCACTTTCGCCCTCAAAAGGAACCACCTCCCCCCTTGAATAAAGGCTACATACAGGACGCCCACATTTATTCAAAAATAATTATGATAAAGGCGACTTCCTTGTCACATTATGATCCTTGATTACATAAAATGTTAAATACATCGGGCCTTCGAAAATGCGAAATTTTTTGACTTGCCATGTAACCTTTTAAATAACAAGTGTCATATTATGACACTTGAAAGATGTATATACATAGTTATATAGGATAATTGCCAAAATCATCAAGGTGTACCTTGATGGGACTTCGGGAATGGCTACTCAAACCATACCTTCATCGGCTCCAGGCCCTAGAGGCTCAGGTCCAGGACATCAATAAAAAGTTGGATACCTTGAGGGCCGAGATCCTTGAGCTGCACAAAAATAAAGCCGACAAGGACAGGCTTTCTTTAATCGAGAGGGAGTTGGAGAGCATTGAGAACCTCAATCGTTACCTTTTCGACATCGTTAAAGAGTTGAGGACATGTGTTTATGCTGAAATTGAAGGTTCCGGCTCAGAACCAAGAGAGAACCAACAAACCTTGGAGGAGGCCCTAATTGAATTGATCAAGCAGGGCTATGATTCTCCCAAAAAATTGGCGAGAAAAGCCCAAATCGGTGTTGGGCGAATGTATGAAATCCTTGAGCGCCTTGAGAAAGAGAACCGTATCAGAACCATAAAGAAGGGTCGCAAGAAGAAGATTATCGTTATTGAGGATTGATGGGCTTGGTTCTCGATGGTTCCGCTGATTAAAATCAAACTATTGTTCTAGATTTGGATCTCATTGAGTACCCGAATGGCTTCTTTTACGTCTTCTATGGTCCATCCGTGAAGTTCAAGTAGATGATTCACAACTTGGTCAAGGTCCCCAAAGTACATCATTAGATGATCCTGGAGCACCCAGGCCTTTCTATGCTCCTCGGAACAAAAATAAAGTGTTTCTTCAATCTCCTTCTCCTCACCGAACATGTTGATATAGGTGAATGAGCGGGTCTTTATTGCTTGTTTCATCTTTATCTTCTTCCCGCAAAGTGCACACTTTACCATCACCATTAATCCCCCTCCAGCCCGAGCTTTTCCAGTAAATCACCCCTAAAAATGGTCAAAAACTCAATTTCTCGGTTCAAAACCCCTTTAGTTAGCATAGGTCCATAAACATCCCCTTGAAATCTTGGATTTATTTGGTAATCCTTGAATAAGCCCTTTTTCCCTAATTTGTCTATTTTCTCCTTAGAAACCGCCATAATGCTATGAATACCACCCTTTGGACCCAAAGTAAAAACTAGATAAAAGGGATCTCCTGTATCTTCCTTGATGCCTAGTGATCTTCTCCAGGATGCCAGGGCCACCAAGTACTTCCTAACTCTCATCTTTAATCACTCCCCGTTGCCAGTCCAAAGGCTCTATTTCTCTCTTGAATTTATACCTCTCTTCGTTTTTTTCTATTGCTCCAGCTTTTAGGAGAAGGTTTATCATGCACTTTCTATTGAGAAAATAGAAGGCTACTGGTCCCTTATGTGAGCTTAGAAAATCTTTTAGCATTATTGTTGCATAACCATTTCCTCTATATTGTGGTCTAACGTATATCTCTGCCATTATGGGGACATTTTTGTGTGTAAGTTCTGAGTAATACCCTATGGCCCTTTTATCTTTCCATAGTATCTTTGCCTTGGTGTATCTGCTTAAGTATGCCCCATCAACAATAGGGCCTCCATTTTTCCAGAGTTCCATCCTAAGGATGTAAAAAGCAACTTCGTCCCTAGTTTTGGGGATAACTTCGTGAAGCCCTTCTTTTGCGGATATTAGAAAATTTGTTGGGTCTTCCCATTTTCCACGGTACTTTATCCTAACTATATGCTGGTAAACATGATTTTGTGCTCCTACTTGGGGATGAGGGCACAAAAGGACTTTTATGCGTTTAGTCGAAAGCGGTGTGATGATATTTTCCTCACTAACTTCAACAACAGATCCACATTCGGGACACCTGAAGACCTTCACCATTGTCCCAACCTCCTAAATTGTTTCCAAAAATGGGAAGGGTCCATCTAGAATGTAGAGCCTTTCCAAAGCCCTAGTTACTCCAACATACCAGGCCCTTAGTTCATTATCAAAGTCTTCCCTAGTTGTGATATAATGAGAAAGCCATTTCTTGTTTGTTAGTTGGTTCCAAATTATAACGGTTCTCCCCTCTCGGCCTTTGGAGGCGTGTAAGGTGTCCACGGCTATTCTTATCCCCTCGGGAAGGTTTAACGGCTTATCTCTCCCCGTGATTATGTCTTCTATTAGGCTGAAGAATTCCCTAGCCAAGGCTGGAGGGCTATTGACCCACTTGCTAACTTCCCTCCTTCCTACCCCTGGATATATGGCTTGAAGTATCTTGGCCTTATCCAGGATAGAGAAGGGGTTCCTTTTGAGGTCCCATAAATCTAGTGGAAAGTTACCGCTTCTAAGGGCTTCTATCGATCTATCAAATTCCTCTTCATTCTTGGCTATCTTGGAGTATCCAAGAAGAACAACATAGTCCGCAAAGGAAAGCCTTTCTCCGCTCTTAACCTTCCTCAAAACATCTATGAAATCGCCAAGGGTTCCTATTTTCTTATCGCCCATTTCCCATATTGAATGGCTTTCGCTCTTTAGGTGCTCAAACTTAACTTGGGCTCTAAGGAGGATCCTAGCCAACTTAAGGGCCAAGGCATTAGTACGGGCTAAAATCAAAATGTCTATCTTATCATCATACTTTCTCTCTTGGGCTATTCTCTCGGCCTCCTTCTTTATGATCTTTAGGAAATTCTCTACATCTCTAGGCTCTCTAACATCCAAAAAGCCATGGTGATAAAAGCCCTCAAAGTCCCTAGGCCTAAACTCCTTTGCCTTCCTGTTTTTAGTCCTCTCAATGATCCTTATGGCTAGAGCCTTAATCCTCTTTGGGAGCCTGTAACTTTGGGGTAGAACCACCCTAATAACATCCTTTTCCCTATCATCCCACTCTTCCAGCAGTTTTGGATCCGCACCACTAAAGCCAAATATTGCTTGGTCTGGATCCCCTAGGAGGATAAGGCCTTCCAGGTACGGCTTAAGCAAATCCAAGATAGCCCACATGAGAGGATTAAGATCTTGGGCTTCATCAACTAGCATTACCTTGAACTTTGGCTTAATCTCCCCCCTCTTTAGGCCCTCATATGCTGAAATCAGCATGTCGTTATAGTCGATTAGTTCTACTTCCCATGGGTTTTGGCCCTTCTTCCACCTTATCCAAAGGGGAATGTACTTCCTCAGCTCAGGCTCCAACATTTGTTTGGCTTTAAGATATGCTCCCCTTCTGAGTTTGGGGTAGTAAACTCCTATTGCCTTGGTAAGGGCTAACCAAATCCTATTGCCCTTTAATGAGGGATTGGAGAAACCGGCAAAGGAAAGATCAAACTGATTCCTGAGCCCATTTTGATCTAGGAAATATTTGAATTGTTCCTCCGGGGAATATTGCTTATTGTGGTTTGTTATTAATCCATGATCCCTGGCCATACGGTAGGCTATGGCGTGGAAAGTCCCAAAAAATTCCGTTTCGCTCCCTTCATGGTAATCCAAGGTTAAGCCTGTCCTCTCGGCAAACTCCTTAATTACCGAGGTTTGAAAACTCACAAAAGCCAAATCATCCAAGTTATATTGAGCATAAGGGAGATTTATCCCAAGTTTTGAAAGATGTTCTCCATGATCCTTTTGGCCTATCAAATGCTCCAGGATCCTAATGGCTGTGGATGTTTTTCCGGTCCCCGGAGGCCCAATAATGAGATACTTGAAAGGAGGGCTCATAACTCTCCCTCCTTCACTATTAACTTATCTATTTGTGGATCATAATCCACGATACCCTGGAGGAAAAGTTCCTCCAATGCCCTTCTTACTGCCTCCTTGGGGTACCTTTGCTTTAGATCCTCTATAATTTCTTCATTAGTCTTGGGCTCCATCTTCAAGATCTCCAAGATCTCTCCCTGGATTTCCTCTATCTTTGCCTCTTCCTCAATATCCACGTTATCCATGGTGGGCTCCTCGGCCTCAAAGAAAACCTCTTCAGGCTTAAGGTACTTTACATTTACCTTTCTCCCTACTTTCTTCTCAATGTACGGTAAGGAGAACATCCATAACCTTGGAGTGGATACTACTTTCTTTTGAGCGTCCATAACGGGCTTTTGGTTCTTGGATGTGCCCAAGAAAATCTCTAATCTGCTAAGCAATGGTGTTAATTCTCTCGGATCCCTTATCCCTTTCAAGTTGTACCTCTCAAAGGCCCTGTTAATCACTCCAATAAGTTGGCCCTTCTCTCCTACATATATCACCTTTGCCTTCGGATCATAGGCTAGATAACCACTAACCAACAAAGGGTACTTGGTTACTCCACTCTCTAGCTCCTGGAGGAAGTAGCTTATCAAGGTGTCCTCCACTATTTCCTCAGGCTCTAAGATTGGCTTCCAAAGAGCCCTAATTGTGATGTCCTTGAAAATCTCTATCAACTCATCTTTGCTAAGCACTAACGGGCCTCCCCATGCCTTCTCTAAGGCCTTATGGAGTTTCCTTAATGTTGAAGGTGTAAGATCCGATAATGGTTCATAGGTTATGGAATGCTCCTTCCCACCGATTACTAAGCCTAGCTTTTCGCTTCCATAGAGGTAAACGGCCTCAATTTCCGCTAAGATACTCTCCACCATGTCCCTTGGGTTCTGGAATGGGCACTTATCGGGGTTGCAATATCCAGGGAAAACTTCCCGTGGACACTTAAAGGGCTTAGCGTCTTCATAGCGTTTAAGGAACTCTAGCCTCCAATAACCCATGTTTCCCTCAAAAGCCGGCAACATCTCTACCATAAACTCCCAAAGGCCTAGCCTTTTATCGTAACCTCTCTTTGCCCTAGCCTTCTCTTTTCCACGGGAGCGGTACTTTATCCATGAGACTATTAGGTCCAATTCATGAGGCTCTAAAGCCTCACCCTCGGCCAATTTGTCCACTAAGGCCTCAATGCATGGTGGTGTCCTCATGTATGTTCCTAGCATATCTTTAATTGCTTCAACGATTAAGGTCCTGAGTTCATCATCAGAAACTCCAAAGGCTTCTTGGATCTTGGCCACTAGATCCCACCCTGAAACTAACTCATCAAGGGATAAGCCCAACTTCTTGGCAAAACTCTCCAAGAGCCTTCTATTTAGTTTATAAACTTTCTTTTTGCCCTTCTTTTCCTCCTTAAGGAACAAGAAGGGAGGTCTTATCCTAATTAGCGTGGTCTTGGTAGTATCCAGTTTAATGGCTTCCATAATGTAATGCCTTATAATGAGGCTCATTTCTTCCTTGCTAAAATCGTCCAAGGATCTTACTTCCTTGGCCGGAGCCTCCTTGTCCTTAACCTCCCTTGGGCTTTTGTCTATCTTCTTCTTCGGAGGGGTAAGCCTTTCAACTATTTTTTGAAGATCCAAGGGAGTAACTTGGCTTAATCCCTCAGCCTTCAAAATGCCTAAGATCTCATTGATCCATTTGGGAGCTCCTTTTAGGGTTCTAACTAATCCCTCAAATTCTTCCAAAGTGTAGGGCCTAACTTCCATTTCCTTGGCTATCTGCTTTAATTTGTTTGCCAATGCTCTCCTTCCTACCGGGCACTCGGCCATATTCTTGAATGGGCATAATCCATTAGATCTAGCCCAAGAACATCCAGCCATTTTTTGAGCCGTAGGACCCTCAGATTTACCTCCCACCACATTATTATATGCTGATTCTGTGGTAGCCTCCAAAGACCTTAAGCCATCATTCGAGGCTATAGGAGGATCATTCCTAGGATCCCATTCATTTTTGAGGAATTCCTTAATTTCATCCAACTTCCACCCAACTTGAGCGAAATATGAAGCCAAAAAGTAGGCTGTGGTATTTCTCATGCCTTCCTTAACGCCGTTAAGGGCTTTTTCTACACATGGAGGCCTCTTTGATTGACTAAACTTCCTCCTTAGTTCGGGACTTATTTCCTCGGTTTCAAGGGTAGAGGCCTTGGGTCCATACTCTTTATAATAGGCCTTAACCTTCTCAAGGAAATCCTGAAATTCATAATAAATATTATTCTTCTCTATGAGTTCCCCCCTCTTTGGGTGCTCTGGAACTTTCCAGTTTAGGCTGAATGGCACTCTAAGAATCCTAGCCAACTCATAAATCTTTGGATCGCTCCCCATTCCTTCTACCAAGAAGTTTTTGACTTCTAAAAGCTCTCTCTCGGTGATAAAGCCCACTAAAGCCCATATTCCTTGAACCCCATGGCCTGTATAGTAAACCCATGTTGGGATAAGACCAAACTTCTCCAGCCTTGGTCTAATGGTTCCTTGGTAGTACTTAAGGACCTTCTCCCTGGCTTCGGCCTCTTCCATGTCGGGGAGCTCTTCCGTTAAGTGTAGGTGATCCTTCAAGATATCCAGATCAAAGGGGACAAACGCAATATAAGGTATAGCTGCATCTTTGGAGCCCTTCTTTTCCTTCCTTAAAGCAATACCCCAAAAAGCATTATACTTATTTTCTTCTCCATTCCATTTTTCCACGTAACTAATGGCCTCTTCTAAGGCTTTCTCAAATCCAAGTTGGTGGATCGGGAAGAATTCTCTAGTAATGTGCCCTTCTTGGTTGATCATCCTAATCTCTATGTAAGCCTCTGGATAGTGCCTCTGGAAGGCCTCCCATACTCGGCCATAGACTTCTTTGAAGAACTCTTTTAGGAGGGCCCTTTCGTAATCAGAGAATTTCATGGGCCCTCCCTCCTGAGTTGTCTAAGCGAAACTCGTATAAACTTTGAACTCCTACATTCTTCGGGGACATCGGGGACCACCCAAGCGTAGTTTTACCTCTTTTTGCTTTTCTTTAATTTTGGTTCTCCAAATAGCTCTTCCAAGACATCCACAAAAGAAGGCTTAATGAAGTAACCTGGCGTTTTCTTTCTCCCTGTTTTCACGGTTCTCTTTGATGTGTACCGATTACTTCTTACCTGCTTCACCTTCCTCTTCATGACCCTCCTCTCCTACTTTGAAATAAGTGTCATCCAAAAATTGCTTGAACCTCCTTGGATCCAATAAAACCCATGAAACTATATCCTCAACAAAATACGCAAACGGATAAACGTCTCCCTCTTCTGTCCCAATTAGTGAGTTTACCCGCTTTAGGTAATTCAATATAGGGGAAGCAAAAGTTACTGCTGTTCTAACTCTTTTGTACTTGTTTGGATTTTCCACAGCATCTAGGAAAAGCAAATAATCCACGATAGCCTCTAGAGTCTCCTCCTCAGTATCTTCCTCAAAAGCTTCCCACAAGTCCTCTATCTTTTTTTCATCCAAAAGATCCAAGATACTTTTGGGCACTCCTTTTTCTTCGAGATACTTTATTATCTTCTCATAATTCTTCATACAACCACCACCCTATTTCCTTGTGAAAGAAAATCATGAACGGCTATCGTAAAAAAACCCCAGCTCTCCAAATACTTCCTGACCTTCTCGGCT
>Ga0164310_10002409_pt1 | contig 10759 bp, 8 predicted proteins | sample GuaBasSedimGuay1_FD_121795 | JGI IMG/M metagenome (GOLD analysis project Ga0164310, IMG submission 121795) | Subseafloor sediment microbial communities from Guaymas Basin, Gulf of California, Mexico - Guay1, Core 4569-9, 0-3 cm | ecosystem: Environmental > Aquatic > Marine > Hydrothermal vents >... | reverse complement strand
TAGAGATTTTAGAGCTTTAGGAAGTATTGGGTTGTAAAGTTCAAAATGTAATATTGTGTACTCGTCTCTTTCAATAATATTAAATTTAATTTCATCCACGGTTACACATCTCCGTTTCTAGCCCCCTAGAAGTGTATTTTTTGATTTTTTCAAGTTTTTCTTGCTTGTATCTGACCTTTATGGCTTCCTTTAAACTGTCTCTACATCTGTATATGATTTCTATAGCGTTTCTTTCAAGTCCAGCATGAGCCAAGAAGTTTCTAGGGTCTATTTCTCCTTCTTCTTCGCCTAGAATGCTAGTGAAGAGCGTCCACTCAGATGGTTTATTACTTAGGTTTTTGATTTTGCTCTCGATTGTGTGAAGTCCGTGGCTTATCAATACGTCCAGTTTTTTATCTTTACTGAATACTTTTTCTCTTATTTCATGTAGTTGTTTTAGTGATGCCTCTATGCATTTTTGCATGTTTATTATTTTCGCGGATAAGTACGCTTTTGTGAGAACTACAAAGTCTTTGCTGTAACATATTCTTCTTCGAACAAATAGTTTTCCTTTGTTCTCCACTCGAATATAATCTTTATAAATTTCTTCGCATTCTCTCAAACATCTCTCTAAATTACTGACATCAGGATAAAATGTACATAGAATCAATGGAAGCCCGTTTACCAAGGAACTTAAAAAGGCATTGATTTCCTCTCGGTTCAACTCTCTACAATTTTTAAGTCTATTTCTATAAAGTTCTTTACGTTCATCTCGAGTTAAATCAATTGGTTCAAGAAATCTTATATTCAAACTTAAAAGGTCTCTGCAAGGATTTGGTTTAACCAAGGTTTTCTCCACAATGTTTATGGAAAGTTCTTTCGCCTCCTCGCTATATGGATCAGAATTATATACGTTAAAGTTTACAGATTTGCTGATTGCAAGTATCCCAGCAATCTCACTCAAAGCCCTATAAGTTAAAACCGGCATAAAATTGACGCCATGAGTTAAATCTAAATGTATTGTCACGTCCTTCTCATTTTCCACATTTTCTACCAGTAAACTGGAAAGCTTAAAAAGAACATACGAATAATAGTCTTCCATCCTTCCTTTAAAGACGCCATTTGGAAAAATCCCCACACCAGGAGACACCAAAATATCAATGGAAGAATTATTCAACTTTAGTTTGTCTTTTATAAAATTCCAACACAATGCTTCAACATTCTTCACCAATTCTTCGTACGAATCTCCAGTTTCCGCTAACGTATCCAAAACTATAATAATGGTTTTTGACGGATTTAGTTTGCGAATAAGAACCGGTAAGGAACTATTAGACTCTTGGACTTCATCATCAAACCTATATTTTGTCTTTCCCCACCGGAAAGGTTTTCCCCAAGGAGCTACTAAGATGCTACGCATCTTATTTCATCCTATAAAATGTTCTTTCATGCCGAAAATAACTCTTATGTTAAATATTTTGACTTTATTTTAATGGTTGGAATCGGTAGTTATTCTAACGGTATTGGGATAACGGAGCCGTAGCCGATTTCTCTACCCACTTCTCCTAATCCTTTGCTGTATAGTTCTTTAAGGTTGCATTTATTTAGTTCTGCGAATATTATACTACCTGGCTTTATGGCTGTGTATATTGGCTTTCTAAGACCTCTGTGTAAGCTGTATCCTGTACCAAGCGGTTCAGTTTGACCATACGTTTTTAAGTTGATAACTTCATTGCAGTTTTCCTGTATCTGTTTCGTAATTTGTTTTTTTAGTTCTTCCAAGCTTTTACTAGTTTTAAAAAGCATTGGTGATGTTACATATATTGCTATGTTTCCTGAGTATTCAGATGTTTTGTTCCATAATTTGTCTATGAGTATGTCAAGCATCGTAACCTCTGTTTGGTAGATTTTTGCTATTCTTCCTTCTCCTCCAAGTCTTATGTCGCCTTTCAGGATTAAGGTTTTAAATATTTCCCCGCTAACATCTACGTGAATGTCCACTTTTACAATCTTATTTTCTGGAGACGAGTAATCTACAAAGTTTGCAACATATATGTAGCCTTCCTTGGCTTTTTTGCCTAGTGCGGTTCGAGTTTCTAATCCTATACCTACTCGCTCATTAAATGTTCCTATTCCTTTCATTTTACCAATTTCTTCTTTAACCTTCTCGAAACGCTCAGCTACGTTATTTTTATATTTTAACACGTTATAAATAGCTTCGCATTTTCTTTTTGCATTTTCTAATGTGATTAATTTATTATTAATTCTGTCTTCCAAATATTCTTTACCGTTAGCAAAAAGGAAAACACCTCTTAAACTGAAATCTCCGCCGAGAATGTTAAGGTACTCTTTAACCCAGTCATCGGTTTGGGCGTCTTTCAATGAGACAGGTCTTTCATGTAAAATAATTGTGGCTAATAGACCGGATATCGTTGACGGTGACGGTAGTAAGAGACTTTTTGCGCTACTTTGCAGTCCCCTAGATGAAGGATCAAACTCTCCTGGCCCTCTAAACATCATGGGCTCTACTATTCTCAGCCTAATTCCTGTAAAATTTGATCCACTCATTTATAAACCGCTCCTCAGACCGTTTCTAACTATTCTTAATGCTCTAAACAATTCTATTGGAAGTATGGGTTCATAGGGTCCTTTTCTCCCAGAAAACTTTTTAAAGGAATGTTTCTCTACTTCTAGTTGCCATTTTCCGATTTTAACTAGCCTTTCAACCTGTGTAGAAATTAGTGTTTCAATTTTTTTGTTTTCCCTTACTGCTAAATTCCTCTTAAACAAGTTTTTTAGCATATCAAAAGGTAATTTTCCATTCTTAGATGATCTAAATATTTTATTGAACACTTCTAAGTTTTCATATGAATTGTAAATCAAAGATACACTGTAAGTTCCATCTCTTATTTTGTCTAATATATCTTCGATTTCTTTAATGACAAATCCCATCTTATTAATGGAATGTAACGGCTTATAACTAAGCGGTACAGAAGCGGTTTCCTCGATTCCTCCCCTCGGAGAATAAACTAGCAGAAGAGTATCTTTTTCGAAGGTATTTTCTTGATTTAATATCCATTTTGATTTTTTCGCGAAGTCTTCTAGGAGCTTTTGACTTCTCGACACTACAGAGTACATAGGGTACATGTAGTGAGCTTCATAAACACAATAACTTCTTCCAAGAGAAATCAAAGATGGAATAAAGTACTTCTCACCAAGTTTTTCAAACCCAACATGGTTTTTATCCGAAATTTGTTCATATTTGCCTAAACTAAAAGTTCTTCTAGTTTCATATACTGCTCCGAGTTCAGTTGAAATAGGAGTGATCGCGAGTAAATCGTCTCCACCAGCATAAACAACAACACCCTTATGTCTCTCCTCTATAATCTCTGCATCTCTGATAGCCGCTCTCATTAAAGCTCTACTAAGAGAAACATGGAACGCCATGCTTGTGAAAATCTCTCTTTCATCTCTCATGCAATTTATTACATTGCTTAATTCTCCAATTTTTCTATGTTTTATACCTTCATTTTCAATAATAGTTTCGATTTCATTTATTTTTCCACTTAATACTCTTGCTATTATTTTCTTAGCTGGGCCTTCAAATAATTCCTGCAAATAGCTCTCAAGATCTATGCCTGTTGCATCTTTAAGCTTACCTGAAATGAGTTTACCCATATTGTCTCCATCAGCTCTTATTAAAGCATAGTATATTCTTGGAGCTTCTAATTTTTTGATGCCTTTTAACTTATTTGTAGCGATTAAAAATTCTTTCCACCTTTTTTCTGCTTCTTTATCTCTAAAATAGAGTTTTTCAGACGGAATTAAGATGAACCATTCTAAAGGTCTAGTTAGCTCCTCGCTAAACCCCATTTCCTTTAATCTTTTAATGCATTCCTTGGCATCATTTAGTAACTTTTTATGAACTCGCCACCAAGACTTTGGGGAAAGTGGAGATCTCCGTACGGTGGTTCCAATAACTTTTTTAAACTCTGATAAGAAAATGTTGAGGGTTTCTCTATCGTTATTGTTAATAAGTTCTTCAACGGTCTTTATTAAATTTTCTTTAAATTCTATTGATGCAACATCGCTGACTGATGGAAAACTAACTTCAAATGTCTTAGCTGTTTTTTTGCCGAGCAGTTTTTGTAAAACTTTATGCGGTTTAATACTCATAAGCCTTTTTATTAGGCAGTACGGGCACAACCTTTCTCCTTCAGAGAAAAATACACTAATCTCATCGACATCGTTTATACCAAGCGTTTTTATCGTTTCCTCAAATTTGTTTTTTGACGGCATAACTAATATTGCTGGCAGTACTCCGCATGAGGTACAATAGTCAAATCCGCGTTCTGAAATCAGGGGCCATCCAATGCCATCAAAGTTTCTTGCGTAGATGTTTTCAGTAAGTTCAGAGAGCTTTAACTTAGAGAACGGGGCAAACCTAAATATTTTCTCATTGACAATTCTGTTTTGAATTTCCTTTAACATGCAATGGTAAAGAAACGGGTCTTCACACTTGATGTCTCGCGATATCTTATGATTTTTAATTTCTTCAACGTCTACAATTACTATTCTCATGCTTATTGGAGGAGTACTCGAAAAACCGTACTTCTCATACTTTTCTAACTGCTTAGCTATCTCAAAAATGAATTTATCTAAATCACTTTCAACACGTTGACTTCCTTGGCAAAACGTTTCATATACGGATTTCCATATTTCAACATATTTGTCCCGTATAAATTTCTCCAGCTTAATAGAATCTCCTACATCTTTACCCAAAATTTTACTTAAAATTTTGTAATGAGGTAGTATAAGCGTTAATGTTCCAGGGATTATGGCAAATCTAGGGTAAATGTCATCATCCGGATCATATCCGGCCATTTTCTTTGCTATCTTCTTTAAATTATCTATTACATAGTTATCAGCGCCCTTTTCCTTTAGTAGTGAAATAAGAGAGCAATAATAAAACGAATTATGTCTACATGTCGGCATTAGAAGCACGTCTGGGCCTAACTTCTCTACAAATTCCCATGCAAGTCTCCATGCTAGAGCTGAGACCATGTAACTTGAGGCCCATAGATCTCTTAGTTTTCTCGAAGTTGAAATGAAGTTTTGAACTCCAGCCAAATCTATCATAAGTAAAACGCCATTCGGTGCATCAGAATCTAAAAACCAGTTTGAAATTGCTGCAGTAGAGTAGGAATGGTCGAAGACGTTATGTGTTGGAATACGTGTATCAGATGGACTAACAGGTAAATTATTATCGATCCATAGGGCTTCATATGATGCGTACAAAACATGCCAAGCAAGAAGCGGGTCTTTAACACCCAGCAAAATGCTTCTTAAACTTTTCATAAACTCTTTTACAGAATTTCTTTCCGGAGGAGATATAGGGAAGATTTCGAATTTTGGGTCAAAAATATTCTTAAGTTTAACCTCTCGGTACGGTAATCTGCCAGCTTCTTCTCCAACTAATATACCAATCAATTGTCTATCAATGCCAGAAGCAAGCCTGTCAGCAAACTTAACCTTTTCATGCATAAGGAGGCCAATTGCACTTTCAAGGACAGTGCCTCTGAGTATGCCTGGAACATTAACATCTCCACTTGCAATCCAGTAAGCTTCTCTTTCATGAGCCCTTCGACTTTTAGGATCTTTGGGCGCTTTAATTTGCCCGCTTACTATCCAAGCTTTATCAGGAGGATCGTGAAGAAGTGATGCAGCCTTTAAAAAGTAAATTTCCTCGATTTCCACGTCATTCACCCCTTAACTACTTCATATTTGACGATTTCAAAACTTGAATAGCCAATCCTAGTTTTTGCTCCAATGCCAAGTCCAAGCGCGTAAAGAACAGCAAGATCAAGAAAACCTAAAGTTTCTGCACGAATATTAGAAATATTGAAAAAATCAATATCTGATTCGATCTTAAAATGTCTATTTCCTCGTTTCTTTTTGTAAAAGATATAAAACTGAAACATCGTGCTTGGAGCAACTGTTAGATGTATAATTGGAGTTAGTTTAAGATCTAATTCGCTTTTTACGTCTTTGTAGTGTGGTGTCATAACGTCAGGATAAAGTATGTATCCTTTTTTACCTGCTTTGACAGGGTACGCGTCAGTAAATCCGACTAGACTTATGCCGCTTTTCTCTCCGCCAAATATTCTTTCACATATTTGCTTGCATTTCTCTTCATTTAGTCCTTTATCTTTACAGAGATCATAGTATGCTGTCCTTACAGCACCTTTAATTGAAGATCCAGGAATAAAGGGAACGTTAAGCAGGGGATCAAATATTAAACCAACCTCAAAGGGTATAACACCAAAACTTGAACTAGCACCAAAAATCCCTCTAGACTTAAGTTTAGCCTTAACCACCTTAACCTCATAACCACTACTCAGTAAGGCTTTTTTCACTTCTTCTAACATTTCTAGTATCCTATCCCTGTTATGATTAAAACTGCTATTAGCCATTAACACAAGTTCCTCAAGTAATTCCCTCTTCTTCTCTTCAAAGTCATTAGACGACTCAACTTTCATTTTCATTAACTCATATCCCTTTAAACAAAGATGCGACCATAAATTTCTCAACTTAACTCCTCCCACAATACTTTCCAAGTATTTTTAACATAGTACTAAAGGCATAGTCAAATGCTGCCCGAATATTGGTATCCCCAACTTTAATATTGCTCTTAATTTTGCCTATGTGCTTTAGATCATCTGGCCAATCTTTTGATAAAAATCCGTAAAGAATTATGAAATACTTTGATGAATATTTCTTCACCGTCATTCTGATGGCCGACTGTCTCCTGTTAATCTTAGATAAATAACCACGTCCCTTCTGTTTTCTTGGTAATCCAAGTATCCATGTGTGAAGAAACCTTCCAGACGCCTTTATGCTCATCCCAGCTATTTTTTTCCATTCCTGCTTTAGTGTAGCATTACCTATTGCATGAAGAACTTCTAAGCGAGTTTTAAAGCACGGAACCACTTTGAGCCTAAAGTAGGTGAAGTTAGGATCCAAAGATGGTATTTCTGGCATTTCTGTTATATGTTCAACTTTTCCAAGTATTTTACCTGCAAATTTAACAGCTTTCTCCACAAGTTCTTTAAAAAATTCTTCAAGGTCTTGAAGATCAACACAACTTTTTTCATTCAATTTATTTACCTTATCAATTATCTCGATGAGATCTTTTGGCATTTTTAACCTTATATTGTCTGGCATTTCAATTTTAGTAATGTTTAGTGCTCCAAACCCTCTACCAGTACTACTTCCTACTCCTCCAAGCATAAGGGAAAGTAGGAGAGTCGATATCGCAAAACAAACTTCATCTGAGGACATGCGTATATTATTGTAGAGTTCAAGTAAACATTCAGACTCGTCTTGGATTAAGGCTACCAATTCTTCTTTAATGCGATTGACGTATCTTTCTACCTTAATAGAATCTACATTGTCAATTTTAATGGTGTCACTTTCTGTCTTGGTTGGCATCAAAGATATTTTTACTCTAGGAATTTGACAATATCTTTTTAAACTAATGCTATGACCACTAATGCTAACCCTTATATCTAGTGGTATATTTACCTTTTTCTTGCTATGTCCTCGGCGATTCTTTTCCAAATTTGTTAACTCTTTCTCATCAATCCATTTCTCTAAGCTTTTACTGCTTTTAACGATTTGAACAATAGTTTTAATGTCTGAAGTATCAAATCTATGTTTCGACTCAAATACGATTTTTGGTTCGACTGGAGATATTTTAATATTACAACTCTGTATCTTCCGATCGTATTTTCTCAATATATTTCTAGCTTCTGTCTTAAAAAACATCTTAACGTCCTTAATGAATTCATCGATAGTTTTTAAGAGCTGTTCTATGGATTGCTGATAACTCTGATTAATGAATTGATGTAGACTTATACTTATTTTTGATGCAAACTTTGTAGAGCCAAAAATATTACTAATTTTTTCATCAATTTTGTTCATGTGAAGCTTTCCGCCCAGCGCTCCTGAAACGGCGGCTCTAGCCCACCATCTCCAGATTCCTTTTAAAGACTGTTCTCTCAATCCTTCCTGAAGATCTAAATTGACGCTGTATGGCCTGGCATTATAGCCTCCTACATCAAGCAGGGAAGAGATTTTCAAGTGTATTCTTGCCAACAATCTTTTATTTAGAATCTCTTTCTGTATCTTTAAAAAGGCGGAATTCATGTAATTTCCCTCTCAGGTTTATAGACGGCTTCCGCGAACCTTTTTAAATGGGCCAAATATGGTTTTATTAGACGAGAAGTTACCGCTCCTTTTTCTCTTAATGTCTTAAATGCGGCAAGAGGACTGTTTACATCATCCTTGCTTATGATGTCTAATTTTTTTAGGTATTGGAGAACCAAGTAAAGGTACAATGCATAGCTTTTTTTCTCCTCCTCGCCCTCCTGCAACTTCTCTTCTTCTCCATGCCATATGCGTATTATATTTTCATATGTCTTATGTTCAGCTTTGCCATAACAAAAACTGAGAGCGGCGACTAAACCAGTATCTTCGATCAGACTAAGCATGAATCTAGTTCTACTTCGAAATTTACTTCCAAGTTTGTCATTATTATCTATTATTTTTCTGAGTTTTTCAAAGTCTTTAATAGCCTCCAAAACTGGGTCGACACTCATCATTTTCATCACCAAAGGAAAATTAGCTTTACAATGCCTCTACCAATTGTCTCATTTCCGCCAATTATTAAGTAATGCTCTGTTTCTTTCAAAAAACTTTTTAATTTTGACCTTATATCACTTGCTTTAGTGTTTTTTGCTTCTACTTTTCCGTAAGGCTTAGAATACAATAGAATGCTGTAAAAGAGAGTCCCACGGGGAATATATTCTTCTGTCCACGGGCCTGCACTCACTTTTTTACTTTCCCTCTCCAGTCTTACCCGAGTTATCCTAAATAAACTTCTTTCAACAGCGTACAAGGCGTCATCGTCATGTAGTACAAGAAGTCTTCCGCTTTCTATTCCAAGTGTTTTCTCAAGTTTTTCTAAATTTTCGTCTTGCTGATAAGTTAAGTACAAGTTCTCGTTTATGACTATGCGGCTATTAAAATCTTTAGCTTCGAGAAGCTTAGGATTTGAAGACAAGGCTTGATTTCTACTTAGATTCTTTGACTTTTCCAATATCTTGTCGAGAATTTGTCGCAAATTTTTTATTGTGTTTTCTGCTTCTTCAGAAGTTCGGCTTCCAACAGTTTCGACCAGTTTTACGTATTCATTGAATCTTTCTAATAGTAGAGGAGATGTTAGATATGCATATATGCCAACTAAGCTTCTGGCAGGGATGGTCAGTAGAAAACAATCCAGCACAGCTATTGGTGATGTATAACTTTCAGTGTCTTCAGGCTCGGAGCCAAACAGTAATCTACTCAAATCTTTACTTCTATACCATATCGTGCTTTTTAGTGCACCTTTAAAGCTTGAACTGAAAATTATCGGGAAACCTAAGTTGTCTTTTTGAACTGGTAAATCGACGACTTCTCCTCCTCTACCTAGACCAGGGTAAAGCATTGAAACCGCTTTAATTAATACTAAGTCCCCTAAACTATAAGGGCCTATTAAAACATCTTCAGATGCTTTTTCCAAGAAAACACCTCCCTCTTGTACATATAATACTACTTTGATAAACAATATTTGCCAGATAACATATCCCCTTTTTAAGATGGTATTGTACCTCTAATTTAAGGCAACGTATTTCTCAAGCTATTTACCAATTAATGTCTTTTAACCATGCTATATAAATGATGCAGAGACACCATTAGAAGTTGCTGCACGGATTTTGGCATTTAAACTTGTATTCAACAAAAGCTTGTAACTAACTTAAAATGGTAAAATTGTTTTTTAGCTCTAAAAACTATGTTAGATGAAGGTTTATATGCTCAACGTTATGTAATGTTAAAAAATTGGCATTTTAAATGCTAGTGTTTCGTTTGATTAGTTCAAATTAACTAAATATTGTTGAGACTATAACTATGTGAGTGTTTTTAAACTATATTTTTGGCGACGTTAGAAAAAAGCACTCTATTAGTATTAAAACAGATTTTTGCTGAGTTTTGTGAATTTTGCGGTATTCTCAGATTACATAAAGGATGCGCAACTAAAAGATGAATAACGGTATTTTATGAAATGTTTAATAATATGTAAAAAGTGTTATCAAAACAGAGAAGATGTAAAAGCTCGAAATATGCTATTAAGTTAACTATTACTCAATGTTGGCTCTTTTGTTAATTTCGTGTACGGATAAATATTTGCTACTAAAATATTTAAGTCAAAACAAGGAATAGCACGTAATATAATATATGACAAAAGAAGCATAAATAATTTGGGTAATGTAGCCTTTCCCATTTTTAACGAATTTTAAACATTTTAGCTAACTATGGCTTGATTACCTAAACATGATATAGATCTTACCAGACCCAGTTTATGCCATGAATTTATGTCCTCTTATTATTTCAAATGCTAACCCCTGTCATTCCCTTCTGATTTATTTTAATATAATGGGTTTTAATTTATTTGTTACATTTATGCTTTGAAAGTATTTAGCTTTATAAAAGAATCTGAGAGTGTATATTTGGTGGTTGGCGTATGCCGGTTGAGGTTTTGTTGGAGTTGGTTGCTGATAGGGATGTGGTGTTTCCTTGTTTTACTGGTCATATTTCTAGGGGTTTGTTTTTGCATATTTTGCGTCAGGTTGATCCGGGTTTGTCGTTTTCTTTGCATGAGCCGAATGTTCGAAAGCCTTATTCT
>Ga0164310_10002408_pt1 | contig 10761 bp, 10 predicted proteins | sample GuaBasSedimGuay1_FD_121795 | JGI IMG/M metagenome (GOLD analysis project Ga0164310, IMG submission 121795) | Subseafloor sediment microbial communities from Guaymas Basin, Gulf of California, Mexico - Guay1, Core 4569-9, 0-3 cm | ecosystem: Environmental > Aquatic > Marine > Hydrothermal vents... | reverse complement strand
CAGTTATTGCTCAGATGTATGAATACAATAATACAAATAAACTAGGTGCAATAACATCAGAGAGGATTGGAAATTATTCTGTTAGTTATGCAAATGGTTTTGCTCAAGGTTATCCTATAGGAATTACATCACAAATAAAATCATGGGTTAGAGGTTATTAATGATAGAGATTTATTTCACACAAGATTTAACTATTAAAAGAAAGACGAGAACAAAAGATAATGGAGTTGTCAAAGAGACATTAGCAACTGTTGCAACCACGAGAGGTGCAATTGAGAAATCAGTTTCTGCTTATAATTATCAAAATGATAAAGAGACTTTTAATTACACAGATATTGTTTTTACTTATTATGATGCTCCATGTCAAGAAGATGATGTAGTAGAAATTGGTGGTTTAGAATATGATGTTGTAAGTGTAGTAAACCCAATGATGAGAAATCATCACTTAGAAATCAGATGTATTAGGAGAGAGTAGATGTCACAAGTTATATTTAAATCAAATCTTAATAGAGCAATTTCAGAAATTGAAGGTAAAATAAACGGTGCCTTAAATGAAATGGGTAAGGTTGGAAAACAAAATATAATTAAACAAACTCCTGTTGATACTGGTGTTTTAAGGAAAGGAAACAAGACAGATAGACCTTCAAAGGATACTGTTAGATTTAAGAATGAAGTTCCATATGCAGCACATGTAGAGATGGGTACCTACAAGATGTATGCACAACCGTTTATGAGGACTGGTTTATTTAATTCGTTAAATAGATTTAAAAGTATTATTATGCAGAGATTGAAATTGTGAGTAGGAGAAATTATGATTGAATCACATTTAGCAGAGTTTATAAACACTAATATCTCTGAAATTCCTTTGAGCTCAATATTCTGGGGTAAAGTTTCAGAAGAAATAGAATTTGATAACGTGCCTGTTATAAATTATATAAAGGTGCCTTCATTGGCATCTGACACGACACCGAGTTATTTGGATAATATTCAGATAACCGTTCGTGCAAAGTACATTGATACTGCAACTGAATATACAAACAAGTTGGTGGAATTATTTCAACTATATGTTGGAATGATTGGAACTTACAGAGTTTGGATTACTTCTGTCGTCGTAAATGGTACAATTTATGAAGAAGAAGACATTGTGGCTTCTTCAATTACAATTGGTGTAAAATACACTGAATTATAAAAATAGGAGAATAAAAATATGGCTAATTCATTCTTAGAAACAGATGTAAACCAGATATTAAATAACCCTGGTATATTTAACTTCAGAGCATACGGCAGCTCTGGAACATACATAAAATCTGTTTTCACTAACGCCGCAAGTTTTTCTTATACTCCAGATGTTTTCGAACAAGAGTTTGATGATACTGGTGTTGCATTCGATGCAATTGGTAAGGAAAACGGAGAGATTTCTTTTGCTTTTGGTAAAGTATTTGATCTCGACTTCATGTCATCATTGGCTGGTGGTTTGTTTACTAAAACAACAACTGCTGGTTCAGCAACTGCATGTGATGACCAGATTATTGCTGCTGGTTGGACAAATAAAGCACCAATGCCTTTTGAGTTGATTGTAACTTCATCTGGTGTGAGTGTTCAAGCAAACGGCGAACCTGCACTTACTTCAGTAACTGGAGACAGTTCAGGCACACTTACAGTAAATGATGATTACTCTATTATACCAGATAGTAATAGTTTTTCTGGTTATAGTATAGTATTAAACAGTGCTGGAACGGCATCTGTTGCAACAACAGAAGAAATAACTATTGAGTATAACTCACCAGTTATTGTTGCAGATGTTGAAATGTCTGGTGGTGGCCTCAAGAATTATAATGCTATCGAAGGTTACTTTGATACAAATCTTAAAGATGGTTCACCAGCACAGATTTATTTTTACAAAGGTTATTTTAACGGTAACTTAAACACTGGTTTTGGTTCAGCATCAACTCCAGATGCATCTGTTACGGACGTTGTGATTTCATTGAAACTCGATGCAACCAGAACAGAAGGACTTCAGATGTTTTCATTCAAAAAACAAACACTGTAGAATCTTATTTAGATTTTGCGCAAACCCCCTTCTTCTTGGAGGGGGTTATTTAAAGGAGAAATAAATATGAGTAAAATGAAACAAGTAGAAAGTTTAGTATCAGGAAGAAAAGTTTTCACATCTGGTTCAAACGTGAAATTTAGATATGATTTCGTGCCAGCAATAGTTCATAAGTTATACACTGAGTATATAACCCTTAGTGCAGGATTAGGACCAGAATTGTTAGAGCAGGGTAGAGTATTAAAAAACAAGAAGACGAGGAAGGAGTTACTTTCTGATCCAGAATCTTTAAAAGCATTTAACAAAAGAGCAGAAGAATTGCAAGATAAGAGTGAGTATGCAAATGGTTTAGGTTTAAAGATTATCATGACTGTACTTGAAAGAAACCCGCAAGCATTTGATGTAACAGAAGAGAATGTTCAGACGGAAATGTCTGTAGATGATATGAATACATTCATCCAATTATGTTGTACTGCAAATGTGGCTGAAAAAAAAAGATAACTTCTCAAATTGGCGGCTGGCGACCGTCATTTGATAAATACTTACAAGTCTTCCAAAGAGAATATCACATCTCAAGAAATAAAATCCTAACAGAATATTCTTGGGATGACATCCAAAATTATGTTCATGACCTTCCCATTGATAAAGTAATAACCTTAAGAGAAGGAAAGAATGCAAAAAATCAAGAACGATATAATGATGCTCTATGTGATAGAGATTTAGATGGAGCAAACAGCTTAATGGATGCTGAATATGAGAAGTTTATGGAGACGAGAAAAGTAAAGAATTAGGAGATATAATATGACATACAATATGACATATAATATGACGTATTTTGGAGATATAATATGATTTCTTTGGGACAATTGCAGTATATTCTATCAATTGATAGTAAGACAGCAGAAGCAGAGCTGAAGAGGTTTGATAAATCATTAAAGAATTATTCCATACAAGCAGAGAAGATTGGTAAATCTCTCACTAAAAATCTCACACTTCCACTTATTGGTGCTTTAGGTGTAGCAACAAAATTAGCTATTGATTATGAGGTTGCAGCAAGGAAATTCATGGGGACCTTCAAAGGTGCAGAAGATGAAGCAGCTGCAGCAGTTGCGAATCTTACAGAGAATTTTAATTTAGCAAACTCTGAAGCAACTGCATTGATGGCATTCACTGGTGACTTACTAAGAGGCTTCCAAGCAACAGCATCAGAAGCAGCAAATCTTTCAGAAGAGGCGTTGGAGTTGGCAGCATCAATTGCGGCATTTAATGGTATTCCAGTCAAACAAGCAGCAGATGCAATAACTAAAGCAATGATTGGTGAAAGAGAAAGTTTGAAAATGCTTGGTGTTGCAATAAGAGAAGCTGATGTGAATCAGCAATTACTTATTGATGGAACTTCAGAACTAACTGGTGAAGCATTATTATTAGCAAAGGCAGAAGCAACACTTACAATTGCATCAAGACAATCAGCAGTTGCAGTTGGTGAATTTGCAAATAATCAAGATACACTATCTGCTAAGATGGCAAAGACATTAGCATCAGCAAAAAACTTAGGTGTTGAGTTGGGAACTGTCTTGCTTCCAATGTTGAAGGATATAATAGATAAGATTGGTGAAGGTGTAGAATGGTTTAGTGAATTAGATGACAGTACAAAAAAGACAATTGTAAACATCGCGCTAATGGCAGCAGCAATTGGACCAGCAATTACAACAGTGGTTAAAATTACAAAAGCAGTTAAAGCACTTAAAGTTGCATTGGCTGGACCAGCAGGTTTAGCTATTGCAGCAGGAACTTTAGCGGTTGCAGGTATAGTTGCATTAAATAAAGCAATTCAAAAATCAGAGATTGAGAGGAGATATTCAGAAGCAGCAGATGAAATGCGAAGGATGGCTGAAGAGACAAAAGACAGTGCTCAATTCATAAAAGACTTTGCTAAAGAAACTGGTGTCTCACTTACTCGTGCAATTGAATTAGCTGATGAAGAAGGTTTAATAACTGATCAAATAAGAGAACAAGTTGGATTATTAAAAGGTAGAGCAAGTGAGGAAGGAGATGTATTACTTACTTTAGAACAAGAATTAGAAAGAAGAGAAGACATTGAACATATGATCAGATTGGGTGCTCAATCTGCAGTTTCATTTGGGACTGCGTCACAAAATGCAGTAGCAGCAACTCAATTACTTGATGGACAATTACGTGGTATTGCAGATCAATATGACATCTCTTTGAGAAAAGCACTTGATATTGCAATGGCATCAGGTATAACAAATAAGAATTATATTAGCGCTATGGCTTTATTTGATGAGAGATTAGCGCAAGACGAACAACATATAGATAATCTTGAAACTCAAGCAAAAGCAGAAGAAGAAATTGAAAGAAAGAGAGTTGAACAAGAGAATGCTAGACTTGCAAGAGTTGAAGCAAGACGTATTGCAGAGGAAGAAGCAAGAGAAGCAGAAATTAAAACAGCAGAAGATTTAAGAATACTCAAAGAAGGTATAAGTGATGCTTATAGTAAATCAATGTTGGATTCACAAGCAAAATATAATCTTGGTTTAATTGATGAAACTGAATTATTACAGAATAAGATTGCAGCAACAGATACTTATGTAAATAAGATGATTGAAAGTGGTGTTACAGATGAAGAAATACTTGGTTCATATATAGATAGTATAAAAATATATGAAGGCAAAATACAAGACATCATTGATTTAAAGGAAGAACAAATTGCTTTAGATAATGATGCTGCCGCAAAAAAGATTGAAGAAGACGATGCTGCTCAAGAAGAATTAAGTAGAAGAGTAGAAATGAATAAGATGGTGAATGAAAATCTCTTAAGACAAACAGAAGACAAACTTGCAATACTCAGATATGAAAGGGATGAGCAAATTAAACTTGCTGAAGAATTAGGTGCTGATGTACAAGCAGTAAGAGATTATTGGTTGCAAGAAGAATTAAACTTGCAGAAAGGATTTGAAGAAGAAAAGAGGGCAATTGCTCAAGAAGCACAAGATGAAGAAAACGCCGTCTTTGAAGAAGAGAAGAAGGCACGAGATGATAGATTAGAAGATATAAGTGATTTCCAAGATGAATGGACTTTGAAGGTTGCACAACAAAGTGGTGACAGAGTATTTCTATTAGCAGAAGAAAAGAAAGAAGCAATTGAAATTGCAGAAGAATTAGGTCAGGACACTTTAGCAATTGAAGAATACTATGCTAATGAAAGTAATAAGATACAACTTGATAAGTTTAAGAAATGGGTGAATATAGCAGCAAATGCAATCAATATGGTTGAGGACTTCCATAATACTCTATTGGAAACTGAATTAAATAATATAGAAATAGAAACTCAAGCAAAAATAAGCAGCATTGATAAAGAGAAGATTGTTGAAGATGCAACTGCTCAAGCAGAAGCAGACTTACTTGCTAAACAAAAAGAAGACTTGGACTTATTCTATCAAGAGAAGGCAGAAATGGATCAAGAATATAATGATGATTATGATGAGTTGATAAATCAACAATTAAAAGAAGTTGTTGAATTCAATAAAAGACATAATAAAAATGATGCAGATTACTATGAGAAGTATAATAGTATGCTTGCCGATCATGAAGATGAGATTAAAGTTTTTACAGATAAGAAAAAAGAGATGGATGAAGATTATGTAGAGGGTAAAGAAGAACTTGATGCTGCACAAGCAACTGCTCATACTGAATTACTTGATAATGAATTACTTGGTGAGCAAGAATATCAAGATGAGGTTAGTCGTCTTGAAGCAGAAGCAGCACAAGCAAAGTATGAAATGGAATTAGAAGCATTTGAAACTAAGAAGATGTTTAATAGAGCAGAAGTTCTTATGAATACTGCAAGCGCAGTTATGAAGGCTTATGCTGAATTAGGAGCAGTTGGAGGTTCAATAGCAGCATTTATTATTGCTGGAATTGGCTTGAAGAAGTTGAGTTTAATTGATTCAACTCCGCCGCCAAGAGCACCAGACTTTACTAAGTTTGCTGATGGTGGTATTGTAAATAATCCTGGACAAGGTGTTAAATCAATAATTGGTGAAGCAGGACCAGAAGCAATACTTCCACTTAATGATAAAACTCTTAGTGCGCTTGGAAAAGCAATTGCAAGAAATACAGTAACAACAAATAGAATTGAAAATAGTTCATCATCAATGATACTTAATCTCAATATAGAAGGTATGGGCGAAATGACTATACCAATAACACAAGACGCATTAGACAATCAACGTATAACTGTTCAAGCAGCAACTTTGGTTTGAGGAGGAGTAAGTAATGAAAATTATATATGACAACTGGATTGATGACGCAACACTTACAGCATCATCAACAGCAGAAGGTTATGACATAAATAACTTAAAAATACCACAACTATTAAAAAACTTTATTTTTGATGGCAATGATGAATCAATAACAATGGACTTTACAACAGCAGTGGAATTGAAGACATTCATAATTGATATGGGAAATATGTCTTCTTCTGCAACTATAACTTTGCAGGGGAATGCAACAGATGTTTGGACTTCTCCTTCTTATTCACAAACAATGACAAAGACGGAAACTGCTGCCTATCTATTATTAGATGAAGAATATAGATGGTGGAGATTGATATTGAATGACAGCACAGTTACAGATATTGAAGTTGGTTATATTCATGCTGGCGGCGCCGCATTACAAATGCCAAGCATTGATCCACAAGTAGAATTATTTTATAGTAATACATCATCTGCAACTATATCAATTAGTGGTCAGGTGTATGGAAATACAGGCTATAACTTCTTAGAAACATCATTTAACTTTTCACAAATTACAGAAGGTTCATCAACAGCCTTAGGCGTACCAGTTGCAACAAGACAGGAATTTGTAAATTTCTTTAATACAGTAAATAATACACAACCTTTCTGGGTATTCTTGTGGAGTAACAATTTAGATGAGTTTCCACCACAATTTTGTATATCAGCAAATAAAACTCTTCAGTTGTCAAAATTAGGATGGGGTAAAAATTACTCAACCACGCTTGCTTTGAGAGGCGTTAGATGATTAGAAAAATTACAAATGCAACTTACAACTCAACAACCGATTGGAGCGACGAGGTAGAAAGTACAACCTTTCTTAAAAAGGGACACATACATTTAGAATTAACCAACCCTTATGTTTATGATGAAAGTGATATACTTGCAGGTTCAACTGTAGATGTAAGAGGTGTAGTTTATACATTCACAACAAACCAAACTCCAACAGGGACAGAGACAACAGGATTAAATTATATAAGAATGGATGCTTCCACTTTAGAATATACAACAGTTGCTCCTATATGGAATTCATTTAACAACGGTTGGTATGACAGCACAGGCTTGAAGAGATATATTCTTTCCTTCTATTATGATGCTGGAATTTATACCAAGAAGACATTCATTACAGATGAATCAAGTATTGATTTTCAACTAAGTAAGATTGATGTAATAAAAAAACAAACATTTAATACTGCAATGTCTTTCTTGAATAAATCAGAAATACAGTTTGTTAGTTCTGATTTAGCAGCTGGAGATGAATTCGGCTGCAGTGTGGATGTTGATGGTGATTATATAATTAGTGGAGCAAATGGAGATGCAAGTTATGCAGGCGCAGCATATGTCTTTCACAAGGAAGAGGAGTGGAGATGGGATGCAGGAATTAAAATAGTTGGCTCAGATACTGTTGCATCAGATTACTTCGGCACAAGTGTTTCTATCAGTGGTGATTATTGTATTGTTGGAGCAAATGGAGATGCAACAAGTAGAGGAGCTGCATATGTCTTCCACCGCACAGATGTTAATACTTGGGATAGTGGCACTAAACTTGTTGCATCAGATGGATCATCAAATGATTTCTTTGGTTCAACTGTTGCTATAAACGGTGATTATTGTATTGTTGGAGCACCAAATAAAAACAGTGGAGAAGGAGCTGCTTATGTCTTCTTGAGAACAGATGTTAACACTTGGGACAGTGGCACCTTGATAGAAGCAAGTGATTTAAGTGCTGGAGATAATTTTGGCAAGGGTGTTGATTTGAAAGGTGATTATTGTGTAGTTGGTTCAAGATACGCAGAACACTCCTCCATAGTGGGAGCAGGAGCAGCATATGTTTTCTTGAGAACAGATGTTAATACTTGGGCAAATGAAACTAAACTTGTTGCATCTGACGCTTCTTCAAATGATAGATTTGGTAGAAGTGTAGCAATAGATGGTGATTGGATAATCGTAGGAGCATATTATACTGATTGTGGTTTAATGACTAATGCTGGGTCTGTTTACTTCTTCAAGAAGACTGGTTCAAATGTGTGGGATACAGGCACTAAAGTGGAGAGTGCTATACCTAAAGTGAATGGTTTTGTAGGCATGGGAGTTGCAATATGTGGTGATTGGGCAACAGCAACAGATTATTCATATAATGGAGATATGGGACAAGTACTTGTTTATCATCTTGAAGACGATGTATGGAAAATGACTATGACAAGAGCAACTAATAAAAGTGCAAATAGTATTTATGCAGTATCTGTTGGTGTTGCAGATAATCAATTAGTAGTTGGCGCAAGCGGTCAAGACACTGGCGGAACAAATGCCGGCATGACTTATTTATATAAATTATTAGAAAAGGATTAAAATATGATTTCAAAATTAGATAATGCAGATTACAACGTTTCAACTAATTGGGAAGATGAAACAATAATTAAATCAGCACTAAAACCAGGACATATAAACTGTCACTTCTCCAATATGGACACAGATGCAGTTAGCATTGTTTTATCAGGTTCTGTGCTCGATATATGTGGAAGTTTGTATGTCTTCGATAGTGACACAACTCCAACAGGTAGCTTGGAAACTGGAAGAATAAACTATTTAAGAGTTTACGATGACAGCGGAAGCGGTGAATGCGAATACACACTTGTTGCTCCTTCCTATAATCAAGAATTAAAAGGTTGGTATGATAGTGATACAAACTTAAAGAGATATATTTTGAAAATGCATGACTTAGATAAATATTTAATTACAGACGTATCAGATGAAGATTATAGTTATCAAAATGAAATGGATTTATTTAAGAATAGTGTTAGAACTTTTCTATATCCAAGCATCGAAAGCACTGAAATGATTCACAGAGATACAGATGCAGTAAGAAGAAAAAATTTGTTTATAGGAACAGATGTAGCAATAAATCAAGATTATATGGTTGCTGGTTGTCCAGGATGGGCATACGCAAGTAATTATGGAGCAATGTATGTATATAAACGAACTGGACCTAACACATTCTCAGATTACGTAACACTCGAAGAACCAACCGCAGCATCACAAGATTATATGGGAACTACTGTTGATATTGATGGTGATTATATAGTAGGCGGTGCATGGGGTTATAATTCAGGAGCAGAAAGTAATGCAGGCGCAATGATGATTTTCCATCGGACGGGCGATAATGTATGGGACAGCGGAGTTACCGTTGTTGCATCAGATGGTAAAGTAAATGATAATTTGGGTAAAGATCAAATTAGTATAAAAGGAGATTATTGTGCAGGTGGCGCTCGTCTTCATGATAATGTTTCTCCAGCATATTCAAACTCAGGAGCAGTGTATGTCTTCCACCGCACAGGAACTAACACTTGGGATAGCGGCACTAAGGTGGTTGGTTCAACAACAGTTGCAAATTGTTATTTCGGCGGATCAGTAGAATTATTTGATGGTGGTGATAGTATGGCTGTCGGTTCTTACGGGGCCTATTCAGGCGCAGGCGCTATTTATCTTTATGAGAGAACAGATACCAATTCCTGGAGTGAGGTGGATATAATTAGAAAACCATCAGAGTTTGGCAACAGTCAGGGTTTTGGAAGGACATGTAGAATATCAGGTGACACTATGGTTTTAGGTATTCAAAGTGCATATGAAGATCCAGGCACAAATAGTATAGGAGCAATTGCAATATATGAAAGAAATGATGGAGTATGGGGACCAGACCCAATTGTAATTATGTACAATCCAGAACCAACACAAGCATCATATTTTGGTTATCGTGTTGATATAGAAGGTGATACAATACTTTCTGGATGTTATAGAGACCCAATAGACGGAATAGATGATGTTGGTTCAGCTTATATAATATATAAAGATGGAACATGGAAAGTTGGTCAGAAAATAATTGCTTCAGATGGTATAGTGGATGACAGATTTTCAGAAGGTTTGGGTTTAGGACCTGGACTTGCTGGAATAGGAGCTCCATACGCAATTGATGGCGGAACATCATCAGAAAAATACACTAAAATGTATACATACAGTGTGCCAATGACATGTTAAGGGAGATGAGATGACTTTTAACGAATTCATAAATGAATCAACCAGTAAAAAAATAGTAGTGTTTGAAATCGATGAAGGTGTTTTCATGACAGAAGGTCTTTGGACAAAATATTCTTCTCGGGTATGGAAGACAACTTATTCTTGGACATCAGGCGCAGCAGTAACAACAACTAAATATGGTGTTGGAACTTGGGGTGCAGGAACTTATGGTTTAACATCATCTTCAACTTTACCAAGAAGCCCGCACTCACCAGGAAATTTAGTAAATTCATTAGATATAAATAATGTAAATTATACTTTGGTTGGAGCATTATCATCTGTTGAGGGGACGGTAAATAGTTTTTATTAGGATAAAATAAATCAGAT